>Ga0256829_1003473_pt1 | contig 10891 bp, 12 predicted proteins | sample 131447metaG_FD_185979 | JGI IMG/M metagenome (GOLD analysis project Ga0256829, IMG submission 185979) | Hydrothermal vent microbial communities from Lau Basin, Pacific Ocean - 131-447 | ecosystem: Environmental > Aquatic > Marine > Hydrothermal vents | place: Pacific Ocean: Lau Basin | collected... | reverse complement strand
ACCCTTGCATCTGGTGTGGCGCCCCACCAACAAGGGACGCGCGCTGAAGTGGTTTATTGAGCAGGTTCTGGCACGCCACGGGATTATGGAGTAAGTCTTAATGAAAAACAGTCACTTCTTCGCTTATATCAGCAAAATTCGCTGGATCCAGCGCTGGGGCTTGAAGCGCAATGCCATCAAGGAAAATGTGATGGAGCACAGTTGGGAAGTGGGTACCATTGCCCACGCCTTGGCTGTGATTCACAATCGTTGTTTTGATGGCTCGATCGACGCCAACGCGGTAGCGGTGGCTGCGCTGTACCATGATTGCAGTGAGGTGATTACCGGCGATATGCCGTCGCCGATCAAGTACCATTCGAAAGCCATTGAAACGGCCTACAAAGCCATTGAAAGCGAAGCCGAGCGCGAACTTGTTGGTTTGCTGCCGCAAGACTTGCGTGATGATTTTTCTCGAGTCATGCTCGAAGAACAGTTGGCCGTGGATGTTAAACGCTTTATTAAAGCTGCGGATATTCTGTCGGCCTATTTGAAGTGCCAATCGGAATTGGGCGCGGGTAACCAGGAGTTTTCCAAAGCAGCCGAAGATATCAAAGCCCGATTGAGCGAGTATGATATGCCCGAGGTCGATTACTTCCTCACGGTATTTGCGCCTAGCTATCAACTAACCCTGGACGAGTTGATCGGTGGCAACGCCAAGCGATCTGTTGAGCTGGAGGAATCGCGAAATGATTGAAGTGCAGCGCAATAACCCATTGCACGGTGTAAAACTCGAAGCCTTGCTAACCGAGCTGGTGGAGCACTATGGCTGGGAGGCCATGGCTGAAGAGTTTAATTTCAACTGCTTTAAGAGCAATCCAAGCATTAAGTCCAGTTTGAAGTTTCTGCGCAAAACCCAGTGGGCCCGGGAAAAAGTCGAGAGCTTTTACCTCTATCGATACAAGGGGCTGCCGCGACCCGGCGATAAAGAGTTCGAGCTGCCTCCGCGGGATCGAACCATTCCTTTGAGTCAGAAACCTGGTGCGCCGGCACCGATCAAGCCTCGAAAAGCGAAAGCTCCGGCCGCCCAAAGTGCTCAAAAAACCTCCGGAAACGCTAACGGTGACAAGGGCGGTGGTGACAGTAATTCTCAAAATAACGATGTGTGGAGCCACTGGCGAAAGTAGCGTGGCATCACTAAGGTAGGAACCTAATGGAATTCAGAACCCGACAATTAGTTAAGCCCGATGACCTCAATGCTTCCAATACACTGTTTGGTGGGCGCCTGCTGGCGTGGATGGATGAAGAGGCCGCGATCTTTTGCATGGTGAAGCTGGAACAGCACAATATTGTCACGGCTTACATGAGTTCAGTGACTTTTGAGTCCAAAGCCCATCAGGGCGACATTATTGAAATAGGCGCCGAAGTTCTTCGCTATGGTCGAACCTCGATAGCAATCCGCTGTCACGCACGCAACCAGACCACTCACAAGCCCATTCTGACCATTGAAGAGATGGTGTTTGTGTGTGTTGATGATGAAGGTAATCCCAAACCTCACGGCAAGACCGCCAGTTGATCCCCGGCGCTATATTCTGACACTTGCTCAGTGATACCGCTTTTCATAGCGATCAATGAGCGCCTGATACGCGGGTGATTTCAGAAACGACAGCATGGCTTGCTCCCATTCATTGCGCTTGGAAGGACTGAGGGAGCGCTTGGAAAATGCCATATACAAAGGCAATTGCGAAATGATCAGTTCCGAGACGTTGGGCGCTGGCTCGTGCATTGAGGCGTAATACTCGGCGGTGAGTTTCGGTATGATAGCCAGGTCGGCCCGTCTGGAAACGATCATTTTGATCATAAGATCGAAAGAGCTGGATTGGGTGCGACGGGGCACTTGCCTTAGAAATCGGTCGATCTCTGGGCCGAGTGTTGCCCATTGCAGCGTGACGTACCACAGGTCTTTGTCGAGAGTGTCAATCTGGCCATGTTGAAGCACATCATTGCGCAGCGATACGACCGAGAGCCGAATGTTGTAGAGCGGTACCTTGGGGTAGTAGACGTAGTCCAGCCGATCTTCCGCGTGCAGTAGCCCGAGCACAGCGTCGTTGGTGCCGCGGCGGAGATTGCGGCCGATTTCAGCGAGATCGCGGATCCTCAGGTTGTAGCGCAGTTTTCCGCTGCTGCTAATGCCGTCCAGTATTTCTATAAGCAACCCAGATAGAGCTTGCCCATCACGTGTGTCGGTCACATAGGGAGGAAATACCATGGTTTCTATGCGTAGCGTGCGCGCCTCGGCCATGGCTGAGGCAGACAATGACAGTAGAACCAGGCTCCAGAGATTTTTGCAGTGGCGATGGAGCATGACCGGAGATCAGGGGGGCACTTGAATTAAGCGTAGTCCAATCTCCGGGATTATAGGAATTTTACGAACTGCTGCTCGGTGCGGATTGAACCCCAGACGTGATGTTCTATTTCCCGGTGCAGTTGATAGCCATGTTTTAAGTACAGCGCTCGGGCGGCCTGCAGCCCTTGTACGGTCCACAGTTGAATCTCTGAGTAGTGGTTGTCTTTACAGAAAGCCTCTGCGGTGCTCAGCAATCTATCGCCAAGACCCCGCCCCCGAAGCTTTTCGCTGAGCAGAAACCAGCGTAGCTGAGCCTGACTATCAGCGGCTTCGCAGATGGCTATGCAGCCTTCAACCGAGTTGTCTTTTTCTACCAGCCAGAGGCGCTCTCTGGGATTATCACGCAATACAAATTGCGATAGAGGTTCGGCCACGTAGGCCTCGAAAGTGTGGTCGTAATCGTGCTCACGGTTGTATATGTGGCCGTGCAGTTCAACAATGCGGGGCAGGTCGCCGATGCGCAGGTTGTGTCTGAGGTTTACCCCGTTTGCCAGTATTGAACTCATGCCTGTCGGTCTCTATAAACCATGTACACATCCGAGCGCTGGTAGGGAGAAGAGAAATCTTGTTGCGCATGTTCAAAGCCCAGCGATTCGTAGAGCTGAATAGCCGGTGTGAGTCGTTTGTTGGTTTCCAGATAGAGTTTGTCGGCACCAAGTGTTGCAAAATGGTCTATGGCTCGCTGCGCTAACTTGCGACCGATTCCCAGTCCTTGGTGATTGCCGGTTACTGACATTTTCGATAACTCGTAAGTGTTTTCATCCTTCTTGATAAGTGCCGATGTGCCGACAATGTCGTCGTTGAGGCGAGCGAAAAAAATATAACCGCCGGGGTTGAGAATGTTGCTTTCCGGGTCTGACAAAACGTGGTTGTCCACTTCTTCGACGTAGAAGTACTTTTCCAGCCACTCGATATTCAAGTGTTTGAACTCGTCGCGATAGCGGGGTTCGTAGTCGATGATCTCTACGGAATTTTGCTGACGCTTTTGGGCTCTGGCTTGCACTCTCTGTTGTAGCGATTGTTGCGACAGATTTTGCTCGAGGGAGCGCAAGGCGACCATAAAGTTGTCCTGGGTTTCGAGGATAACTTCGTGCAGGGCCATCTCGATGTCATCCATCAGTGGCTTGCTGTTTTTCAATAACTGTTTTCCGGCATTGGTGATATGCAGCAGGCGGCGACGCTCGTCTTTGGGGTCCTTGCTGTGATCGATAACTTCCGCTTTGAGCATGGTTTTGCTTAGCTGGCTTACGGCGGAATGGGTTTGTCCAAGCTCTTGAGCCAACTCTGTAATACCCATGGCACCATTGCTGTTGAGCAATATCAGTGATGAAAAACAGCGGCTGGATAGCTCGACACCATTGGCTTTGTAGAGTTTATCCACATCGCTAAACATTTGATCGCTGAGTCGTTTGAGACGGCTGCCAAGGGCTAGCTCGTTGAAATCATTAAGTTTTTTCAATTTTCTGTGGCCTGCGAAGAGGTTTAGTGAAAGTATTTACGTTAGTGCTAACGCAAATATAGTGTCGAGTCCGATATAAATCAAGGGTTTGCAGATCTCTGTGATTTTCGGTGGTGGAGCAATGATCAATCCCGGTTAGTATGGAGCAATTACGGATTGGGGGTGTGGATGGAAAGTACGATCTTCAGCGGCGTGAGCGACGCTGCATTGGCAGAGCTGAACAACAGAGCGACTCGACACCGTTTTAGCAGGGGCGATGTCATTGTTCACAAAGGTCAAAATCTGGGTGGTGTTTATGCCGTTTTGAGTGGCAGTTTGCGTGTCTATACCCTGGATTCGCAGGGTAACGAAAAGCCCATATACGAATTACACAGCGGTGAAATTTGTCTGTTTACAATCAACTGTGTCATGGGACGCGTGGTGTATCCAGCCTGGGTTGCAGTGGATTCCGACTTTGTCGACGTGTTGGCGGTCCCGGCTCAGTGTTTTCGCGAACTCTACGAAAGCGACCCCCTGGTGCGTGATCGCGTAATGGAGGCGTTATCGCAGGGCATCTTTGATCTGATGTCGGCGGTTGAGGCTGCGTCGGTGTTCGAAGTGGGTGACCGTATCAACAGCTTTTTGGTGCGCAGTTGCGGGAATTCCGGGTGTGTTCACTTGGGGCACCAGAATATTGCCAATCGCCTGGGTACCGCCAGAGAAGTAGTGTCGAGGCATTTGAAACAATTGGAGCGAGAGGGATTGGTGGAGCTTTCTCGAATGAAAATTACAATTAGCGATCCTCTTTCTTTGGCCGCCCGTTTGGGGTGATTTAATCTTCCAGCGTTGGCAGGGGCTGTGTGACTTGACTCACTTACGGCTGATGGCTGCCTGTCTACAGTGGTGCCACACGAATCATATCGAGAGGACACCTCATGAACATTTTTCACGCTCTTAAGCTCTTCGCCCTGGTTGTTGTGTTGGGCGCTGCCCCTTTTACTTCTGCTCAGGATTCATCACTGCCCGATGTGGATTTGTCTCGCACGGCGTTGTTGATTACTGATCCACAAAACGACTTTCTGCATCCAAAGGGTGGGGCGTATGCATTGGTAAAGGAGAATATCGAACGCCTCAATACCATCAAAAACATCGAGTCATTGTTTGCTGCAGCAAAGAAGTCAGAACTGCCGGTGTTCGTGAGCCCGCATGAGTATAAAGAGCACGATCATCAGTGGCAGCATCGTGGCGCACTGGTGAAAACCATGCATGACATAAAGCTGTTTTTCGTTGCCGATGACGGCGGCGAGACTTTTGGCTCCGACTTTCTAGAGCGCTTCAAGCCCTATATTCTCGACGGCAAAACCGTGATCAGCAGCCCCCACAAGGTCTATGGTCCCGATTCCAACGATCTGGTTTTGCAATTGCGCAAGCGCGGGATTGAAAGCGTGTTTCTCAGCGGCCTGGCGGCCAATCTCTGTACAGACTCTCATATGCGAGAGCTGATCGAAAATGGTTTTGAGGTTCACATGATCAGTGACGCAGTTGGCGCTCCAGGCGAAGAAGCTTATCAGGCGGCATTGCTTAACTACGGCATGATTGCCAATGGCGTACTCTCGACCGAGCAGGTGCTGGCGCTGCTCAACAAGTAACAACACTTACCATCGTTTATACGCCTCTACCGGTAGTGTTCTGAGTGACCAGGACGCGGATGACTTGGTGGCTTTTCTCAGGGTGCTGAGTGTAGAAATCCAGAGTTTATTCTTTCGTATTGGAATCGAGTTAGATGGGGTGATAAGAAGGTAGGAGAGACTCTTTGGTTACGACTACAGAGTTAGTGCGTTTTTACGCTGATTCCATCTCGGGCCAGACTTTAGAACATGGAGGGGTAGTTTGTATTTTTGAAGCCTCAGGAATGCTTCAGATCCTGAGGCTTCTTATTAGGAATGTAGAGAATAGACTGTTTGAAGTTGTGAATCAGTAGGTCTTGTAGGGTAAGAACTTGCCAGACAACACGACATTAACTCGGTCTCCTTTGGGGCATTCCTCTCGCTGAATGTCCATGGAAAAATCGATAGCGCTCATGATGCCATCGCCGAACTCTTCGTGAATCAGCTCTTTAATGGTAGAACCGTACACATTCACCACTTCGTACCAGCGATAGATCAATGGGTCGGTTGGCACAGCAGTGGGCAGTGAGCCCTTATAGGGGGCAATCTGCAGCCAGGCAATGGCTTCGTCACTCAGTTCAAAGATATCGCCAACGGTTTCCGCCTGATTTTTGTCCATGGCCATCTGGCCAAGACAAGCGGCGGTGGTCCACTCTTTGGAGTGGCCAACCGCAGTAGCAACATCACTCCACTGGATTCCTTTGATAACTTTTGTGGCCATGATGATTTCAGTAACTTCTTCGCGACTTTTGATCATAATGATCTCCTTGGTAGGGTAGAGGTTGATCTGGTTTTGATTGGGTTAGCGACTGAGCAGATAAATGATTATCAGCATTAAGATCGCGCTCAGGGTTTGCCAGAATGCGACGGGGTTGCGTTCGATGAGCGGTGGTTTGGTTTGTCTCAAAAAGGTTTTGTTGGGGCGGCGAATATCCGCAATAAACTCAGATACCTCCTGGTAGCGTTTGCGTGGGTCAACGCTTACCGCTTTTCTGATGGCGTGGTCAATCCACTCGGGGATGTCGTCGCGTGATTGTCTAACAGGCGTGTAGTGAAGCTTCTGCTGCAATTTAACATTGGTAGCGTTACTGACACGTGGACCAAGAGGTAGCTGCCCCGTGAACATTTGGTAGCAAATAACGCCCAGAGAGAAGATGTCAGACCGGGCCTTTCCCGTTTCCCCAATGAAGTACTCGGGGGCGCTGTATTGGGCGGTTCCCTGAATGTCGTTGGTGGGAGAAATGTCGGCGATACCCGCGACTTGTACTGCGCCAAAATCAATTATTTTTGCGGTGCCGTTGCGGTCCAAAAGAACGTTGTTGGGGCGCAGATCTTGATGCACCATTTCCTGTCGATGGAATGCTTGCAGTCCCTTGGCGATTTGCTCGATGATGGCGCGTACTTGTTCCAGTGACGGTGCAGGGTGGTCTTGAATCCATTGCGCCAGATTGTCACCTTCGATGTATTCCGTGGCTAAAAACAGATGTTGGCGCTTTCGCGACACCGGCGCAGCCTTTAATACATGTGCGTTGTCCAGGCGTCGTGCAATCCAGTCTTCCATCATAAAGCGCTCGAGGTAGAGAGGATCGTCGCGCATCTCTACCGACGGAATCTTGATGACGGCCTTTTCGCCGGTATCGTTATCGATGCCGAGATAGACATGGCTTCGACTGCTGATATAGATTTCTCTTTCTATGTAATAGCCCTCAAAACTGGAGCGCGCTTTGAGAGGCGGTGGTGGCGTTAGAGTTTCCACCTGCGATTGAATTTCGTGAAGCTGGCGCTGAGGCAGTTGGTCGATTCGAATAATCTGTGCGCTTAGATTATCGTGGCTGCCATTGGCCAGGGCGAACTCGCAAATTTTCTCGGATATATGCTCAAATTCATCTGCGTGAGTTTCAATGATTTCCTCTAACGCAGGACCATCAATAAACTCGTACACGCCGTCGGTAGCTAGAAAGAATACGTCACCTTCTTCCAGATCCAGGGTTTGATATTGAAGATCCAATTGTTGATTAATACCCAGTGCTCGGCTGAGGTAGGTATTGCCATCATCCAGCTGGCGGCAATGGTCTTCTGTTAGCTGTTCGAGTGTGTTGCCATGAAGACGGTAAATTCGGCTGTCGCCCGTGTGCAATAAGTGGGCGTTGTGCGATTTGATAACCAATCCGCTAAAGGTGCAGACATAGCCCTTGTCTCGGTTAAAGCGATGAGGGCCGTTGACGCTTTGTGCGTGTAGCCAGGAATTGGTTGCCTGAAGAACTCGTTGCGCTGATGCTTTGACTGACCAGGCTTCGGATGTACTGAAGTAATCGTGAAGGAAGCCATTAACAGCAGTTTCGCTGGCGCTTTGGCTTACGTCGCTGCTGCTGATGCCGTCAGCGAGAGCTATTGCACAGCCTTTGGTGCTAAGCAGTGGCTCTTTGGGATAGTGGAAACCAATACAATCCTGGTTCAGAGGTTTTCTTCCCCTGCTGCTGTATTGGCTTATTGAGAGTTTGAGTTGCGGTTTTGTCATTAGGGCAATCTCGGGAACCTGCCTCCACTCCCTTGGGAGCGGAGGACGACAGAGGTTTCAAGCGAAATTTCTGTCGAACGGTGCGGTGATTAAGCCAGTTGACGGTTCGGGCTGGTGCGCACGTGGGTAAGATACAGAGGCAAGCCTACGAACAGGAATCCGCCTACCAGATTACCCAGAGCAGTGGGGATTTCGTTCCAGATCAGGTAGTCGGAGACGGTGAACTCGCCACCCATGATCATGGAGAATGGGAACAGAAACATGTTTACGATGCTGTGCTCAAAGCCCATGAAGAAGAACAGCATAACCGGCATCCACATTGCGGCCATTTTGCTGCCTGCCGAGGTTGAAATCATCGCACCAACGACACCCATGGATACCATCCAGTTACACAGCATGCCGCGAATGAAAATGGTCATCCAGCCAGTGAAGCCGTGCTCTTGGTAACCCAAGGTACGTGATTCACCGATGGTTGCTACTTTGGCGGCAATAGCACCACCGTCAGTGGCGTAGCCGTAGGTCAGAATAAATGAAACCATGAACGCAGTTGTTAGAGCGCCGGCAAAGTTCCCTACAAATACCAGCCCCCAATTGCGCATTACCTGACCAAAGGTGATGCCCGGACGTTTATCGATCCAGGCCAGGGGCACGAGTGTGAATACACCGGTAAGAAGGTCGAATTTCATCAAGTACAACATGATAAAGCCAACCGGGAAAAGCAGTGAGCCGATCAAAAGAGAGCCGGTCTTGGTGGCGACTGTAATCGCAAAGACGGCGGCGAGCCCGAGAATCGCGCCGGCCATAAAGGCTCGAATAAATGTGTCCTTGGTTGACATGTAACACTTCTGTTCACCTGAGTCGACCATCTTTGTGACGAACTCATTGGGTTCAATATAGGCCATGGTTATCCCCTTAAAAGAAAACTGATTTAAAAACTAGGCGAAGGGAGTTTTGCAACGGCTGTGCCAGGTTGGGAGCAAAAGAAGTGCACGCCTGATTTTTGGTATGTTTGCACAGAATGGTTGCGCTGAATTTTGAAAAGTTACTTTTTTGGTGCGAAGTTGCGGTTGTGCTTGATAGGTTTGTGATAGCAGGTTGCGCCACTCTGGTGCGATTCCACTTGAGATGCCCCACTGTTTGTCAGGGAATAAATGACGGCTATTTTGGATGGGAGATAATGATGATTTATGGCGTTCTGTACGTGGGTAAGTTCCGTGTCTTAATTTTCAAGTTGGCTTTGTGCTTGGCGACTTATCACCACTTTTCGTTAGTTACCATGAGAAAATAGAAAAATTGGCGGAAACTAACCATTGTGGTGTTTTGGCGTAGACAAACCATTATGGGGTGATACTCTGCCGGTTTTCAAACTACAGAAGCTAGTGCAAGTGACATACATATTTTTGAAGTGTTAGGTTGATTAATGCTTCTCAATAGCCCTGGTGATGAGGGTCTGTAAGAGAAGGAGTTTTGACAAAAATACCTATTTTTATAGTGTTTTTTGGTGGAGTGTGCTTCATGGATTTCGATGTTTGGTATGTGCTCTTGTCCATTTCTTTTGCGGATAATTTTTGCGATTTCAGTAGAAAAAACGTTTCATTTTCCCCGTTCTAAAAATTGATAATCACCCAAAGGTAGCATTGCTCAAACTCGATTTTGGCATTATGGGATTCTGAAAATCTTTGTTGTAGACTCAGGCACTAATAACAATAACCACCACTGAACACGAGGCTGTCATTGAATATGAAGAAGACTCATGCTGTTAATGTGATCTTTCTTTCTTCTCTATTGTTCTCATCTGCCGGTTGGGCATGTTCCGCACCTGAGGCTCCAACGCTCCCAGATCCTCAGACGGCTGTATTGGCTGAAATGGTCAAAGCGCAGAAAGCTGTTAAGAAGTACGTTGCAGCAGGTGAAGAATATCTAAAATGCGAAAAGAATACTGCGAAGTACAATGGCATGGTGGATGCCATGCAGGATATCAGTGCGGATTTTAATGCGCGGATCAAAGAGTTTAAATCGCTCAAGAAGAAATAGAATTTAAGTTCACACGAAGTATGCCGACGCAAAGAACGGTGTTTCGTTTTCGAAATATTGATTTTGAATTTAGCAGGTTCTTCGCAAGGGGTAAGAAGCCGTTATGCAATTCCACAATATGTTAACGCTGCGCTGGAAAATTCTTATAGGGGTCGTTCTCGCTAGTGCTCTTTCAGTTATTCTGGCAAGCGTCATTTATGTTTCTCTACAGGATTCCAGAATTTCCGAAGCCATGACTCGCGAGAGCAAAGTACTTACCGAGGTTGTTGGCGGCAACGTCCGCGGTGCACTCGCTTTTGACGATGTAGATACCGCCATGGAAGCATTGCGAACCTTTAGTGCCAACGAGAAAATTATTGGTGCTGTGGTCTACGGTCCTGAGGGTAATCTGTTTGCCAGTTATCGCCGCAGCTCCCCCGGTGATGTGGAGCCCAAAATACCCAGCGGTTTTCCCTCCACCAGGCAAGCGGATGGGCAGCGTTTTACGGATGATTATCTGGAGATCAGTCACGCTATAAAAGATAATGGCGCGCCGGTTGGTACTATCTATATTCGGGTAGATCTGACTGAGCTTGATGAAGCTAGTGCCGACATCACCAAGGCTGCGGTACTGATTACTCTGGCGTCGGTATTGTTGTCGGTATTTCTGGCGTTGTTTATTCAGAGAGCCATTGTTAAACCGGTGAATGAAGTAGTGTCAGCACTGCAAGATATAGCCGAGGGGGAGGGCGACCTTACTCAAAGATTGGTAGTTAGCACCAATGATGAGATTGGCGATCTGGCCCGCTGGTTCAATATCTTTATCGAAAAAGTGCAGGGAATCGTTAAGAGCTTCAGCGATACCACGGTAC
>Ga0256829_1003472_pt1 | contig 10891 bp, 8 predicted proteins | sample 131447metaG_FD_185979 | JGI IMG/M metagenome (GOLD analysis project Ga0256829, IMG submission 185979) | Hydrothermal vent microbial communities from Lau Basin, Pacific Ocean - 131-447 | ecosystem: Environmental > Aquatic > Marine > Hydrothermal vents | place: Pacific Ocean: Lau Basin | collected... | reverse complement strand
CACAGACCATAACTTTGTAGATAAAATCAACCCAGAATTAATTGAAATTAGAAGAATAGATATAGACGACAACGAAAAACCAAAACTATACCTAAAGAAAAGATTAGAAGAGTACCGAAACGCAACAGGCTCAAAAGTAGCCAACTTCATACTAGAAAACTTCAGAAGCGAAGTAAGACACTTCTGGCTAGTAACACCTAAAGATAATCGCCCACCGTTAGACCCTAACGATATGGATTAGTTTGTATTAGTGCCCAAATTTAATTTGAGCACTAGGGTAAATATCCAATATACACGTAGGGTCGATTTATCGACCATAAAATAGCCATTCATTTGATAGTCGATAAATCGACCCTACACAAGAAGCCTATTAAACAAGTTCAGTTAAACAAGAGGAGGAACTGACTATGTATAAAATTATTTTAAGCTTGCTAATTTTCATAAATGTACTACTTGCATCTAATGTAAAAGTTACGAAATCTGATATTGCATTTACTCTTAACAATAAAGATAAAGAGTATAAAGTAAATAGTAATTTTCAACTGAAAGATGGTGATATTATATGTCATATCAAAGGTGATGGTTGCTTAGAAATTAATGATAAAAACAAAACTATTAAAATAGCTAGTAATACTACACCTTGTCATATAGTCTTTACAGCGGGTGATGACGATGATGATGATGGAGGGCAAGAAGATAGTAAAATACCAACTGATATAAAACCTATTGTTGTTAGAGAAAAAGAAAATGGAGAGTTTAGAGGTGGAAGTAAAACAGTTACAGTTAAAAAAGTTGCTAAGTTAAATAAAAAAGATAAGTTTATTTTAATAGCAAATAAAAAATGGGCTCCATTGCCAATTAGTTTAGAGATAGTAGATAAGCAAAACAGAGTTATAAAAAAATATGTTAATAGTAACGAGAATACTCAATTCTTAATACCAACCAAGATGTTAAAAGATGGCTATAAATTGCTAGTTAAAAATAGAGTTTCTAAATTGCTTTTAGAAGTGGAGATAGTAAAAGGTAAAAAATGAGATTAGTTAAGCTTTTGCTTATCTCTGTTTTATTAACTCTAAGTTTGTATTCTGGTGCGAATGGTTTATACAAACCTAAAAATAATGAATATGGGAAGCTGGTAGAACAATTAAATAGTTTAGTAGAGTTAAGAGATAATACAGCTTCTCTATATCATTATCATAAAAGAGGCTTAAAATATCAGAAAAATGGTGAATATTTAAAAGCAATAGATAATTACAAAAAAGCCTTTAAATTAGCAAAAAGTATATACGGAATAAATCACCACTATACTTTGCAAGATGCAAATAACCTAGCACTATGTTATGATGCTACAGGTAGAAAAAAAGAGGCTCTACACTACAATTTAATTGTATTAAATATAAGAAAAAAAATATCAAATAAATTTGACCCTAATTTAGGTGTTGCGTATGCTAACACTGCTGGAGTGTATAGCGATTTAGGTAAATTTAATTTAGCAATTAATTATTATAAAAAAGCAATAGAGATTTTAATTAAAAGTTTGGGTAATAATAATTTTAGAGTAGCTGGTTTATATAATAATTTATCTTTAACATATGAAGAGATTGGAAATTTAAAAAAAGCTATTTATTATAATAGTAAAGCTCTAAATATTGCAAAAAAGCAGAATAGATTAGATGCATTAATTAATATTACATTGGGTGCGTCTCTTTTAAATAGCAGTATTGGAAATTTTAAAAAAGAAAATAAGTTAAGAAAAAATGTTATTAATTTAGTAGAACAAATAAACAATAGATATAGAAAAGCAAATTATTATAATACTATTGGGTTAACATACAAAAACAAAGGTGATTATAAAGAAGCTTTAAAATTTTATAACAAATCTTACAAATTAACTAAAAAAATTAAACTCTTAAACTCTACTACTCTTGGTGCTAATGTTTTAAATAATTTATCTATGTTATATAGCCATTTAGGTAATTTAGACAAAGCTTTGACTCTTATGAAAAAAGCAGTTCTAGTATATGAAAATATTTATGGGTATAAAAACAGTTTTACAGCAACTGCATATAGTAATTTAGCAGGTATTTATTTGGATTTAAAAAGATATAAAAAGGCTTATAAACTTTATAAAAAAGCTCTTTCAATAAAAGAGTCTATATTTGGTAAAAAAAGTTATAAAAGTGCTAATGTTTATAATAATTTAGGTGAGTATTATAAAAATATTAAAGATTACAAAAATGCTCTAAAATATTATCAAATAGCATTAAATATTTTTAAAACAAAAGAACTTGAAAAGGAGAACTTTAATTCTGCATATGAAGAATTAAAAATAGGCGAAGTTTATCTACTACAAAATAAGCTTAAAAAAGCAAACAGATATTTATTAAAAGCATTAAATATATATACTAAAAAATTAGGCAAAAATAGTTATTTAGAGATAGATTTATATAAAAATTTAAGCCAAATTAATTTAAAAACAAAAAAATATAAAAAAGCTTACTACTACTCTAAAAAAGCATTAGATATTTTTATAAAAAATCGAGATACTCTCTTTTCTGTACTAAGTAGTCGAGATAAAAAACTATTTATAAAAAGAGAAAAAAGCATTGTCTCTTTATATTTTAATGCACTTTTCCACTATAAAAATAAAAAAAGTGTAACAGAAGCTTACACGCGTTGGATGCATATTAAAAATAGTGTTTTTAACTTTGATTCTATGATTAATCAAATCTCTCTTTTAACTAAAGATAGTAATTTGAAAAATAGTATAAAAAGCTATAAACTGCTAAAAAGAGAACTGGCAAGAACAATAGAAAACTTACCACAAAAAAGTAGTTTGGCAAGAGATAAAAAAATAAAAATTTTAAATAGTAAAATAGATAAACTATCTAAGAGTATCTCTGCTAAAGTGTATAAATTTAAAATTTATAAGCACTTAAAGCAAAGTCGTGCATCTACCCTTGCAGATAGATTAAAAGATAGTGATATATTTATAGATTATGCATATATTAATAAGAGTTATTACTATTTTACAATTACTAAAGCACAAGATATTCACTTGTTTAAATTTGATAACAATACAACAAATGAAATTAATAAAGAGATACTGCTTTTTAGAAAGAGAATCAGAGGCAATGAAAATTTGCTAAATGAGAGTAAGAAACTTTATAATTTAATAGTAAGCAAAAATTTAGAAAAAGATATAAGCAATAAAAGTAATTTGATACTCTCTTTAGATGGTATTTTAAAACTCTTTCCTATCGAAGCTTTATATAAAAATAGTTATTTAATAGAAGATAAAAATATTTTCTATACAACAAATGCTATCGATTTCTTAAAGAGTGATTTAAACAGTTTTAAAGCTAAAAAACAAGCTGTAATTTTTGCCAATCCAAATTTTGAGAGTGATAAAATTGCTAAAAACAGAGGCATACAAACAGATAATTTCTACCTATCAAGTACATTCGACAAATTAAATTATAGCCAAGAAGAGGCTATAGCAATAAAAAATATTCTTAAAGCATATATGCAAGTAAAAGTCTATTTAGGCAATCAAGCTACAGAAGAGAATCTATTTAAAGTTAAAAATCCTAAAATTTTGCACCTATCAACACATGGATTCTTTTTAAACAGTAGTGATATATTAAACCCTATGTTAAAATCTGGAATAGTCTTAAGCGGTGCTAACAAAAGTATAAAAAATGCTAAAGATTATGGTATATTAACCGCTCTTAAACTGTCTGGATTAAACTTGAATGGAACAGAATTAGTTACCCTATCAGCATGTGATACAGCAAAAATTGATATAAAAGATACAAACAGTTTAAGTGCCCTGTTTAAAGCATTTAGCTTTGCAGGAGCTCGTAGAGTTTTATTAACCCTATGGGCTATTAAAGATAAAGAGACTAAAGATTTTATGCAGATTTTCTATAAAAATAGTGTTTTATACAAAAACTACCCTAAAGCACTGAAAATGACTAAATTAGAAATTATAAAAAAAGGGTACTCCCCTCTATATTGGGCTGGGTTTATTCTCTATGGGCAGTAGCATTAAGATTAAGTTAAGAGTTTTAATTCCATAGAATGCAATAAGCTTAAAGCACAAAGCTAAAAGCCTACCATTGCTGTCATTCCTGTGAAAACGGGAGTCCACAGTTTAAATTGCCTAAAATGTACTTTTAAACTTCTAGGCAGTTAAAACTGTGGACTCCCACTTCCGTGAGAGTGACGAAGTGGCTAGCTTTGAGCTTATTGCATTTGATATAGCTAGTACTAAAGTCTCTCATACTTTTTAAATATATAGTTAGAGAGTCTTGCTTTTATTAAATCATCTATAAATATAGTTTGCTCTTTTTTCTCCCCTAAAATATACTCTACATCTTTTAACTCTATTGTCTCTTTTGAGCATATGCCAATAGTAAACATATCTTTACTACTTTTATACTGTTTTGCAATAGCTTTTATAAAAAAAGCGTGACTTAACTCTTGCATGTTATTATCAAATACATATGTAGTAGTTATTTGAGAATTTACATCTTCTGCTAAAATAATAGATTGATATCTATTATGTATAATTTTTCCACTATCGCTTAATTTGTTTTTATAGTAAATTTCTATTGAATTGTTATTATATATTGTAAGTTTTAATTCCCATAATTGTTGAGAACCATATAAATATAAATACCAATCACCCAAGAGTTCTTCTATCCCATTTGTAAAAGTTTTACAATAATCTTTTATATTCAAAGGAGCTTTGTAAAGTTTTGAATAGTTACGGATTTTTTTATAACTTGTTTTAAATTGCTCTACCATATAACTTTCTTTAGAAAAAACAAATATTTGGTGATAATGATGCATTGGCTTATAGATAATATAGTTACTTTCGAAATTATCATTTTCTGTAAAAAAGAAATCAATAGTCGAAACTTTATCTGATATCTCCTCTTTTTGTACAAAATATATTGTGGCTATCTGAGATAATACTTGTAAATGTGCCCTAAATTCAGGAGTTATTTTTCTGTTACAGTTATTAATTATAAAAATTATCTCTATTTCAACATTTCTCTCTTTTAATTCTTGCATTGATTTTAAAACTGTATCTATACTAGGTGAAAAGTGGTTAAATAGAAAATAGTTAGAGTATATAGGAAAAGTCATATATATTTTTGTATATCTTTCACTCTTTTGTGCTTTAAATAGGGCTTTTAAAATATTGTATCGATTCTTTACATAATAAGATGAACCCTTTTGTACATTTTTAAATAACATATTTAAAGAGTGTAGCTCTCTAAATGCTAATTGGTAATAAGTAGAAGGAAAATATCCATTTTCTGTACTATTAGTAAAAAACTTATCTAACTTATCCAATTTGATAGCATATTTATCAAAATAATTTTTAGATAAGTTATAATGACTTAAGCTATATTTGTAAATATTCTCTTCTGCATAAATCATTTCCGTTTCATTTACTATTAAATATAAGTCGCTGTAGTTTTCAACTCTCTCTTTAGATAAAACTATTTTTTTAGCAAGTGGTATTTTTTTGTTAAACTCTGAAACCCCCGATACTACACCAACTAAATACTCTGGTGAAGTGTCAATAAACTCTAAACTACAAATTGCAGTAACATAATTCCAACTATTTTCTAACTTTAAAATTAGTTTATTATTTTTATAAATAACCTTTCCTGTATATCTGATAGAGTCTTTATCTTCCGTAGTAGATTTTATAATTACAGAAATACTATTTGCAGTGAGTTTTTCATGATATAGAATTCTATACTCTTTTATATTGTTACTATCTTTATTGTTATAATCTATATGATGAACATAAAAGTAGTTAAAAATATAATTACTATTGCCTAATTGTAGAGTGTTTTTATAATTAACATATTCGTAAATTTTTTCACAAAACTCCTCTAAAGGTGTTTCTAAAAACTCAATAGCATCTGCAAAAAGTGGCTTAAAGTTTATTGTAACAGTATTATAAAAAGAGTACTTCTTAAATTCTGTTTTAAAAGTTCTAGGAGCAAAATTAGCATCTTTATTTTTTAACCATTTTCTGGAGATATGTGTTTTCCTATGCTCTAAATGTGATTCATCATCCTCTTTATCTCTTACAATAAAGAGTTTCGTTAGTTTTGTTAAACTGTTATCTGCAATATTTTTATATATACACTCAATTTTCCGCGTAAAATTGTAACTATTAGCCATAAAAAATCCTAAATTTAAAAAATCACTAAATCTCTTATAAATCATAGCGAATAAATCCATAAAATAAGCTTTTGTAGAGATAAAACAGTCTATAGATATTATAAAGCAGGTATAATGTTACATAGCTTTTAGAATTAATTAAGTTTAAATCATATAAAATTTAAAGGATAGCTATCAAACTATCGATATAAAAAGGAGTCTAAATGCAATTTGTTTGTTTTGGTTATGGTGATGGTCAAGAAGAAGATGAGTAAAAACCAGTAAACCCTTGTTTTGTTTTCCCGCCTCGGCGGGGCTTTGGTAAAGGGCTTATACATAAGAAAGCTAAGCTTTTTACTAAGGCATTGCCCTTAAACTCATTATTAGGAGAGAAATATGAATAGAAAATTACTGCTTAGTTCAGTAGTAGCAAGCTTGGTTTTAATTGGATGTGGCGGTGGAGGTGGCGAAAAAGAGATTGCCAATAATACTTCTAACGCAATGCAAAAAGCTTATTATATAGACAGTGCTGTAGAAGGGTTAGATTATAAATGCGATGATATTGCGGGTATTACAGGTAAAGATGGAGAATTTACATTTAATAAAGCAACAGAGTGTGACTTTTCAATAGGTGGGAAAAAACTAGATACAGAGAGTGTTTCAGCAGATGGACAAAAAATATTTATTGCAGATATAAATATTGCAAAAATATTATTAAGTCTCGATAGTGATAATAATGCAAGTAATGGTATTGATATCAGCGATAAAGTTAAGCAAAAAATTAAAACTATTACAGAAACCGATTTTACTAATATTTTAACAGCACTAAAATCCACAGATTTTATAAAACACATCTATACAGAACAGGAAGCAAGAGCACACTTAATAAATACCACTAAAAACTCTTTTCAAAGCTTAAAAGGCAAAACAGTTTACTTTATCGATATAGATAGCGATTCAGGTTCTCCAGAGTACGATATAGAAGAGTTGAAATTTAACAACGATTTAACTACTGTAAGTTTTGATGATGAAGGCACAGAAAAAACTTATGCATTAGAATTTGAAGAAGGTGGAGCAGTTAATTTAAAAAATGAGAATAACGAAACAGAAGTAGTATTTACACTTGTTAAATCTACAAGTAAAAGTGTAGTGTTAAGAAAATACGATTTTCATAAAAGAGTAGAAGAGTTAGTAACCCTATATTTTAATCAAGCAGATGCAAAAAAAGTATTAAATAATAACTCTTCAAAAGACAACTTCACCCCAGCTCCAATCACTTTAGATATGCTACAAGGGTATAAAATATCTTATGGTTCAGCATGGATAGAAGTAGATAACACCGGTGGAGCAACCCTTAAAGATGGCAGAGAAAGTGGAGGAGGCTCTGCAATTATTAGAAACGGAAACACATTAGTAGTATGGCCAGGAAAATCTTACGAATACCAAATCCAATTTGGGGGCTTACCAAAAGTCGGAACAACTGTAAAAGTCGTAAAAGAGGGAGGCAAAGATAGTTACTTTAACACAATTACAAGTATGCAAAAAACAAAATAAACAAAACCCGCCTTTGCGGGGCTTTGGCAAAGGGCTTAACGAAGCTCTTTGCTAAGGCGATAGTCTTAAAACATCTAAAAGGAGAGAAGAGATGGCAAAAGGTGTTATTTTAAGTATTCTATTTGGAAGTTTTTTACTAGCTGATACTTGGACTTGTTATAGGTATGTAGATGGAAGCCCAACAGGAGGTTTTGTGAAAGTTCAAGCAAGTAGTAAACAAGAAGCAGAACAAAAATCATTAAAGAAGTATAAAAAGCTTGGGTTTAAAGTTGATTATACTAAATGTCAATAATTTTGAGAGGAGGAGATTAACTTTTGAAAAAATTAACTTTTGGGCTACTCGCAGTATGCGGTATATTATCTGCACAAGAAATTCAGGGCTTTTATTTTGGCTTGGCACCTGCATATTTAACATATGAATCAAAAGGCGTAAAGCCAAAATTTCACACAGTAGGAGAAAAATATACCCTTGGCTATACAATTAAAAGTTATGGTATATACACAGCTTCCATAGAAGCTTCTATCTTATTGGCTGGAAGCGACAAAAAAGCTTCTGTAACAAACAGTTATGGAACTTTTAAAAATGCAGAGGTAACGATAGACCAGCTTTACTCACTGCATTTAAAAAACCAATTTAGTTTTGGCAATAAATTTAATGGAAGCTTTTATATAGGAGCGACAAGAGGCAAAATATATTCAACTTCTAATAGAAGTGTATCACCCAAAAAGTTTGAAAATTCATTCTCTTACGGTGCCGGTATAGAGTATAAACTAAATCCGCAGGTATATATACAGGCTAACTATATGCAATATTATAAAAACCTATCTTCTGTAGAAGTAGGATTTGTATTAAAATTTTAAGGGAGGGAAATTATGAGTTTACAAAAATTTAGTAAATATTTAGCGGTATTTTTAATATCGTTATTGGTTTTAGTTGGATGCGGAGGTAGTAATGATGGTGGGGAGTTTAAGGGAGGTAATCAATCAAGTGATAATGATTCACAAACAAATATTACAACTTATAAAAAAAGCTTTAAGTATGATTCTGCAGGTAGAGTAGTAAAAGAAGATTTAGGCAACGGTAAGTATATAGAGTATGTTTATGATAAAAGTGGTAACTTAATATCACAAACAGTAGCCAAGTAAAAGGGGAAAGATATGAAGAATTTATTTTTACGAATATTACTAAGCTTTTTGGTTCTGTTTGGGACAACAAGCTTAATGGCAAAAACAAAAGTTGATATTATTTTTGTTATGGATACATCAGGGTCATTAGATAATGAAGCACCTGCTTTAATTAGTGCTACACAACAAGTAAGTTCAGATTTAGCTAGTACTTATGATTTGCACACTGAACTATGGTCAATTACTAATGAATTTGATTATAGTCGTAATGGCTTTGACTCTTCTGTTATTAATGAAATTCCAAATGGAACAGTGAATCAATATGAAGATTGGGGTCCTGCTGTTTATGACATTGCAACATATTATACAGGTTGGAGAGCAAATACTATTAAAATTGTCATTCCTATTTCAGATGAAGGTCCAGAAGATGGAGATGGATTATATCAAAACGATAAAGATGTTATTAAAAAAGCAAGAACAGCTGTTGATAATACTGATATAAATGTGCTACCTGTTATTGCTCAAGGGTATAATCAAAATATTCTTTATAGTGATTATGCACTGCTTTTATCAGATAAAGCCATTAAAACAGGTTCAGGTGATTTAGTAGCACAGTTTAAAACTATTATTGCTGACATCGTCGCGGAATCATCAGGTACATCACTCGGTAGTGTAAGTGCAGATTTTATAGAAACTTTTAATAAAGGTGGTAAATTAATTATCAATGCAAAAGGTGCTAGTAAATATAAAATTGTAGCAAAATTTGATGGTAAAGACTTTTTATCTATAACTACAGCAGATAGTGTTGTGCCTATCTCTTTTCCTGCTAATTATGATACTACGGTAAATCACACATTAGATATAAACTATACAGTTTTTGCAGTTGATGCAAATGGTCAAGTGTTAGACCAAAAAAGTAAAGTATTGAGTAAAACGATTGATAGCTCTTTACAAGCACAGACTCTTGTTACAAAGTATCCTGAACTAAGAGTTGGAACAGTTGCAAAAGAACCAATTTTCTTAGGTGCTGGAGACGACCCTGCAACTCAAGTACAATCAAGTTCTCAAGTTGCTGACCCTGTAGATATTTCATCTGGAAACTTTCAATTTTCTCATACCGATTTAGTCATACCAACAGCAGGTATTCCTTTAATAGTAAAAAGAAGTTATAACTCACTTGAACCAATTAGAGGTTGGAAGTTTAACCTTATTAGCACGATGGATATTTCAGATATTAACAACATCAAAGTCTCTTGGAGTGGTGGTGAGTCTAAAGACCTGTTTGTCAAAGCTAAAAATGGTTGGGTTTCTGTTTACTCTACCGATACTTTGACTACGGAAGCAGGAGCGTATGTGGTTACTAAGAGTTCAGGTACAAAGTATAAGTTTGATACCAATGGAAAACTTATAGGTATTACAAATAAACAAAACTTAGGGCTTGTTTTTGAGTATAGTGGTTCAACTATGAACATCAAAGACACCTTTGGTAATGCTTTAGCCTCGGTTACATTAAATGGTTCTTCTCAAATTACCTCTATAACAGACAATGCAGGAAACAGCATTACTTATACTTATGATGGTGCAAACCTAACTTCTTATACAAATAGAAATGGCAATACAGAGAGTTATGAATATTTAGGAGATTTGCTAACTAAAGTTATTGGTTATGATGGAAATGCTTATGTAACCAATACTTATGACGCACAAGGTAGAGTTGTTTCTCAACTAGATGGTGCAGGTAGTCAAACAACTTTTGTCTATACAGGAGACTTGGCAAACTTTATTGTTAATAAAACAGAGGTAACTTATCCTGATGGTGCAATAAGGACTCATAATTTTAATCTGCTTTTACCAACTTCTATAGAGGGGTCTATCATTAAAATTAGCAAGAGATAAAGTAATTATCTAAGCTAATTGATTTTACCCAAATAATTCCATACCAAATTAGACAACAAGCCAACTTGCTCTATAATTAGGTACTTCAAAGCGAAAAAGTCACACTTCAAACTTTCACCTATTG
>Ga0256829_1003471_pt1 | contig 10896 bp, 8 predicted proteins | sample 131447metaG_FD_185979 | JGI IMG/M metagenome (GOLD analysis project Ga0256829, IMG submission 185979) | Hydrothermal vent microbial communities from Lau Basin, Pacific Ocean - 131-447 | ecosystem: Environmental > Aquatic > Marine > Hydrothermal vents | place: Pacific Ocean: Lau Basin | collected... | reverse complement strand
CTGCTTGAATGAACGGCTTCCCTTTGGTAAAAGAAATTTAATCATTGGAGTGCTCAGCTTATTAATTAAATTTGTTTTTACTCATCTTATACTATGAACTCACGTCAAGATCAACTCCAGGCTTTAGACCGATTATTAACCATTATGGATGAGCTGCGCGAGCAGTGCCCATGGGATAAGAAGCAGACCATGGAGTCCTTACGCCATTTGACCATAGAGGAGACCTATGAACTCGGCGATGCTATATTGGACAAGGATTTGGATGGTGTGCGTGGCGAGCTTGGGGATCTGCTTTTGCATATTTTCTTTTATGCCAAGATCGGTAGCGAGAAAAAGGCCTTTGATATAGCAGATGTCGCTCACGCGATCTCCGAAAAGCTCATAAATAGACATCCGCACATCTATGGCGACATAGAAGTGGCCAATGAAGAAGAAGTAAAGCAGAACTGGGAGAAACTCAAATTAAAGGAAGGTAAAAAGAGCGTTTTGGAAGGAGTGCCCAAATCTCTGCCGGCTATGGTGAAAGCCAATCGAATTCAAGACAAGGTTGCTGGAGTTGGTTTCGACTGGGAAGCTCCGCATCAGGTTTTTGAAAAACTACAAGAAGAGCTCGCGGAGTTTCAGCACGAGGTAGATAAGGGTGATAAAGTAGCTATGGAAGCGGAGTTTGGCGATGTTCTGTTCTCGATGATCAACTACGCCCGTTTTTTAAAGATAGATCCGGAGAGCGCTTTAGAACGCACCAATAAGAAATTCAGCAAGCGTTTTCAATTCTTAGAAAAAGCTGCAGCAGCCCAAAATAGGAGTCTGTCCGAGATGTCATTAGATGAGATGGACCTTATTTGGGAGCAAGCTAAGCGGGACGCTTAAAGACAATTGTTCTTTCGTCTAGAAAGTTGAGCTCATATCCAAGTGAAACGGCAAGCTGCTTCACACTATTTTTATGGTATATAAAAACATGGGTCGGATCGTTCTTATAATACCATTTTTTAAAGTCGATGTCTTCTGTATAGAGGTCGGTCTTGCAGATTAGCGCTCCTCCCGGATTCAACAAAGCGTAAAGTTTCTCAAATTCTAGTTTAGGATCGTGAAAATGTTCCATGACCTCGCAACAGATTATAAAGTCATAGGTGTGCTCCAGCGGGGAGGTCTGCGGATGAAAGAAGGGATCGTATAAGTTAACCGAATATCCTGCTTCTTGTAGCATTACTGCAGCTACAGGTCCTGTTCCGGCGCCGTAATCGAGTCCTTTATTATGAGTATTAAAAATAGATAGGATATAGTCAACGATGGAGCTGACAAATTTCCGATACCCAGGGTCATTCACGTCGTTATTGTGGGTGAGATAACGGGCCTTTTCTTCTGCTGGCTTGGGAAAGTTTGTCGGATCTCTGTAAAGTCCAAGGCATTTTTTACACTGCCAGAAATGATTCAAGCGGTCCTTGTAGAAGGGGACTGCGTCTTTATTATGACAGAGCGGGCAGATCAAATTCAATCCAAGGCTCTGAGTTTATTCAACTTGGCGCGCCATAACTCAAGATTTTCTTTGTGCCTCTCGATATTGTTTTGCACTTCCTTAAACAGGGGGTTTGACGCATCGCTGTTTTGGAAAAAGCCCAAATTATTCTCCAACTGATTGATCTCTTGCACCACCTCGTCGATCTTTTTACTCACGTAGATCTTTTCGTTGTTGAGTTTACGTGGATCATTATTGGATCTAAGCGATTCCAGTTTAGCGTCGTATTTGATCATTTCGGCCTCCATCTTATCCATGTTCAAAGCGCCAAAGGCCTGATCTAAAGATTTTTGGAACTTCGACTCTATATTCTTCTTATTAAAAGGTACACGCCCGGCGGCTTTCCAATCTTCTAAAAGCGTTTTCAGACTTGCAAGGTCTTTCTCCGTATCCTTGGAGGCTTTAAATCCTGATAATTGATCTAACAAGGCCTTTTTCTTCTCAAAAGCTTCTGTTTCCTCTTTATTGGCTGCATTGCGTTTGTTGTGCAAACGTTCAAAATAGTGATTACAAGCCGCTTTGAACTCACTCCAGATCCGATCACTATCCTTGCGCGGTACATGTCCGATCTGTTTCCATTCTGTCTGGATACGCTTCATGATTGGCGTGGCTTCCTCGAAATTGTCGGAATCCTTGTACTTTTCTGCCGTAGCGATAAGTTCCAGCTTCTTTTCCAGATTGGTATACTGTTGCTTCTTTTGCTGCTTGTAGAAGTCGTTCTTGTGTTTGTTGAAATCGCGAGTGCTGGCTTTAAAAGCATCCCAGATCTCTTGATTCTTCGCGCGGGGAACCTTGCCGATCTCGAAAAACAGATTTCTAAGATCCTGGACCTTCTTAATGGCTTGCTGCCAGGCTTGATGCGTAGGTTTTACTTGCGCTGTTGTCTCTTTTATGCTGTTGATGACCTCCTGCTTTTGCAAATAGTTGGTCTCATAGGATTTCTCCATTTCTTGCTGCGCAGCCATACGTTTGTCGTGTATGACCTTAGTGGCAGCGCTGAACTTCTCCCAGACCTCGTCTCTGTATTGCTTAGCTACAGGACCCAATTCTTCCTTCCAAACCTTGTGTAGCATCTGCAGTTCTCTAAAGGCTTTAGAAACATCGGTTTCTTGCGCCAGTTCTTCTGCGCGAGTGATGATCTTGAGCTTCTGATCCAAGTTGTGCTTAAAGTCCATATCCCTGAACTCTCGGTTCAGGTGTAAGAAATCGTAAAAATTCTCAACGTGATGGTGATAGGTGTTCCAAACTGTATTGTACTTATCACGTTGAATAGGTCCGGCCTCTCTCCAGCGGTCTTGTATGTCCTTAAAGTGCTTGTAGGTAGTGTTGATATTCTCGTCAATAGCCAACAATCCTTTGAGTTCCTCAATGAGTTCCAAGCGCTTGTCCAGATTGGCTTGTAGATCCTTTTTTAAGTTTTTGTAGTGATTGTTGAGTTTTTCCTTGTAGTTGAAAATTAGTGTGCTGAAGGCTTTCTTTTCTGGAGTTGAATAATGAAAGTCCACAATATTTCCACCCTCGGCCAAAAAGGCTTCCTTTTGTTGTTCAAAAGCTTCTTGAAATTGACTGTTGAATGCTTTTTTTAGGGCTTCTACCTTTGGTTTAATCGAAGCGACCTTGCCACTTTTTAAAAGTTCTTCAAAAGCGCTGACCATGCCTTGTGGGTCCAGCTCGTCGTAATCTGGCAGTTCTTCTTCTGCGTCAGTATCGTCTTGATCGGTATCGTCTGAGCTCACTGTCTCTTCGGATTCTTCTGCGCTCTCTAACTCAGATTCTACTTCTGTAACTGTAGATTCTTCAGGGGTTTGCGTCTCTTCTTGAGATTCCTGAGCGGCTTCAACTTTAGGATCTTCTGCGGGTAAATCGGGCTGGTCTTTCGGGTCAGACATGTCTTTCAATGTTAAGGTTCAAGGAAAAATATACTGTTAAGATAAGAACTCCCCCCTGATTTTGCAAGAGCTTATTTTAGGCGGATTTGATTAATAAGAACTGCGGATTTAAGAATTCCAGATTTCCCAAGCCTTTTCTGCTTGCCCAACTAGCATCTTATAGCCATTGGTGACGCGAGCCCCTCTTTCGGCGCCCAAACGCATAAAAGTGGTCTCTTCCGGGTTGTAGACCAGATCGAAAAGCAAGTGGTTGTTGCTCAAGAAATCATAAGGAATATCTGGATGCGCTTCTACTTTGGGGAAGGTTCCTAAAGGGGTGCAATTCACGATCAGTAAGTGATCTAGGATCACATAACGATTGACCTGCTCATAGCTCAAGGCTGTTTCCGAAGCCTTTCGGGAAACAAATTGGATTCTGAAGTCCAGGTTGGCTAAGGCGTGCACAATTGCTGCGGCTGCGCCACCTGTGCCAAGGATTAGAGCGGAACGATCTTCCAGTGGCAAAAAAGGTTCTAAGGCTTTAACAAAACCGTGGTGATCGGTGTTGAATCCAATGCGTCGGTTGTCTGCGGTGATCTTGATGGTATTTACCGCTCCAATAGACTCCGCTACCGGGTCTAATTCATCTAAGAACGGTATTACAGCGCTTTTATAAGGAATGGTGACATTGAGACCTTTAAAATCCGGCATATTTGCAAAGAAGTGCTCCAAGTTCGCTTCGGATGGCAGATCGACATTCTCATAGGTATGGTCAAGCCCTAAGTTCTGAAACTTTTCTTTGAAATATCCGCGACTAAAGGAATAGTCTATATTCTTCCCGATCAATCCAAAGCGTGCCATCAGCGTCTTTTATAAGTGTCGTACCAACCCAAGGATAAAATAAGTAAGATTCCCAAGGCAATGAAAACAACAGCCCAAAGCGTCTGGCTGCTCATGATTTCTGGGAAATACCTCTCGTAATTGCTTATTATCGCATCGCCATTGGCGTCTATAGCGATGGCGCCCGAAGCGTCCAACTCATAGATCTTGTTCTTCCAAGGCCAAACCACGCCCAGCGAACCGGTAATAAAACCAATAATGGCTGCATAGGTTGCTCCTTTAAAGCGCTTAAGCACATAGCCTAGTCCGTGCGAGAGTGTGACAAGTCCAGTTAGCGACCCTAAAGCGAACACAGTTAAGACCAAGAGTAATCTAAGCCGCTGCGGATCGTCTGTAAAGGAGAAATCCCAACTGAGAATGTTTGCCACCGTGTCGTAAAGCGCATTTACTGCATCGACCAACAATAAAACATAGTTGCCAAAAAGGATCAGAATGAACGAACCGGACAGTCCCGGTAGGGTCATCCCTGAAACCCCAACTATTCCACAGAAGAATACGAACAATAAATTGTCGTTCTCTTTTGCAGGTTCTAAAAAACTAATGCTGATGCCTAAAAGCGCACCTACTATCAAAAGACTGATGGTCTGTTTGTTCCATTTTTTGAAATCGCGGCCAATGTAGTAGATAGAGCCTATGATCATTCCAAAGAATCCGCTCCAAACATAGAGCTCGTAATGCTGCAACCAATAATCCAAGATCTTAGATACACTGAAATAACTGATCAGCATCCCCAAGATGAGCAGGCCTAAGAACTGCCCGTTCACATAGTCGTAAAAACTGCGAAAGCGTCCATTGAAAAGTAGGGCAAATGCCTTTCTATTTATCTTTTGAAGGGAGTAAATGAACTCTTCGTAAAAGCCAGCAACAAAGGCGACCACACCTCCTGAAACTCCAGGAACTTTGTTGGCCGCTCCCATAGCCAGGCCTTTTAGGACCAACCAAATTCCGTCTGCAAAACTACGCTTGGCGGCCATCTGCAAGTGTGGATTTACGTTTTGCAAGCCATTCGAAGCCTAATATCAATACACAGCCGGCTACAGCGCAGCTAATTGCTCCCACTAATTGTGGATCTCCGTTGAAATTCGCTGGCGCAATGCTTTCTTCTAATAAGGGAACTTCGATTCCTTTGCTGTTAATACGGGTAGAAAGTACTTCTTTCCAGGGCCATACTTTGTTAAGTGCGCCCAGCATAAAACCTGTTAATACGGCCAGAGTTATTGCTTTGTAGTTGTTGAACATCCAATTCAATACTCCTGAGAATGCTTTGAGTCCTGCAATAGCTCCAACAGCAAATACACTCAATTTTAAAACCGATTCCCACATTAGATCAGATTCCCCACTCAAACCATCTATAAGGCCAGATATGGCTCCTATCACCGGTTCATAAGCCCCTAAGAGCAAGAGAATAAAGGCTCCCGAAAGACCAGGTAAGATCATAGCGATTATGGCTATAAAACCAGCTAGAGCCATAAACCAAAGGCTATCTTGAGATCCTATGGGTTCTGCAATGGTAATGCTGTATGAGACGGCTGTTCCCACAACTAGCGCTATAAGGACACCTAAATTCCATCGTTCGATCTGTTTGCCCACATAGATGATACTGGCTACGATCAATCCGAAGAAAAACGCCCAGACCAAAACCGGATGAGATTCTAACAGATGAGTGATCAGCTTGGCCAATGAGAATATACTGGTAGCGATTCCCATAAAAAGTACCGCCAGAAAGCCCAAGTTGTAATGACGCCACATGGCTTTAAAGCCGTCTTGCTTCCACAACTTGAACAAGCCTAGATCCAGTTTGTGGATAGTGCCTATTAGTTCTTCGTAAATACCTGTAATAAAGGCTATAGTTCCACCAGAAACTCCGGGTACCACGTCTGCGGCGCCCATGGCGATTCCTTTTAGATAGGTGGTAAGGTGGGAAATAAGCGCGTTAGATGCCATAGATCCGTAATGGAATTCCCCCAAAAATAACGATTCCTAGCGAGAAGCGTTTTCGTATTGACGAATAATTTTTTGCACGATAGCCTTGGCAAAAACAGTAGGGAACAACTCTTCGATAATGATGCTGTATTCAACATCTAAACGCAAGGCGTTGTTCAGGTGGAACTGCCCTTTGTTCTCTTCTCCCAACAGGTAATGCAAGCCAGCTAAGCGGAACTCGATCTCAACGGCATCGGGATAAAATTCGGCGGCCTGATGCAGGTTGTTAATTGCTGCTTCGTATTCACCGAGCTGGATCAAGATATCGGTTCTGGAGGTCCAGGAATCGATCTCGTAGTTGCCCAGTTCAATGGTTCTGCGATAACCGTGCTCTGCCTCTTCAAATAGATTCAGGTTCTTATTGATAACCGCATAACGCTTCCAATAAAGCACATTCTCACTATCAATATTCAAAGCCTTGTCTATGTAGTACAGCGCTTTTTGATAGTTCTTCTTGCGGTTGTAGTAGTCGGTAATGGCTATCCACCCCTTGTCTAAAAGGCCATCTTCTTCTATGCATTTGTGGTAGAACTGCAAAGCGAGCTCGTCGTTGCGCAGTTTTTCATGACATTTTCCAATGCGTAGCAGGGCAAAGGAAGTTGGGTCATCCAATTCCAAGGTGATGGTATAACTGCTAATGGCCTCGTTGTAACGCCCCAGTTTCTCTAAGACCTTTCCCTTTTCTAGATAAGCGCCAATAAAGGTGTCGTCCGAAATAATGGCAAAGTCATAAGCGGCAAGCGCCTTTTTGTATTCTTTAAGGGTGTAATATTGTTTCCCAACCTGATGCCATCCCACCTCAGAGTAGGGGTTAGCATTCAAAAAGTCATTCAAATAGTCAATAGCTTCTTGATGCTGTTCCAAATAGTCGAAACAATAGATCACGTTGTAAAGGGCCGAATAGTCTTGATTGTCTATCTCTAGACAACGCATGAAGTTGTTCTTGGCCTTTTCAAAATCTTCCAAGAACAAATACTCCATCCCAATAAGAGAGAGTACATCCGCAGCATCGTTGGTGATCTCTAGCGCTTTCCCTAACAGGTCAATGGCTTCTTTGTGCTTATCGCGACGCGACAGTACATTGGCTTTTTGGATCAAGATCTCCTCGTTGGAAGACTCTAAGCTGTAGAGTTCGTCCAAAAGGGTATCCGCCAGGTCGAGTTTATTCTCAAATATGTAAACCTCTACTTTGTACAACTTCAAATTCGTGGCAGTTGGGTGCTGCTCCAAACCGAGTTTGGTTGCCTTTTTAGCAAGCGCCATTTTACCGTTATCCAAATAATGCTGAATGATCTCTTCGAACTCTTCTGCGTCAAAGAAGAGCACATTGTTAGTTTTCAGCATGGATTCGAAACGGGTAAGTGAGAAGTTAGTAGAGTCCTTATCGCCAAATTGCATAAGCGGGGTTTTAAGTTTCTTCCATATTAAAGGTAACAATGTAATTGGGGGTTCAATTCTCGTGCCGATTATGTTGTCAACAAAGTAATTAACAGAATTTTAAGGGCAATAATAACTGATAATCAGATACTTACAAAAATCTACTTCTTGTCAATTTTTTCCAATAGGTCGAGAATAAGCTGACAACCTTTCCGAATTTCGCTTTCTGAGACTGTTAATGGTGGGGTAATTCGTACGGCCTTGAGTTCGAAAAGCAGCCAAAACAAGATCAATCCGGCCTTTTGCGCTTCCAGAACCAAGGTATTTGCTATTTCGGCACTTTCCATGATAAGCGCCAGCATAAGGCCTTTCCCTCGAACTTCCTTGATAAGTGGGTGCTTTAACAGACTTCTAAAGAGAGTTTCCTTTTTTAAAGTATCGGCCATTAAGGTCGATTCTTGCAGTTCTTCTAGCGTAGCAAGTGCAGCCGCCGCAATTACCGGATTTCCACCAAAAGTGGTGATATGTCCTAGTTTTGGGTTGTCTTGCAGTTGTTTCATCTGCGCAGCGCTGGCTGTGAACGCACCAACCGGCAAACCGCCGCCCATACCTTTACCCATTACCACTATGTCTGGTATCAGATCGTAATGCATGAAACCAAAGAGTTTCCCGGTACGTCCAAATCCTGGTTGGATCTCATCTAAGATCAATAGCGCGCCAACTTCCTTGCAACGAGCCGAAAGGGCTTTGAGGTAACCCTTTTCTGGTACTATAAAGCCTGCCCCTCCTTGAATGGTCTCCACCACAACCCCAGCGGTTTTTGTAGTGATCTTTTCGAGTTCATCAAAATGATTGAAATTGATGAATCTACAGTCCGGAATAAGGGGTCTAAAGGCCGATTTTCGCTCCTCGAAGCCCATTAAACTCAAAGAACCCATAGTACTGCCGTGATAAGCCTTGTTGGCGGCAATGAGCTCACTGCGTCCGGTAACACGTCTGGCGAGTTTTATGGCACCTTCTATGGCCTCAGTCCCAGAATTTGTAAAATAGGTAGTGTCTAAAGGATCAGGCAGGGCCTCAGCTAACTTTTTGGCTAAAGTAACAACGGGTTCTTGTACGTATTCACCATATACCATTACGTGCAAGTAACTATCTAGCTGTTTTTTTACTGCGGATACGACCCGTGGATGTCTGTGACCTAGGCTGCATGCCGATACTCCGGCCACAAAGTCTAAATGGGCATTCCCTGCTGTGTCATAGATATAAGAGCCTTCTGCCCGCTGTACTTGCATGGCCAGTGGGTGTGGGGTAGTCTGTGCCTGATGTTTGAAAAAATCCTCGAGCATCTCTATTGACCTCCTTCGTCTTCTTCGTTGTCTTGATTGTCTTTCTTGGTCGTTTTGCCTGGAAAGAATTTTGCCTTTTCTTGCGCGGCCTTGTCTTGTAAAGTATCGCGCACCTGAGCTTTGGGCCCTTCTGGGTCGTTCAACAGGTCCTTGGGCTTTAAGTTCGAATATTCTGGGATATCAAGTTCGTCTTCTGGGACATCTTCGAAAAATTCCCCTTCGTCTTCCGGCAAAGGAATACCGCGTATTTTGATCAATTTTGGAGGCGGTTTACCCAAGAACAGATCGTCTACAGAGCGCAATCTCTCATCGCCTCGCCAGTTAAAACCGGGCAAGAGCTTTTTCTCTTCAGGATACATGGAGACTGGAAAGAACTTGCCTGTTCCACGGTTTATGAATCGAATGCCGATAATATCTTGATTCTCTAAAGTGATCTGTATACTACTACCAATGGTGTTATTTATCCCTTCGAGTTTGTTAGTGTCTGTGTTCCTAGCGTAATAGACTACCTCGGCATTCTGATCTACATTCACGGTGTCTAATTCATTCTCTGTGAACAAGCCGGTTAGTCGAACTCCAGAAACTTGATTATAGCCCGCACTGTCCTTTTGGATCAAGAAGGCATTTTCAAATACCTTGAGGGTGTCTAATTGCTCGGTTACAGTGTTGGACAGGATATGAATTGTATCACCTGTCATTTGGTTTTCCCCACTCCAAAGCACCGGATTGGTGATCATCTTGGTAAGGCCAATACGTTCAGAAGTATAGATAGAGTCGCATTTACCGCTCATATCGCTTTTGTAGAGACGCGCTCTGTGAAAACCTTTTAAAATTCTATTGTCTTCCGGTCCTGTAACACGCAAAGTGTCCGCGTGCACGTAGATCGAATCTCCATCGCGAACCGTTATAGCTACGGCACGCTTGGTAATAAACAGGGAATCTTTGGGTCTAAAGACCTCCGCATAATGCCCTCTTATCACCGAACTATTAACCGTATCTAAGATCTTAATGTTGTTGGTGGCACTAGCAAAGCCGGTGTTTCTATTAAAATAGATACTGTCTCCGTACAAGGTGCGTGTCTCGTAGTCTATCTTAGAATTCTTTACAAAATAACCGGTGTCGCCTCGGGTGTCGTAATAACCACGTTCGCAGTAAACGGTGCTGGTTTCACTGACTATGGTAGATGGTCCATAGAGATAAGCGCCTCCCGATTCCGAATAGAAATCCAATTGGTTGGAATTTACTGTATACTCCGGATTGACGATTTTAACGTCAGATAAGAACTGATACTTCTTATTATTGGCAAAATAGCGTCCTACATTACTGGTCAGGGTACTGGCCGTATCTATAACGGTTCCGCCACTGCGGTAAAAGGCTTGTTGTTTAATGCGGTCAAAATAGAGGGTGTCGGTCCTTAAGGTCGTTTTAGGTTCTTTTAGAACGACATCGCCGGTAGCAAAGGCAAACTGCGTGTTGCCATTGTATTCGGCATATTTGGAATTCATAACCACCGTATCACCCTGAGAGATACGCACCTTGCCATAGGCTTTGACAAAATTCTCTTTGAGGTATACAAAAGCCTGATCACACCACATTTCTACACCTTCGTGCACTATAAATACTTGGCCGCTATTGTCTTTGGTGTAAATAACAGCGTCTGGAAAATCAGGGCGTTTTTCCAAATAGCCAGACTTGATGTCCACCTTAGAAGGCTTGGGGTCGGTTTGTGCTGTAGCCGAAAAGGCCAAAGTCAGCAACAATAAAGCGAGTACGGCTTTTATGAAATTAGCGCGGTGCATGCTCAAAAGTACACAAATGCCAGCAGGCGAACTGTGAAAAAAGATATAATTTCCTATCGGTGAATGGTCTGAGTACGGTCTGGACCAACAGAAACGATCTTGATCGG
>Ga0256829_1003470_pt1 | contig 10897 bp, 8 predicted proteins | sample 131447metaG_FD_185979 | JGI IMG/M metagenome (GOLD analysis project Ga0256829, IMG submission 185979) | Hydrothermal vent microbial communities from Lau Basin, Pacific Ocean - 131-447 | ecosystem: Environmental > Aquatic > Marine > Hydrothermal vents | place: Pacific Ocean: Lau Basin | collected... | reverse complement strand
CTGATGAAGCTTATTACAAAGGTGCTAATAATAAATGCTTTGATGCTAAAAGTGTGTTACTTGGGGTAGCATAAGAGGTGGAATAAAAAGAAAATTTGAATTGGTCTTGACATATGGGGACATTATAGAGTGTTTTCACCTATGAAAAAGTTGATGCATGTCCATGCTGGATTTACTAAAAGTTTGAAGTTGAAAATAGTGGATTTTTATCTTATTAATTATCATAAATAGTTATAATTTAAGCACCCAGAATTTTCATTAAGTCTACTTTTGGTATATTATCTGTAATATTAAGTGAATGGTAGTGATTTAGCAAGTTCCAATACAGCTAAATTTTTTATATGACCCTATAAGAGTAATTAACCAACTATCCCACTTTTGTTTTTACAGCCATAGTACTTTTATTTTTCACAGTCTGATAAAACTCTGGTTTATTTTTAAAGTCTTGTTCACCATCTAAACCTTTAAGTATCTCATCTAATTCACCTACACAAACATCACCTTTCATACCTTTTGTTTCAGCTTGTATATTACCATCTTCATCTATCTCTATCGCAACATTATACTCTTGCATTATGAGTTCCTTTTATCTTTTTTATAAGTTTATTTGTTGGATAACCTGTAAGTTTGATATTTCCATTTGCATCTATATCTATCTCTACATCACTATTATTAAAATTCCAACTATCCACATCATCATTTAAAATATATGTAGTTTGATTATTATTTTGTTTAACACTATCATATCTTCCTGCCACTAAAATATCCGTATATTTTAATAGCTCTTTTTGTGCATCTTCTACAAGTTCTTCTTTGTTAAATCCAGTAAATATCTGTATATCAAGAGTTGTATTTTCTTTGATAAGAAAAGAAAGTTTTGCAAGTTCTAAAGCTTGTAAAAATGGCTCCCCTCCAGTAAAAGTGACCCCATCAAGTTTATCTTCTAGACTTTCTATCTGAGTAAATATTTCATCCACACTCCTAAGCATCTTATCGTCAAAACTCCAAGTATGTTCATTCCAACACCCTTTGCAAGCTAAGTCACACCCTTGAACCCACAAAACATATCGACATCCGTTGCCATTCACATAGTTTGAAGATTCAATATTACTTATATTTAGCACTAATAAACTCTTTTTTGAAGTACAAGTTTTATAGTATTATCCTCTCTTACCTCTTTTTTAAGCTTGTACCCTTGTTTTTTAGCATTTGCAATCATTAACTCTGCTTTTTTTTCTCTTAACACTCTTTTTTTTTCTTCTATTTTGAGTCGCTCTTCTTCAGCGACCTTTTCAAGATAGAGGTTGAATTTTTGAGAGTAAAGAGTCTCTACTTTTTCTAAATCTTTTGCTTTATCTAATTCTTTAATCCTATCATAAGCATCATACTCATTAAATACAAATTGATTGTTTTCAATTTTAATGCCACAAGAGCACTCGTTAATTACCTCATTAGCCAACTCTATATTTTGAATTATAACTCTACCTTTTATATTTATAACTCTACTCATTATTATCTCCTACAACAACTTTATACTCTTTATCATCATATCTTTGTCTCAATTCATTTGCTTTCTTTAATTGGTCATAATCAACAATCTCTAAAAAGTACTTTTTTTTTGTTTCATATAAAATTCCAACTTCCGGTAAAGAGTATTTTGGTGCTCTTAACTGTTTATACACTTTCTCGTTACTCTTTTGAGTATTTTTTATCTCATTTTCTTTTGGCATGTATTGAAAATCTGTGTACTTTTTAGCTATTTCTTCATCTATTCTTTGCATTTCATCTTTTAGATGCTTCAAAGACTTTTCAAGTTTTGTTTGTTCTTTTGGATAATCTTTTAACTCTTTTTCTCTACTTTCAAGAACTACAATCTCTTTATTTATTCTTTGCATTTCATCTTTTTCATTTTTACTCTGTAAAGATTTGAGACTATTTCTTAACTCAGCAATTTCATCCTTTAAGTCTTTCTTTTTTTGAGTTATTTTTTTAAGTTCATCTATTCTTTTTTCATTATAGTTAAATTCATCCCTTTTCTTCTTTAAACTATTTTCTTTTCTCTCTTTTTCATCTTTCCATTTTTTTTCAGCTTCTTTTTGCTTTTTCTCAGATTTGAAATTTTTATTAGACTCCATAATATCTTCATAAAACATTCTCAACTCTTTTGATAAAAAAATGTCCAAATCTACAATTTTTAATTTCTTTAAATCTTTTGCTCTATACTCTTCTATTTGTCTAAGATTTTTTTTTGCCTTCCTATTTGCTCCACCAAACCATTGCTGATACAATCCACTCTCTTTTTCTAAATCAATAAGTTGGTGCTCTAACTGTTTTAGTTCTTCTTGATAATCATCGTTTAATTTATCATACTCATTATAAAGTGACGATTTTTTTGCATCATCAGGTTTAGATGGTGGCAATACATTCCAACTATAATTAATAGATCTTATATATCGTTTTAAAGTTAACTTTTTAGGTTCAGTTTCTTTCATATTTTTTATACTATTTGATACAACATCGCCAAGATTCATATTTTCCGATTCGGTTATATTTATAGTCTTATTCCAATTTTCATTTTTTGGAATAATTTCATCTTCTAAAGATATATTTTTTAAACTATCATTTTTAAGATGCCATCTATTAGTAAAATCAAACTTAAAATTTAAAAATTTTAAGTTCCTAATTTGTGTATATTCTTCATTCATGTAAACACTAATTTGAATCTCATCATTAAAAAATTTATTTTCACTCTCTTTTTTAAGTACATCAATAAAGTTTTTGTCTTTTGGTATATAAAGAGCTGTACAATTCTCAAGTTCTGTATTAGCTATATTAACATACTCTAAATCTCGACTTCCTATAGGAGGAAATGGCGATTCTGTTGGCTCTGCTATTGTATCAACTAACTTTTCTTTTGTAGCATAATCCCAAAAATAAGATTGAAAAATAAAACTTAAATCTTTTGTATATTTTTCATCATATTCTATAAAAATATTTGTTTTATTTGCTAATGGGTTTATAAAAAGATAGGAAATATCATCTATGATGATAAAATCATTTTCTAAACTTGCAACCTCTCTTATGACGGTTGGTTTTTTACTATCAAATCTCTGGAGTGTGTCTTTGGCTTTATCAAATGATTTCACAAGCATATAAAGATTCACTTCTTCATTTTGATATAATGCATCAATGATATCATCCGATATTTTTGTAGTTGATGCAATATTTATAATTTTTGTTGCATTTTTTATTTTACTTATTATAGATCTATAGTCTTCAAGTTGTGATTTATTTCCATCACAAGTAAAGTAATCAATTCTTTCATCTGAATAATCAACTATTTTATTTAGGCTAATATTTTCTATTTTACTCATTATTTCATCTCCATAGTGAATAATTTAGGATCTAAATCTTTTTTCTCAAACTGTGAAAATATTGTATAGCTTACACTTATTGTCTCATTATCTATTTTTATAAAATCTAAACTTTCACTTGTTTGATAGATATGTTCATTGTCAAATATCCAATATCTTTGATGCACAATATCTTTTTTTTCTTTTTTTATAACTTCTATGCCACATCTTTCTATTATCTTTTCAATTAGTTGATTATTTTTTTTATCTTTTACTTTTTGAGTAATTATTTTAACCTTTGGATGGCCAAATACGTCTATAATTTTTTCTAATCCTTTATAGTGTTCTAAATTAACAATCCATCTATCAATTATTATTAATTCACTTGGATACTCTAGATGAAATTTTTGAAAAAAATCTTTATCTAGGTCTATATCTTTTTGTGCTTCGATAATAACTCTACTTTTAGGAGCTAAACTATTATCAAAAGGGTATAAATCTATCCCAGCTTCTAAAAGCCAATAGTATTTAGAACCTTTGCCGAATTGGTTTAAAATCATTTCAAAATCAAACTCTAAGATAAACTTTTTAAACTTAGGTTTTTTATCTTTGAGGTTTAACCATAACTGTTTCAATTCATCTTTTGAGATATATCTATTTTCATTTTTTATATCTATCTTTAGAAGTGCTATGAACCATTTTAATGCATCATTTTCGGTTTTTGGGGTTATTGGGATATCTTCAAAACTTACTTCAAATTCTCCATATTCATGAACTTTATAAAAATTGTTTTGAAATGATATTTCAAAACTCTGAAGAGCTTCAATATTATTTTCTATCCATGCATATTCAACTTTTAAAGAGTTATGCTCTTCATCCCATTTTTTTTGAAAAACTACATTTAAATCAATATTTTCCATACTAAATTTTTTAGCATTAATAATATAATTCCATTTTTCATCTTCATACACTAAATCAATATTTGTATTATCTTCATTATTAAACAAGCCTTTCCTTGCCTCAATTTTTACAATTTCAAAAGCTTCTTTACCATTAAATTTATTATGCTTTCTCTCTATAAAATCCTGAATATTTCTATCAACTTGCGAAATATTATCAGCTATATTTCTTGAAACTGGTTTTTCTCTTCTTATATTTTCTGCTAAATATTTAAAAGGTTTCATAGTGTTATTCTCAAAATAGGAAAAAGTATATTTGCCATACTCTTTTTCTGAGAAGCCGCCTTCAATATTTTGTATTATTCCATTTTTTAAGACTTGTAGCTCTTCAAGCTTTTGTATCACATTGTTAATGGCAGAAAGTGGCATATTTTTTTCTTCAAGTAGTTCTACTAAATCTTCTTCAGTTTCTAAATCTTTTAAAAGTGCTATATATGGAGAGGTTTCAAAAAAGCTCAATTCACCTACAAATTCAAAATTATTTACTTTTATCTCTTTACTTAATGTTATTTTCACTATATACCTTCATTTTTTGCTAATCTTTTTAACTCTTCTGAACCATTTTGTTTGTTTGCAAAAAAGTTCCTATCACCTACTATAACTCTTTGATATTTTGCTCTTGTTAATGCTACATTTAGTCTGTTTATATTATCCAAAAATCCAATAGATTGTGTTTTCATCATACTTATAAAGACTATATCTGCTTCCATTCCTTGAAATTTATCCACAGTATAAAGTAGCATTTCAACACCTTTTATCTTGAATTTTGACATTTTATTTGGTTGATTAGTTAACTTTCTCAATCCATCTCTTAGTATAGTTGCTTGTGCTTGATGAAATGTAAGAACTGCAATAGTCCAAGGTTCACCATCTTGATTTTTTTGATTTTTCTGAGTGAATTTCAAAAACTTTTTTATCTCATCCATCACAATTTTTACTTCTTCAAAGTTACGACCATTGTTTTTGTCTTTTTTTTGGACATCTAACCAAACAGCACGCTTTTTATATTCACTATAGTGCCATTCTCTATTGATAGTTCTAGCATCTTTTAAAGCTGAATCTTTACCAACTGTGTAAAATTCCTCTCTTGAAAATTTTGAAATATCTGGATGCATTCTATGCTGTGTCTTTAAAGTCTCATGTCTCTGTTTCAAATCCCTATTATCAAAACCATCAGTAATTGTCGTACTATTTTTATGCTTTTCACCATTCCCAACTTGCATAGATTCCAAGATAGAAGGGAGTGTCATATTATAGATTCTATCAACTGCATTATCTTTTGAAACTGGCTTTAAGAGTTCATAACTTTTTTCATAGTAAGAATCTGGATTCTTTAACATTCGTCTTTCATATACTCTTATCATTCTCCAAGCTATTGCTTCTGCCCAACTTTTTTCTTTTAACATTATTTTAAAAAACTCTTTATACTCTATTGGACTATTTTCCTTAGAAAAATTTCTATCTATCTTTTTAAAATTCTGTAACTTTCTTTTTTTATTCAAATAATTCTGTTTAAAGAAAAAGTCATTATCATCTCTATCGTTTTTGAGTATCAACAAATGTGTTTTTGGAAGGTACTCTTGTATAGCTTGAAATGTTCCTTCTTCTATAAGTATCAAATTACTTGCCATCTTATAAAATAAATCCTTTTCATCACAATATGAAATAATCTTATCTTTATAAGGATTTTCTTCTTTTTTCGCCCACTCCTCTAAATATTTCTTTATTTCCCTCTCCTCTCCTTTTGATACTTCAATGATATAAGGGTTTTTGTTATTATGAAGAGTTTCAAAAACTATTCTTATTGCTTTTTGCGTATCTTTTGGAATAGCAACACTTAAATTATGAATAATGTGAGACTGTTCTATAAAAGGGGAGAGTTGTTTTATATCTCCTACAAGTATCCATTTTTTTGCAGTCATAGCAGGAACTAAAAACTCTTGAAATGTTGTTTTACTGGATTCATCTATTATCATATAGTCAAATATAGTATCCATTGGTAAAATAGTTTCTGCTCTTTTTCCATTACTAAAATTAATTCTATCTCGAATAGGTGGAAACTGATTAATTCCCATTGTTGTACCACATACAAGGTTGGCACCATCAAGCACTAATTTTTTCGCTATCTCTTCATTAAAACCAGTTTTTTTATATTGCTCTATTTTTTTATCTATTTGAAGATGTTGAACACTCTCTCCTACACTATCTTCTCTTCCAATACGTAAAGGTTCTACTATATTATCTTTATCATATTTATCTATTCTTTCGAGTACATTGTCAATAGCTACATGCGTAGAAGCTGAAAGAAGTATCTTTTTACCATCTTTTAAAAGTTGTAGTATTAACTCTAAAATAGTTGTAGTTTTACCACTTCCTGGAGGTCCCTCTAGTATGGCAAAATCATCTGTTGCTATCGCTTTTTTTACAAATTCTCTTTGATCAATTGTTCCATCAAAATTTTCATCCTTTAAAATATACCAATCTTCTATATTTTTACTAGATGAATCTGTCCATAGTCTCTTATCTTTTCTTTCAAAAAGTTTTATAAGATTTCGTTGATTTTTTACTGGAGAGTTATTTAAAAGTTTTAGAGTGTCTCTTTGTTTTTTTAGATTTCCTGTATCTACTTTTATCTTGATATTCTCATCTTTTTTAAGTTTTTTTGGAATTTTCCGATCTTGTCTAAGTATAAGAATTTTATCATCTACTTTTTTTAACTTTATATCAAACTTATTATTCTTATTGCTATCTTGATATATTGTTTTAACATCATCTGCAAAGAAATAGTCCGAAATAGATTTGTCATCATTACTATCATCATCTACAAGCTGTATAACTATCTCTTTTTGAGTAGAATTTTTATTTTCCTTCCAACTGTATTCATTATTGTTTTCATCTTTTAGTATCTTACTTTTTGGTAATTTTTCACTTTGATATTCATTACCCATTTTTTCATATTTATATTCATTCTCTTCATCAAAAAGCTTTTCAAAAGAGAGATTATATTTACTACAATTCAATTTATGAGATGATAAGGACAACTCTTTTAAATTTTTATCTGTTTTTATATAGACATTCCAACCACTTTCAAGTTCTTCTAGCTTTTCTATTTTATAATCTTGATCATTACTATGAAGCACATCATCACTATTTAAAGATAGATTTGTTAGTTCATACTCAACTTCATTGTTATTTAATTCTAGTATTTCATCCTCTGCTGGCAAAGTATCTGTATAAAGTATGATGCAATTTTTTTCTATTGTTATATCTTTTTTATCAAACCGAACAATTTTATCTTGGCTGTCAAAAAATAGTTTATTTCTCTCATCATTTAAATTTTTAATATCATCTATAACTACTCTAAAAATTGTTTTAGGTTTTTCAATTTTAAATTTATTATAAATAGCTGTAACATTTAAAGAAAAATTTGACTTTATATATTTCCAATTACACTCATACGAGCCTTTTTTTTCTTCTGCTTTTATAGCTTCATTTATAAAGGCATAATATGGGGTTAATGCTTCTTTTGTAGTATTTACAAGAGCCTTGACTCTTCCAGGAGAACTACTAAAACAACTATAATATGAATGGTCGCCTAGTTGTAAAGTATTATTCCAACCACCTTTATTACGCTTCTTATTTTTATTATTTTGATTATTCTTCATATCTCTATTTTATAAAAGGATTATATTTTTCTTGTGCAAGAGTCGGTATTTTCTCTTTAATCTCTGGTAACTTTTCGCTATTTCCATTAGAAGCAAATCTAGCTCTTACTTTTGCCCAGTTTCTCAAATCTTTTATAGTATCACTCATAGTTCTTGAAAGTGGAAAGGTTGCTTTTATTGCAGTTTCAATGTCTTTAGTTTCAACTTCTCTTCCATTATCATCATAGGCTATGAACAGTGCTTCATTTACAGCTTCTTCTATCTCTGCTCCACTAAAACCATTTGAAAGTTCTGACAATACACCAAGGTCAAAATCATTGGCAGATCTTTCTTTTTTATTTATGTGAATTTTAAATATCTCTTCTCTTTCACATAAAGATGGTAAATCTACAAAAAATATCTCATCAAATCTACCTTTTCTTAAAAGTTCTGGTGGCAAATCTTCAATTTTATTTGCAGTGGCTATAACAAAGACTTCATTCTTTTTTTCCTGCATCCAGGTAAGAAGAGTTCCAAAAACTTTAGCACTTGTTCCACCATCGCCACCATTAGAGATACCGCTTAAACCTTTTTCTATCTCATCAATCCATAAAATGGAAGGAGATATTGCTTCACTAAGTGCAAGTGCCTCTCGCATCCGAGATTCACTCTCTCCAACTAGAGAACCAAATACACTTCCTAAATCAAGCTTTAAAAGGGGTAACTCCCACTCATTAGCAATTGTTTTAGATACCAAACTTTTACCACATCCAGGAATTCCTAAAAGCATCACACCCTTTGGAGATATTAATCCAAAATCTTTAGCATCTTTTGTAAATGCTTTACCTCTCTTGTCTAGCCACTCTTTGAGATTTTCCATACCTCCAACCTCTTTAAAGTCTCCCTCTGGATGAAAATACTCTAATATGCCACTTTTTTTAATAATCTGTTCTTTCTCTTTCACAATCAATGGTATTTCAAATTTTGTAAGTCTACTTTTCTCAGCTATTATTTTTCTATATGTCCACTCTGCTTCCATGATTGATAAACCTTTAGAAGCAGATACTATCTCTCTCATATCTTCACTACTAGGCTTCATATCATAATGTAAATCTTTTGTTGTAGACTCTAAAATTGCTTCAATAGTCTCCTCTTTTGGTAGCTCTATCTCTAAGAGTGGTATCTCTTTTTCAAATTCTTTAATATTTAGATTAAATGGTGTTTGAATAATTAACGTTTTCATTAAACTTGCATCTACTCTACAAAGTTCTCTTACAAATCTGATAATTCCAAAGTTTTCATTTGTGATAAATGGATGAAAATCTTCTAGTATCAAGATACAGTTATTTATATCTTGCTCATGAAACCATTCGAAGATTTCTAATGGATCTTTCTCATCCTTTTCATCAATAAATTGTTTTTCTGCAAAGGCCCATTTTTTAAGTCCACTAATTACACTCCAAGTATATAACTCTAACTTATTAGTCTCTGCTATACCTACACAAAAGCCATACAGTCTTTGCCATTCATAGGTAACTACTTGAACAACAGGAATATTTGCTTTTACTAGATTTTTTAACTCTTCATTAAAATTCATATTTATTTCCATCTGCTAATTTCAAAAGATATCTATAAGTTCAGTTGAAAAAATCTATTTTCAACTTATAATGTCCCAAGATAAAGACCACTAAATCTAATATTTCAATTTGGCGGATTCGACTCATATAAGGAATACCCTTCACCAGAAGTGTAGCATCAATTCCTGTAAGTTTCTTAAAAGCTTCATAGGGAGTGGCATAATCCAAACACTTTCTAGGTCTGGAGTTCAGCCTATGCACAGCCTCCACAACCTCTTTTCTCTTTACATCAACAAACTGCATTCCTTTAGGAAAATATTGCCGAAGAAGTCCATTGGCATTTTCATTTTGTCCTCTTTCCCAAGAGCGATATGGTTTAGCGAAGTATGTATCACACTCAAGAGTTGAAGCCATATCTTTATGCTTAGCGAACTCTTTACCATTATCAAATGTAATGGTTTTTACAAACTCTTTGATAGGCTCAAGTAGCTCTATAATTGCACTCTTCGTATCCTCTGCAAACTTACCAATCATTGGGAGAGCTAGTCGTAGTTTTGAGACTCTTTCATCAAGTGTTACAATAGCACCTTTGTGCATAGCTCCAATAACAGTATCTCCCTCCCAGTCGCCAACTCTTGATCTATTGTTTGCCTCTTCTGGTCTCTGGTCAATATCGACTCTGTCTGGTATACCACGGGTGCTATTGGTACTTACTCCATACCTTTTTTTATAGGGCTTTGCTTTACATCTAAGGTTGAGATAGAGGTCACCATCGTCTCTCTTGTCTTTGAGTATATAGCGATAAATAGTCTCATGGTGTAAGGATACACCCTTAAGCTTTTTAAGCCGTCCAACTACCTGTTCTGGAGAGCTTTGGTGTGTTGTCAGCTCCTCATTCACAAATAGCTTTATCTCATCTGTTAGCTTAATAGCTTTTGGCTTATCTAACACTCTTTGATATGCAAAACCATCAGCTTGTTTATGTCTATATCCTCTTGCTCCTGTATTCCTCATAATCTCTTTAGATATTGTTCCTTGAGACCTATTAAGAGCCTTTGAAATAGCATTTTGAGAAATACCTTGTTTTAGTGATATTTCGATATAATATCTCTCTTGGAGACTTAGATGTTTATGCTTCATAAATAACCTTTAAACTTTAGTGATTGATTGTTTATTGTATCTAAGTTTCTGAGATATTAGATATATTTATAATCAATTGTTTTGGGGGTTATTCCTTTTTGCATCTCTTGAGAGTAGAGAGTAAGTGTAACTTCATGTTGCAGTTGTGCTATTGTTGGTTTTTGGAGTTTATCTCCATATTTTTTAGGTGCACCTCGTTTACGTTTTCCTATTACTTCCTCTGG
>Ga0256829_1003469_pt1 | contig 10898 bp, 9 predicted proteins | sample 131447metaG_FD_185979 | JGI IMG/M metagenome (GOLD analysis project Ga0256829, IMG submission 185979) | Hydrothermal vent microbial communities from Lau Basin, Pacific Ocean - 131-447 | ecosystem: Environmental > Aquatic > Marine > Hydrothermal vents | place: Pacific Ocean: Lau Basin | collected... | reverse complement strand
AACCCGCCTCGTCCTTCGACTTCGCTCAGGATGAGGCTGATCGGTGTGCGCGGTAGAAACATTATTTCTCTCCCCGCAATTTTTCGTGGTGACGGATCACTTCCGCCACGATGAAATTCAGAAATTTCTCGGCAAAGACCGGATCGAGATTGCTCTCTTCCGCAAGGGTCCGCAGGCGCTCAATCTGGCGCGCTTCACGGGCTTTATCGGCCGGCGGCATATCATGTGTCGCTTTCAGCTTGCCAACCGCTTGGGTGACTTTGAATCGCTCTGCGAGCGTGTGCAGCAGGATCGCATCGAGATTGTCGATGCTGGCGCGATATTGAGCGAGTTGATCGATTGGGGAGGTCATTTCTTCGGACCTCCAAGACCTGGAATGTTCGGCATGCCGCCCGCGCCCGGCATTCCGCCTGGCATCGCGGCGCCGCCGCCCATTTTGGCGAGGTCGGCTGGAGACACGCCCGCTTGGCCCATCATGTTCATCATGCCCTTCATGCCGCCCTTGGACATTTTCTTCATCATGCCGGCCATTTGCTTGTGCATTTTCAGGACACGGTTGACGTCTTGGACCGTGACGCCCGCGCCAGCGGCAATGCGCTTGCGGCGGGAGGCGTTGAGCAGCGCAGGCTTGGCGCGCTCTTTCTTGGTCATGGATGAGATGATCGCCGCCTGGCGAGAGATAACCTTGTCATCCATGCCTGAGGCGTCGAGGGCTTGCTTGGCTTTCTTGGCGCCGGGCAGAAGGCCCATAATACCGCCCAGGCCACCCATTTTCTGCATTTGCTGAAGCTGCTGGGCGAGGTCGTCCAGATCGAACTGCCCCTTGGCCATTTTCTTGGCCATCTTCTCAGCTTTTTCGGCGTCCATCTGGTCGCCGGCTTTTTCCACCAGCGAGACAATATCGCCCTGGCCCAGGATGCGGCCTGCAAGGCGTTTGGCATCAAAGGCATCCAGCCCGTCCAGCTTTTCGCCCGTGCCGAGGAATTTGATCGGTAGGCCCGTCACCGCGCGCATAGAGAGCGCCGCACCGCCGCGGCCATCACCATCCATGCGGGTCAGGATGAGACCTGTCAGAGGCAGGCGTTCATGGAATCGGCTCGCGGTCTCTACGGCGTCCTGACCGGTCAGAGAATCGGCAACGAGCAGGGTTTCATTCGGCTGCGCAATCTTGGCGATCTCGCTCGCCTCCGCCATCATTTGCTCGTCGATCGAGGTCCGGCCCGCCGTATCCAGGAAGAGGACATCATGGCCGCCAAGCTTTGCCGCTTGCAGGGCGCGCCGGGCAATCTCGGCTGGGCTTTGACCATCAATGATTGGCAGGGAGGAAACATTGTCGCCGCACTGATCGGCAAGGATGGCGAGCTGTTCCATCGCCGCTGGGCGGCGTGTATCGAGCGAGGCGAGCAGGACTTTCTTCTTGTCGCGCTCAGCCAGGCGTTTGGCGAGTTTTCCGGTCGTGGTGGTCTTACCAGAGCCCTGGAGACCGGCCATCATGACGACGGCGGGCGGGTTATCGACGCGCAAACCCGTCTCGGAATCTTCACCGCCGAGCAGCTCGACCAGACCATCATGGACGATTTTGACGACTTGCTGACCCGGTTTGACCGAGCGGATGACATCTTCGCCAACCGCTTTGTCTTTAATCGACGCGATGAAGTCTTTCACCACTGGCAGAGCGACGTCGGCTTCCAGCAAAGCGACGCGAATTTCACGTAGCGCAGCCGTTACATCTTTCTCGGTCAGCGCGCCGCGCCCGAGAAGTCCGTCAAATACCCCGCCTAAGCGGTCTGTTAGCGCGTCAAACATCGCGTCACTCCTTTTGCCGATCTCTTCGAGGGAAAGAGATAAGCGCTCTTTGCATCAACACAAAGCAGTAGCGCCCCACTGAGCGAGCCTTCGCCGAGTGGGGGACATCGCCGGGCTCAAGTCCCGGTCAACGCGCACGTACTGTCAGTGCGGTGATTAGGCGCCGCGTAAAGCACGGCTGTGGACAAGAATCAAGCCTCAGACTCTGCCATGATGAGGCCGAGGCGGCGTAGGGCCTCTTTCGCTTCGTCCCGCACCATGGACAAAACGACGACATTGACCCACTCGCCATCGGCGAATTTCTCATATTGGCGCAGGACGCCTTCCTCAATCGCGCCGAGCGACTCAATGGCGCGGATGGCGCGCGTATTTGGTTCTTCGACGAACCATTCGATCCGTTTCGCGCCCCAGTCCAGGGCCCGCTCAATCAACAGGGACTGGATCGCGGCATAGATACCTTGTCCGCGCAAATGCGGTTCAAGCCAAGTGTAACCGAGGCGCACACGGCGATGCATCTTGTTGGGGTTTAGCAAAGCGGTGACGCCGACAAAACGGTCCTGATCTTTTGGGTCTAGGAGCGCAAAAGGATGCATTTCGCCGGTCGCGGCCTGACGCAGCACATGATCGTAATAGGCATCAAACCCGGCCCCTCTTTGGATGGCTGGTAAGGATGACCACATGTGCTCGGTGGCATCGCTTGATCGCAAAGCCTCGCGAAACTGCTCGTCTAACCGCGCGAGTTTTATGAAGTCGTTTTCAAGGCCAGGTGCTGTAAGATCCATGGGGGGACAACATGCGCTAATGGTCGGGCTTAGCAAGTCAAAACTTAGTTACGATTTGACAGTTGCTTTGGCAAAAGCGCGAAGGCCCTGCCGGGGAACCTTAGTTAGGGGGGGGAGGAAAGGGTCCGGCAGGACCGCGCTGTCCAGTGGCAAGAGGGATTGGGGATCGGTTGCCACCAGTGCGTTCTGAACCAAGGCTTAGGAGTGCCTCGGTGCATGACTGAAATGGCATTTCTGAGCGCTCGTTCAAGCCTGACTTGCTCGCCTTTCAATCAACTAAGCGTGAACATAGGCCAAGTTTTGATGTTTGAATAATTGATATTTCGAGTTGAAGAGATAGATAGAACCTATGCATCTGCCAACACTTCGCCAACTCGAGTTTTTATGTGCTGTCGCGGACAAGGGCTCCTTCTCCAAGGCCGCTGAAGCCTGCCATGTGACGCAACCGACGCTGTCTGCCGCAATCAAAGAGATTGAAGGCCTGTTGGGAGTGCAATTGATCGAGCGCGAGGCGCGCGGCGCGTCCTTGACCCAAGCGGGTGAGGCGGCGGTCGAACGGGCACGGGGCATTCTGTCGGACACGGCGGATCTGGTCTCCGCGGCGCAGCAAGCAGGCGCGCCATTGACCGGCGCGTTTCGATTGGGGGCGATCCCCACGATCGCGCCATTCCTATTGCCGAGGACACTGAAGGCATTGCGGGTCGCGCATCCAAGTTTGAAACTCTATTTGCGTGAAGACCAAACCGATCGTTTGCTGGACGCCTTGCGCAGCCGGAAGCTTGATGCAGCACTGATCGCGTTGCCATGGGAAGCGCCCGGAGTGGAAACCATGGACCTGGGCGAGGATGAGTTTTTGCTTGTCGCGCCGACCGGGCACACACTCGCTGAGCGGAACAATCTCAAATCCTCTGACTTGCTCGACGAGGATGTGCTGCTGCTCGAGGACGGCCATTGTCTGCGTGACCATGCGCTTTCGATTTGTCGCTTGCCAAGCAAACGCGGCGGCGCCGATGTCACAGCGACCAGTCTGCCGACCTTGGTTCACATGGTGGCCGGTGGATTAGGCGTCTCCTTGCTGCCGAAGCTTGCCATTGATGCCGGTGTCACGTCTGGCGCGGATGTTGACCTGCAAGCCTTCGAGACCCCGCTGATTGGGCGCCGGATCGGCATCGCCTGGCGCACGGGATCGCCGCGCGCCAGTGAAGCTAAGATGATTGGCGAGATCGTCCGCGGCGCGATCTAGGCCGGCGAAGCGGTCTCTCTGTCATCGACATGCGCGGAGAGATTATCCTGCGCGCGGAATACGTCCTCATCGAGTTCGCCTTCCCATTTCGCAACAGCCGTCGCGACCGCACTGTCGCCGGTCACATTGGTCAGCGTCCGCATCATATCCAGCAAGCGGTCAAAGGGCAGGATAAACCCAATAATCAAGAAAGCCTGTTCTTCAGGGATGCCGACTTGCGCGAGCGCGAGACCCGATAGGAACAGACCCGCACTTGGGATGCCTGCTGCGCCAATCGAGACCAAGGTCGCCATAACTGCCACCAGGACATATTGGGTGAGGCTCACTTCGATCCCCATGGCTTGTGCGCCAAACAGGGCGACCATGCCGATATAGATCGCGGTGCCGTCCATATTGATCGTCGCGCCGAGTGGTAGGACAGAGCCTGCGACGGCTTTATCAATCCCAAGATTTTCTTCGGCGCAGGTGATCGTCACGGGCAATGTCGCCGACGAACTGGCGGTCGAATAGGCAACTGCTTGCGCATCTGTAATGCCGCGCATGAACGGGATAAAGGGCAGGCGCAGGGCGCCTTTGATGATCAGGCCGCCATAGGTCACGATAATGTGGATGAAGCAGGCGAGATAGAGCGCGATTGCCAAAGTTCCGAGGCTTTGAAGCACGCCGAGGCCCTGCGTTGCCATCACAGTTGCCATCAGCGCAAAGACGCCAATCGGTGCCGTTTCCATGACAATAATCGTGACTTTCATCATCGCTTCAGAAGCGCCGTCGAACCATTTGGCGACGGGCTCAGCGATCTTACCGGCCATCAAAATGCCGACGCCGAACATGATCGCGAAGAATATGATTTGCAGGATGTTCCCGGTGGCCAAGGCTTGAACCGGATTGGTTGGAACAATTGCCAGCAATCGGTCTACAAACCCACCAGCTTGCGCCGCGCTTTCTGCAACCGATTGCATACGGCTGGTATCTGCGCCCGCGAATGTTTCCGGCGAGAGGCTGGCGCCCGGTTGGAAAATTGTCGCCATGATCAAGCCCAGAGTCACCGCGATCGCCGTGGTAAAGAAATAGGTCGCGATCGTGCGGACGCCGAGACTGCCTAAGCGTTTGGGATCACCCATCGCGATGATGCCAGAGACAAGCGTGAAGAAGATTAGCGGCACGATCAGCATTCTGATCAGGCGCAGGAAGAGATCACCGGCCCAGCTGATCCAATTTTGAGCAAACGCGCCGCCCGCTTCGGCCCCCATGCCATAGCGCAGGCCCAGGCCGCAGGCTAAACCCAGAATGAGCGCGACGATGACGCGCTTCCAAAGATCAATCTTGAACCACCAGGACATGCCCTCTCCCATTTTTATGCATTTCGGAGACGCTAGTCCGCATTGCCACGCTATTCAACGGCAGAGGCTCAGGATATGAGCAAACTTATGGATATGCTCGATCGTCTCTCATCTGGCTGGAAAGCCTGGGTCCTACTGTTCGCGATCACGCTGACAGCGGCGGCACCTGGTGTCTTCAACCTGCCAGCCTTGGACCGCGATGAAAGCCGTTTTGCGCAAGCCTCCAAGCAATATATCGAGACCGGTGATTATCTGATCATTCGCTATCAGGATGAGTATCGAAACAAGAAACCGGCCGGAATTCATTGGCTGCAAGCCGGAGCGACGCAGGCGCTAGGCGATGATGATAAGCTCGAAATTTGGACCTACCGGGTGCCGAGTTGGATTGGTGCGGCGCTGGCCACGCTGGCGACATTTTGGTGCGGAATTGCGCTGATAGGACGGCGCGCCGCCTTCTTAGGCGCCGCTTTGTTTGGGGCGACATTGCTGCTTACCAGCGAAGCCCATATCTCGAAAACAGACGGCGTTTTGGTCTTCCTCACGACCTGGGGGATAGGCGCGCTGGCGCGGCTCTATACCGGCCAGGCTGAAGACCCCAAGCGAATGGCTTTAGTCTTCTGGTTCGCCATGGGGTGCGGACTTTTGATCAAAGGCCCGGTGACGCCCATGGTCGCCGCCTATGCCGGATTTGGCGCTTGGGTTTGGGCAAAAGCGGGCGAAGGCAAAGGCGGAGATTGGTGGCGCCCCTTGATCTGGTGGCCCGGCCCTGTGCTCGCAGCCGGAATGTTCCTTCCTTGGTTGATCGCGATCCAATTCGCAACCGATGGAACTTTCCTGGAAGGCGCCATCGGCAAGGATTTGAAAGACAAGTTTGCTGGGGCCTCTGAAGGTCATGCGGGCTGGCCACTCTATCATCTCAGCCATATCCCGGTCTGGTTTTTCCCAGCCATCCTACTGCTGATCCCAGGGATGACGCTGGCTTGGAAACATTTGCGCGGATCTACAGATCAAGCCCGAAAGCGCGGCACTGATGCGATATTTGTGCTGCTGGCTTTGGCCGGGCTTACAGCGCTGGCGACCTGGATTCTGCCCGGCGAGCTTGGGAATGGTGCGCCATCGGCATTTGCAGGCATTATCATAGCCGGTTTCTGGTGGCTCAGCACACGGCCCGAATGGCAGACGCGCTGGTCCATGGCCGATGCAGCGCCGGTGACAGAAGAAACCCGCGCGGTCCGCTTTCTTGTCGCGTGGGCGCTGCTGACGACAATCTTCTTCGAACTGATGCCGACGCGGCTCAGCCACTATATTTTGCCGGCTTATCCAGCCATGGGGCTGCTCTGCGGCTGGGCTGGGTTGAAAATGATCGAAGGCGCCAAGGCCCCCATTTCGAAATGGCTGAGTTTCGGCGTCTACGCGTTTGGTGGAGCGCTGCTCCTGTTTATCAGTTCGCCAATCGCTGCCCGCTTGATCAAAACTGAAGCGGCGGGCGACTTTAAAACTGTTGATCCACAGACCGTGATTGAACAATGGGCCGCTTATGTGAATTTCCCGCTTTGGTTTTGGGGGATTGGTGCATTGGCGCTCGCGGCGTCTTGCATCGCGGTCTTCATGCGCAAAATTGGCGCGGCCGCCGCGCTTGGCGTCTTGGTGAGTTTGTTCCTTGGTTGGCACGTGCGTATCGACATGTTGCCAAGCCAGGTCTGGGCGCAGCCGACGGAAAGCGCCCGCCTCGCCTTGCAGGATGTTTGCGGGGTTCCGAGCGAAACCTGCGAGAACGGCGATAGCAGCCCTGAACGCATTCTTGCGATTGGCTATGCCGAACCGTCTTACGTGATGACGTTTGGGACCCAGAACCTGCATCCACCGGAATCGCCGATGATATTGCCGGAAGATGAGGCCGCGTATCCAGTCGTCTATTTGATCAATCTTGAAGGCCGTGGAAGTCCGCCGCGCCGATGTGAAGCGCTCGGTGAGGCCTGTATTCCGCCTGCAGAAGTCGTGCGCGATGAACTGTTGCAACAAGCCAGCGAAGCATCGCTTTGCGTGAGTGAATCTGAGCCGGTCTATGCGCTCAATTACTCAAATGGCGATCCGGTTCATTTTGTCGCCTATCGCTTCGACAAAACCTGTTAGACCGAGAAACTTGGCACATTCTGCCGCGCGGCAATTCTGCGTCTCACGCGCCTCCTAAGTGATCTTACCTAGCCTTCATAAGGCCAAGGAGATTGCAAATGAGCTATGTCGAACCCCACCGCAAACCCGAAGGGCTTAGGGATCGTATCGCCTTTGCGTTCGTGAAATTCTTGCGCTTCTTCGCCGACCTGTTCTTCCGCAAACGCTATGGCCACCGCGCCGTCGTATTAGAAACCGTCGCGGCTGTGCCGGGCATGGTTGCAGGGCTGTTGCAGCACCTGCGTGCGATCAGGCGCATGCGCGACGATCAGGGCTGGGTCAAAGAATTGCTCGATGAAGCCGAGAATGAGCGCATGCACTTGATGACCTTTATTCAGGTCGCACAGCCGACCCTGTTCGAGCGCGGACTGATCATGGTGGCGCAGGCGATCTTCTACAATTTCTACTTCTTCCTTTATCTGTTCGCGCCGAAAACCGCGCACCGTGTGATCGGCTATTTCGAGGAAGAGGCGGTTACCAGCTATACCCATTATCTGCGTGAGATTGATGAGGGCCGGTTAGAGAACGGACCTGCCCCGCAAATCGCAATCGACTATTGGAACTTGCCAAAAAATGCCCGGCTGCGGGACGTGGTGATCGCCGTGCGCGAGGACGAGGCCGGGCACCGGGACCGCAACCACTATTTTGCGGATGCATTGATTGCCGGCGACGAACCGAAAGCTGAAGCCCAGGTAGAACCTGCCTAGGCCTGGCGCAGAATATAGCCGACGCGCGGGAAGTGAACGTGTAGATTGTCTGCGCGTTCGTCCTGCCGGGCGATGATCACGCGTTCTGAATTGGCGATCACCAGATCGCCTTCAACCCAGTCTTTGGCATAATCGTCGGGCGCGATGGCGACGCGGTCACCGGGCTGAAAATCTCTGAGGTCCCCGGCAGTAGACGCCGGCTTCAAGCGCGGCGCGGCATGGTTTGCAATCTCGATCGCGTCTGTCCCGCTAATCTCTTCCGGCGCTTGGCCTTTGAACTCCTTCAAGCGGCGATACCAATCTTGTGTGAGCGGCGCGTTCTCAAAACAGGCTTCCAGGAAATCCGGAATGTTCTTCTCAACAAACCACGGGTTCATGAAGGCGTGAACATCGACCATGCCGGGCTTAGTGCCGACCAGCCAATCGCCCGTTCCGGCAGACCGGCCGCCCGCCAGACGGTCTTCGATCCACATCAGTTGACTGCGCCACTGATCCTGCATGAACGGCGCCGCGGCTTTCATGGCCTCAACGTCGAACGCGCGGCCTGACATTTTGGTCCGGTCATCAATGAATTCTTGCGGCATGTGTTCGCCAATGGCGCCGAAGATGACGGCCACACTGGTTTGGAACCACTTTCCATCTGTCCAGCCGGCAACCATCTGCGCCAGGCCTTCATGGCCGGGGAGATTGAGCGCAGGAATCTGAAACCGTTTCTCCAACTCGCTGAGCATGATTGATGTGTCGCAGAAAATATCGGCGCCGATTTGCATGACGGGCGTGCGGCGATACCCGCCTGTGAGGGGCATGAGATCTGGTTTTGGCATGATGGAGGGGATTTCCACCGAGGCCCAACCCAAATTCTTCATCCGGAGCGCTAGTCGGATTTTTTCCGAATATGGCGAGCGATCAAACTGATGAAGAATTATACTTTGGGCGTTTGCCATGCTTGCTTGCCTCCCCAGACATGTTTTGAAACTCTAACCGTGTTCGATTGGGCTTTCCAAGTCCAGAATGTTGCCTAAAACGAATGAAAACACAAAACATCTGGGAGGTGATCGGCTATGCTCGACACGAAAACTATGCCGCATGTCGCGGATATTGCCCGCGTCCAAGCCGAGCTCCGCGGCAATGAGGTCGCGTTTTGGTGCAAGGGCGAGGAAACGACCTTTGCCGAGCTCGATACGCGCGCCAATCAAGTTGGACATGGGCTCAGCGCTTTAGGAGTCGGGGTAAATCAGCGCGTCGGCTACCTCGCGAAAAACACAGCGCTCTATTATGAAATGCTCTATGGCTGCGCCAAAATTCGCGCTGTGATGAATGCTGTAAATACGCGCCTCGCCGCGCCTGAGGTGCAGTTCATTCTTTCAGATGCGCAGGTCTCAGTCTTGTTTGTGGGGCCTGAATGGTTCGACATGATCGATCAGATCAAAGACGAATGCCCGCACCTCGAACACATTATTGCGGTTGAAGGCGAGCGTGAGGGCTGGCCGGAATATACCGCTTGGCGAGATGGTCAGGACAGTGCCGCGCCGAGCGTCGAAACGCATGACGGTGATGATGTCATTCAGCTCTATACGTCCGGAACGACGGGCTTGCCGAAAGGTGTGATGCTGACCAACGCAAACTATAAATCGTTTATGGAGCAGGCCGGATCGCTGCAATGGGCAGCCTATCACGCCGGCGAGGTTGTCATGAACGCGATGCCGCTCTTCCATGTCGCGGGCGTGAATGCGGGGATGCTTGCAACCGCGCAAGGCGCGAAGACAGTTGTCTTGCCTGAGATCAATCCGGCAGAAATTCTTGATCTGATCGAAACCCAGAAGATCAATCACGCCTTCTGGGTGCCCGCTGTGATTTTGATGTTGTCGCAAATGCCGGACTTCCGCGAGCGTGACTATTCGACTTTGAAACAAGTTTTCTATGGCGCGTCGCCTATCACGGAAGATCTCTTAAAAACTGCCGTTGAGGTGATGGGGGCACAGTTCACACAGCTTTACGGCCTGACCGAAACTGTCGGCGGGGGCACTTATTTGCCGCCTGAGGCGCACAATCCAAGCTGGGGTAAGTTGCGGTCTTGCGGCGTGCCTTATCCCTCTACGATCATTCGCTGCGTCGACAGTGACGGTAATGCCGTTCCAACCGGCGAAGTGGGCGAGATTGTCATCCAGTCTGACTTTGTCATGAAAGGCTATTGGAACCGTCCGGAAGCCACGGAAGAGGCGATCCGCAATGGCTTTTTCCATACCGGCGATGCCGGCTATTTCGACGAAGACGGCTTCCTGTTCATCCATGACCGCGTGAAGGACATGATCGTGTCGGGCGGCGAGAACGTCTACCCAGCTGAAGTTGAAAACGCGATTTTCGGTCATCCGGATGTCGCCGATGTTGCCGTGATCGGCATTCCTGACGAGAAGTGGGGCGAGGCTGTAAAAGCGATTGTCGTTTCTAAAGATGGCGCTGATCCGAGCCCAGACAGTATTATCGCTTGGGCGCGGGAAAAAATCGCTGGCTATAAATGCCCGAAATCGGTCGACTTTATCGAAGCTCTGCCGCGCAATCCGTCGGGCAAGATCCTGCGAAAAGACCTTCGCGAACCGTATTGGGCCGGCCAAGAACGACGTGTGGGTGGTTAAAGCATGATCGACGACGCACACGGCGTTCACGATTACGTCTATGATGAACGCAATGCCGATATCAAAGTCTCGATCAATGGCGAGCTTAAACATCGCGATGAAGCGACGGTCTCGGTGTTTGAGAGCGGTTACTTGCTCGGCGATGGGGTTTGGGAAGGCATGCGCGTCCACAATGGCGGCGTGGCGTTCCTCGATGAGCACTTAAAACGGCTTTA
>Ga0256829_1003468_pt1 | contig 10900 bp, 11 predicted proteins | sample 131447metaG_FD_185979 | JGI IMG/M metagenome (GOLD analysis project Ga0256829, IMG submission 185979) | Hydrothermal vent microbial communities from Lau Basin, Pacific Ocean - 131-447 | ecosystem: Environmental > Aquatic > Marine > Hydrothermal vents | place: Pacific Ocean: Lau Basin | collected... | reverse complement strand
AGAACAGGCCGAACAAGGAGCGCGGATGAGCATACCCTTCAGGCAGCAACTCTCCGTCGGCTGGTATCTTTTCCGGCAACGCATGCATGGCCGCCGCCGCTATCCGCTGGTATTAATGCTGGAGCCGTTGTTTCGCTGCAATCTGGCCTGCGCCGGGTGCGGCAAGATTGATTATCCGGACAACATACTGAATCGCCGCCTGAGCGTGGATGAATGCATTGCCGCCGCCGAGGAGTGCGGCGCGCCCATTGTTTCGATTGCCGGCGGCGAGCCGTTGATTCATCGCCAGATGCCGCAAATCGTCTCGGCGCTCATCGCCCGCAGGAAATTCATCTACCTGTGCAGCAATGCGCTTCTTCTGCATAAACACATGGCCGACTATCGACCCTCTCCCTACCTGACCTTTTCCGTCCATCTGGACGGCAATCGCGAGCGCCACGACAGATCAGTATGCCGGAGCGGCGTGTTCGAACAAGCCGTGGAAGCGATTCGCACCGCACTATCCGCCGGTTTCAGGGTGACGGTGAACAGCACCTTCTTTCAACATGAAACAGCCGAAGAAATCGCCGATTTTTTTGATTTCGTCACCGAACTCGGGGTGGAAGGCATCACCATGTCGCCCGGATTCAGCTACGCGCATGCGCCGCAACAGGACGTGTTTCTTGAGCGCCGGACCAGCATCCGCCTGTTCCGTTCGCTGTTTCGTCTGCAACGCAACGGAAAACAGCGATGGCCGTTGAATCACTCCTCGCTGTTTCTCGATTTTCTGGCTGGCAATCAGGCCTATCGTTGCACCGCCTGGGGCAACCCGACGCGCAATATCTTCGGTTGGCAGCGCCCCTGTTATCTGCTGGCCGACGGCGGTTACGCGGAGAGTTTCGAGGAATTGATGCGCACCACCCGCTGGCAGGACTACGGCAGCGGCGTCAACCCAAAATGCGGCAACTGCATGGCGCATTGCGGTTACGAACCGACGGCGGTGAACGACACCTTCGCGCACCCGTGGAAAGCGCTCAGGGCCTGGGTTCGCGGCCCGCGCACCGAAGGGCCAATCGCGCTACCGGACGCCAAAGCTCCAACCGCCAGACCCATGATCCCCATCACGCCGGATATCGCACACGGCGATATACAACCACGCCGGCAGGCCACTCCGGGCAGATATGGACAAGCTGAGTGAAGCGCTTGTCACCATGCCAATACTGATGTGGTTTTTGCGCCTGCTGCTGTCCTGGCAGACGCGGCGCATCATGAAGGCGCTTGCCATCCTGCTTGCCTTTAGCGTGGTTACTCCGGCATTCGCCGGGGCAAGTGCGGGTGATACAGTCCGCCGCCTGCAGGCGGCGCTGCTGCAAAGCATGCGCGAGGCCAATACTTACCCGCAGCGCGTAGCTAAGCTTGCGCCGCTAATTCGGCAAACACATGATATGCCGCGCATCGCCCGTATTACGCTCGGCCGACACTGGCGCAGCCTGAATGCAACGCAGCGCAAGCGGTTCGATGAGGTGTTCTTCCGCTTGTCGGTTTCCGTCTATGCCAGCCGTTTCAAATCATGGGACGGCGAGCGTTTTGTCGTGGACGCCGAGAAGCCGTCGCGTCACGGCCGCATGCTGGTGAAAACCCGTCTGCTCCGGCGCAACGGCAAGCCTGTACACCTGGATTACCTATTGCGAAAAAAGAACGGCCGCTGGCGGATTATCAATGTCATTGCCAACGGCGTCAGTGATCTGGCGCTGAAACGCGCTGATTATTCATACGAAATACGGCAACACGGCTTTGAAGCGTTGATTTCGCGTCTGAAGTCAAAGATTGCACTCCGGCGCAATCCTCACAGCGATTCATTTGTTTCAGATCACAATCATGCATAGTATCGGCCCATGCTGATTACCATCTCACCGGCCAAAAAACTGGATACCGCCACCCCCGCCCCGGTCAGTGATTACACACAGCCCGAGCATCTGGACAGGGCGTCGGAACTGATTGCGGTGATGCGTGAAAAGGACAGTTTTGAGATTGCCGAGCTAATGAAGTTATCGATGAATCTGGCCGATCTGAATATGCAGCGTTATCAGGACTGGCATACGCCGTTTACGCCGGATAACGCCAAACAGGCGCTGTTCACCTTCTGCGGCGATGTCTATCAGGGCATCGATGCAGCCACCCTCAGCACCGATGACATCGTGTTCGCCCAGCATCATCTGCGCATGCTTTCCGGCCTCTATGGCGTCTTGCGGCCGCTGGATCTGATGCAGCCCTATCGCCTTGAAATGGGTACCAGACTGGCCACCGAGCGTGGCTGCAACCTCTACCAGTTCTGGGGCGATGTGATTACCGACGCGATCAACCGGGCACTGGCCGATCAGGGCGATGATATCCTGATCAACCTCGCTTCCAACGAATATTTTTCCGCCATCAATCCCGCCAATATCCGGGGGCGGATCATCACGCCCGTATTCAAGGAGTTGCGTAACGGCGCCTATCGCATCATCAGCTTCAACGCCAAAAAAGCGCGTGGCCTGATGAGCCGTTTTATCATTCAGCGCCGCATCAGCGACCCTGAAGCGATCAAATCATTCGATCTGGCCGATTACGCCTACAACGAAGATCTGTCCTCCGACGATACGTTTGTATTCACCCGCTAGCTGAAAAAAGCGTTCTGTTCGTGATACGCAGCGTCAAAAGACCATGGCTGCATGTTTACAGAGAGATCAAAAATTGACCGCAAGATTTTGGACGGCAGGTTAAGCGCATGCCCCATTTAGTTCTGATCGACGGTCCCAATTATGTGTTTCGCGCCTTTCATGCCGTCAAACACAACCTTACCAACTCCAGAGGCGAACCGACCAACGCCGTTTTCGGTTATGTACAGATGCTGCGCAGTATCCTCAAAGAGTTGAATCCCACCCATGTCGCCGTCGCCTTCGACCCCAAGGGCGGCACCTTCCGTAACCAGATGTTCGCCGATTACAAGGCCCATCGTCCGCCCATGCCGGAAGAGCTGGCGGCGCAGTGGCCGGCCGTATTTGCGCTGACCGACGCATTCAGGTTCAACCGTATCTGCATCGACAATTACGAGGCCGATGATGTGATCGCCACGCTGGCCAGGCAGGCAGAGGCGAGAGGCTGGGATGTCACCATTGTTTCAACCGACAAGGATCTGATGCAACTGATCAGCGATAAGGTCTGGATGCTCGATACGATGCGTAAAAAGGATTACGGCGCGGATGAGGTGAAAGAGAAATGGGGAGTCGGCCCCGACCGTATCCACGATCTGCTGGCGCTGGCCGGCGATTCGGCCGACAACATCCCCGGCGTGCCCGGCATCGGCCCGAAAACAGCTGTGCTGCTGCTTGAAACCTATGGCGATCTGGAAGGGGTGCTGACCCGCGCCAATGAAATAAAACAGACAAAACGACGCCAAAATCTGATCGAGTTCGCCGAAGACGCCCGCCTCTCCTACCGGCTGGTGGCGCTCGATGATCAGGTGGACGTGGGCGTATCGCTCGATGATCTGGCCGTTCAGCCGCCGGATCGGGAGAAGCTGGCGGAGATTTTCACTCGCCTGGAATTCCGCCGTCTGATGGCGGAATTTTGCGACGATGATGCAACGCCCACAGCCTTGGCGAATAGCTCAGAACCAGTCGCCCGGCAAAGCGACGCGCCAGAACCGGAAGCGCCGCCATCGCCGACAGTCTCCCGAACCGATATACTGGTGGATAACAAATCCGCGCTGCACGCCTTGCTGCAGGCGCTGCAGCAGGCGGAGCTGATCGCGCTGGATACCGAGACCACCTCGCTGAGCACCCACGACGCCGCCATTGTCGGGCTCTCTTTTTCGGTCAGGGCCGGCGAAGGCTTTTATCTGCCGCTCGGGCATCGCGCCGCCGACCTGCTCTCCCCGGCGCCGAAACAGTTGCCGATTCAGGATGTGCTGGAGGCGCTGCGGCCGATTCTGGAGGATGCAGACAGAGCCAAATGCGGCCATAACCTCAAATATGATACGCAGGTGCTGCGCCGTGCCGGTATCGAGTTGCGCGGCGTGGTGGCCGATTCGATGCTGCTGGCCTACTGCCTCTATCCGGGCAAGTATCCACCCAAAATGGATAGCGTGGCCGAAGATTATCTGCATCACCACTGCATCGCCTTTGAGGAGGTGGCCGGCAAAGGCGCCAAACAGATCGGCTTCGACCGGGTGCCGATTGAGTCGGCGCTGCCCTACGCGGCTGAAGATGCCGAGATATCCCTCAGACTCACCCATCTGCTCCGTCAGAAGCTTCAGGCCGAGCAGCGCCTGCAGCGGCATGACGACATCGAACTGCCGCTGGCCTCGGTGCTGGCAGATATGGAGTGGCAAGGCGCGCATATCGACGCCGCCAAACTGAATGAACTTTCCGCCCGTTTCGGCGAACGCATCAGTGAACTGGAAGCAGCGATTCATGCCGCCGCCGGCGAAGCCTTCAATATTCGTTCGCCCAAACAGCTCGGCGAGCTGCTGTTTGAACGGCTGGCCATTCCCGGCGGCAAAAAAACAAAGTCGGGCCAGTGGGCCACCGGGCAGGAGGTGCTGGAGAAGCTCGCCGCCGATCATGAGGTGCCGCGCCTGATTCTCGAAGTGCGCCAGATCGCCAAACTCAAATCCACCTATACCGACGCCCTGCCGAAACTGATTCACCCGAAAACCGGCCGCGTTCACACATCGTTTAATCAGGCCATCACCACCACCGGCCGCCTCTCCTCCTCCGATCCGAACCTGCAGAATATTCCGATTCGCAGCATTGAAGGGCGAGAAATCCGCAAAGCCTTCAGCGCCGAAGCGGGCCGGAAACTGATCGCCGCCGACTACTCCCAGATTGAGCTACGCCTGATGGCGCACTTTTCCGGCGACGCTGTGCTCTCCCGCGCTTTCGCCGACGGGGCGGATATCCATGCCGCCACCGCCGCCGCCGTCAACGAGATCGATCTGGCCGATGTCAGCAGCGACATGCGCCGACGCGCCAAGATCATCAATTTTGGAATTTTATACGGCATGAGCGCCTTTGGCCTGGCCAAACGGCTCGGCGTCTCCCGTAGCGAAGCCAGGGCGTTCATCGACGCCTATTTCGCCCGCTACCCGGCGGTGCGCGGATTTATGGATGCCACGCTGCAACAGGCGCAGGCCGACGGCTATGTGGAAACGCTGCTCGGCCACCGCGTCTATGTGCCGGAAATCAACAGCAGCAACGGCATGCGGCGCGCCTATGCCGAACGCACGGCGATCAATGCGCCGCTGCAGGGCTCGGCCGCCGATATCATCAAAGTCGCCATGATCCGGCTGCACCAACGCCTGAAAGCAGAGGCGCCCGAAGCCGCCATTATTCTACAGGTGCATGATGAACTGATCGTGGAAGCGCCGGAAGCGCAGGCGCCGGCAGTCTCCGAAATCATGCGCGAGTGCATGGAGTCCGCAGTTGATCTGAATGTGCCGCTAACCGTCGATATCGGCGTCGGTGACAACTGGTTCGACGCCCATCCGCTTTAACCCGGATTAATCGTCGAAGCCGCTTGAGGCGTGATTCTCGAAGCGCGTGTATTTGTGGATAAAGGTCAGCTTCACATCGCCAATCGGGCCGTTGCGCTGTTTGGCGACAATAATTTCGGCCAGCCCTTCGTTGTCCGGCTTCTTGTTGTAAACCTCATCGCGATAGATGAACATGATCACATCAGCATCCTGCTCAATGGCGCCCGATTCGCGCAGATCGGACATCACCGGACGTTTATCGGCGCGCTGCTCCAGTGATCGATTGAGCTGGGAGAGCGCAATCACAGGCACATCCAGCTCTTTGGCCAGACTCTTCAGCGAACGCGTGATTTCAGAAATTTCCTGGGCGCGGTTATCGGCGTCGGCGCGACCGCTCATCAGGCCGACATAGTCAATCAGCACCAGATCGAGCTGCTTGGCTTCACGTTTAAGGCGGCGACACTTGGAACGCACTTCCAGCACGGAAATCGCCGGCGTGTCATCCACATAGATGGAGGATTCGGCCAGAGAACCGCTGGCGGCAGCCAATTTACGCCAGTCCTCGGCGGAAAAACGGCCGGTGCGCAGATGCTGCATATCGACGCGGGCTTCGCAGGCCAGCATGCGCATGGCGATCTGCTGCGATGACATCTCCAGCGAGAAAACCGCAACCACGCCGCCGTCGTCAGAGCGCATGGAGGCGTTCTGGGCCAGATTCATCGAGAAGGCGGTTTTGCCCATGCTGGGGCGGCCGGCGACAATGATCAGATCGCCGCGCTGCATGCCGGAAGTCATCCGATCGAGATCATCGAAGCCGGTTGGAATACCAGTGACCAGTTTCTGCTCGGCGTAGCGCTGCTCCAGCTCTTTGTAGCTCTCCAGCATCAGATCGGACATCTTGCTGAAGGATGGTCTTGAGCGGTTGAAATTCTCGGCGATGCCGAGAATGTTTTTTTCAGCCAGATCGAGATGTTCATTCACATCGCGAGACGGCTCTTCATAAACCTCGCGCGTTACATCGCTGCAGACCGAGAGCAGATCACGTAAAACAGCGCGCTCGCGCACAATATCGGCGTAATGTTTGACATTGGCCGAGGTAGGCACGGATGTCACCAGTTCAGCCAGATAGGACTCGCCGCCGATACTGGCCAGTTCATCCCGCCGTTCGAGCTGATCCTTGATGGTCAGCGCATCGACGGGCTGACCTTTGGCCGCCAGTTCACTGATGACGTAGAAAATACGCGCATTGGCATCCACATAGAAATGCTCCGGCAGCAGCGACCCTTCCAGCCGTTCCAGCGCCTCGGCATCCTGCATAATACCCCCCAACACCGCCCGCTCCGCATCATAGGCGTGGGGCGGAATACGCTCTCTGAGCGTATCGGTGCGCAGGGGGATCGGCTGACTCAATGCTGCTCGGAAGTAACCGTAATGCTCAGGTTGGCCGTGACATCCGGATGCAGGCGGACGCGGAAGCCGTGCTCGCCAACCTCTTTGATGTGCTCATCCTGCAGGATGTTACGACGCTCAACCGAGAAGCCGTTATCCTTGAGCAGCGCAGCCAGTTCGGCGGCGCCGACAGAGCCGTAGAGATGCTTGCCATCGGATGTGGCCAGCACCACTTCCAGTGCCAGGCCTTCCAGTTTGGCAGCCTCTTCTTTCGCTGCAGCCAGCACCTCTGCCTGCTTGCTCTCCAGCAGCGCACGACGACGTTCGAACACCTTGCGGTTGCCTTCGTCGGCGATGGCAGCCTTGCCCTGCGGCAACAGGAAATTACGGCCGTAACCAGGACGCACGCTGACTTCATCGCCAACATTGCCCAGGCCTTCAACACGTTCCAAAAGAATTAATTGCATTGTTTATCCTCCAACTGCCGGCATATGCCGGCGATAATCAAACCAGATATCCATCAGGCCGATGATCACAAAAGGAATGATCAGCACCGTCCAGATGAGTAACATCAAATACATCAACGCGATTGAAAACAGCATGCCTTTCGCTTTCAACCAGCTATGTCCGACAGCGACGCCCTGCGCGGCCAGCAGACCGCCAATCAGGATGGCGGCGTTAACGGCAATATAGTGCAACTCGCCCGAACCCAGGTTCAGCGCCACAAGCAGCGCCAGAAACAGGTATGCCACCGGCTTGCCGAAACCGAGGCTGAGCAGGCTGGTCGGCGCACCCTGATAAAAACCGTACCTGCGGGCAATATTCCGGGCCAGCACCACATCGCCCCACCAGCTGAACCAGACGCCCAGCAACAGCAGCCCCGGAAGAATCGCCACCATCATCCGGCGCGACTCTTCAATAATCTGCATCGCCTCCGGCTCGCCTTTCGGCAGTTGCTGCTCAACGCCGGCAAACATCGGAGACAGAAACTGATCAATCAGGCCGCTGACGCTGTCGCCATGCAGGGCAGCAGCAATCAACAACCCCGCCAATCCAGCGCCGCCCAGCCCGAAGGCCAAATACTGGGCGCTGCGACGCACGCCATCGTTGCCCATCATCAATACCGCCCCGAGCATCGGTGCGACGCCATAAAGCACAAACACCAGCAGTCCCGGCGTCAGTGCAAAACCGGAAACTGCGACAATGCCCGCAGCCGTCAGCGCCGCCACATGGGTGGCGAACAGCCAGCCGCCGCCGAACGTGATCAGCGCAATCAACGCCGGCGCCATCACATTTAAAGTCAGTCCGAGCGTAGTCAACAGCATGGCCGCAAAAGTCGGCAATCCGCCGCTGATGGCCGGCAGCCACAAGGCGCTCATCAACATCATCAGCATCAATGCGGCGCATGGCAGCCGATGGGTTAAAATATAACGCCAAATTGGCGGCATGGGCGTCATCGGCGGGGTGGAAGGCTGGCCCTGCATCACGATTCCTGCATCAGATCAGCTGATCAACGGATGGCAGTGGCGTGGCTGATGTCCGGCTGCCGGATCAATCGTGATGCAGCGGCGTAAACGGAACCAGCGCCAACACGCGTGCGCGTTTGATGGCGGTGGTCAAAAAACGCTGATGCTTGGCGCAAGTGCCGGTCACACGCGACGGCAGAATTTTATAGCGCTCGGTAATAAACCCGCGCAGCAGATCCGGATCCTTGTGATCGATGGTCAGGCTCTTGTCGGCGCAGAATTTGCAGAACTTGCGACGACGCTGAAAACGGCCGCGCTGACCGCCGCGCTGCGGACGATCACCCTGCGGACGGCGCTCTCCCTGCGGACGCGATCCCTGCGTCCGGTCACCGGATGAAGCCGGTGCTGTTTTTTGAACTTCTTCACTCATTTCCTACTCCTGTTATCTCTTAAACATTAAACCAAATAACACACTTCAGGCGGCATCTGACAATCTGCATGCATCCACCCAGATCTCCACCTGACCCCAGCACGGTTGATTATCCCTGCTGTAAAAACGTCTGCGCAAACAGCCCTCTATCTCCACATGACGACCATCAAGCGCCATCATCGTATCGACAATATCGCCGCTGGCGCGCAGCGGCATGGGCTGTTCATCCTGAACCCCGGCGCGAACCGGCCCCAGTTTGGGGCGATGCGTCACCAGTTCGGCAATCAGCGCCAGCGAGCCATCCGGCATCCAGCGCTTGCGAATATGCCCCAGCCGGCCCGATAGACGGGCGCGGTTGAAATCAGGCGCCGGCTTCTGCCCCACTGGCATCGTCCCCGGCTTTCGAATCGGCGACTGCCGCCTCGCCCTCTTCGCCTGCTTCTGCAGCAGCAGCTTCAGCAGCGGCTTTTGCTTCCGCTGCTTCCTCTTCACGCTTGGCGGCGGCCTGAGCGCGACGCAGCAGTGGCGACGGCTTATCGGAGAGCTCGCTTAAGCGGGTGGTCAGCGAGCGGATAATCCGCTCTTCCAGACTGATCGCGTGTTCCAGTGTTTTAATAGCTTCGGGACTGCCGTCGGTGACGAGCAGGATGTAGTTGCCACGTTTACGGTTGGCGATGGAATATGCCAACGGACGTGAACCCCAGTTTTCGCGTTTTACAATGCGACCACCGACTTTTTCGACTTTACTGATCAGGGAATCTGTCAGTGCCTCGGTGTTTTCCTGAGAGATATCAGGATTAACGATAAAAATAGTTTCGTAATACAAACGGCGCTCCTCTCGGTGTACTATCGTACGCCCCGGTACGTGTTAGCGCGTCCGGAGCAAGGTATGTTTCTGCCCAGTCATCTGCGCAGAGGCGGCGCATATTAGGTTGAAGAAGGATGAATGCAAGCGTTAGTTATTACCCAAAGATAAGGGGGTCAGGACTCGTTTCGCGCATTTTCCCTCTCTTCATCTCCAATTTTGATCAATCGACTCACTGTAGAATGATGCAATCCGGCAAAAGTGGCTATCTCCTGCATGGTATAACCATGTTGCCGGTAGGCTTCCCGCATCCAGTCACTTCGGGCTCTTCCCTCAGATGCAATTTCCGAAAGGGGAAGGTGCCTCAGCAAAACTTTGCGCTTAGCGATGCCAGTTGGAACCTTGTCCGATTCACCCTGTAGCCGACTTCGAAATTCATCATCGCCCAGAATATCCGGCCCGTTCAGCGATTCCCATGGTGATTCAGTCACCTCTTTCCGAACAAAGCTGACATAGGCTTTCCTCGCCCTGCCTGGTTCCGAGTCAAATTGGGATAACAGCCACTCAACCGATAAAAAGTCAGGAGCAGGTATCTCTCCTGCGGTTGCATGGTAGCTACTCCATGGCCAATGCTGAACATCCTCAACCAGGCCGGCAGCAACAGGATTACGAACAATATAGCGACTCAATTCAAGCAGATATGCATCCCTATCCACTACAATGGATTTGAACCGCCCCTGAAACAAATGCCCAATGCGGCTGTGATGGCGATTAAACCGCTGGGTATATACGCCATTAAGTTGCCGCATCCCCCTGCTCAGATTTGCTTGCGGAGTCTCAATCATCAAATGGAAATGGTTTGTCATCAGGCAATAGGCGTGACAAACCCAGTTAAATCGATCAACCACATGATCCAGTACATCAAGAAACATCTTCCGATCATCATCGGACAAATAAATGTCGGCACGCGCATTGCCGCGCGATGTCACATGATAAACTGCGCCTTCATATTCTATTCGTAACGGCCTTACCATACCGGGAGTTTACACAACCATAATCCGCGAAGCAAGTCCTGACCCCATAACCCCGGTTTTTAACAACTATAATCCGCGAAGCGAGTCCTGACCCCTTTTCCCGCAGGCCTTCAACAGTAGGAAAACGGAGTTGTTCTGATGTATGCTTTGCCATGGTGAACCTCGTGGGATTGCTTCGTCCGAAGCTTGTGTTGTGGAACCACCATTATATCAATGGGTTCCGCGAGGTTCACCCTTTTTTATGAATTTTTCAGGGTAGAGGCAATGCCGCCCGTTTCGCTG
>Ga0256829_1003467_pt1 | contig 10901 bp, 12 predicted proteins | sample 131447metaG_FD_185979 | JGI IMG/M metagenome (GOLD analysis project Ga0256829, IMG submission 185979) | Hydrothermal vent microbial communities from Lau Basin, Pacific Ocean - 131-447 | ecosystem: Environmental > Aquatic > Marine > Hydrothermal vents | place: Pacific Ocean: Lau Basin | collected... | reverse complement strand
AATAAGCCCTATAAGTATGGATTGCTCATGAGTAAAAAGAGTAAGCCCTCCTACAAAAAATGCTAACCCGATAAAGAGTGCTAAAACTATCTTTTTTGTTTGCATATTAGTGAGACAGTAAGTCTAAGAGACTAGCTTGAGGTGATTTGCCCTCTAGCATTTCATACACCTCTTTGGCTATAGGGAGGTATAAGTCATTTGTTTTAGAGAGTTCATGAAGGGCATAAGTAGTACCTATGCCCTCAGCCACTTCACCTAATTCTTCAAGTATCTCTTCTTGAGATTTTCCTTCTGCTATGCCTAAACCTACTCGAAAATTACGACTCATAGAAGAAGATGCAGTAAGAAACAAGTCCCCTGCTCCACCAAGTCCAGTAAATGTTTCACTTTTAGCTCCATAAGCTAAACCAAAGCGTTCCATTTCCACAAGTCCACGAGAGATAAGTGCTGCCGCTGCATTTTTTCCTAACGCCAAACCTTCACAGATTCCAGCAGCAATAGCAATAACATTTTTGTATGCACCCGCTACCTCCGCACCCATAACATCTGTAGAAGTATAGGCTTTGATGAAAGAGGGGAAAAGTGATGCAAAAGAGGATGCAAGAGCTTCATTTTTGGAGTTAATAACTAACGCGGTTGGTAGAGACTTTTGTACTTCTACTGCAAAAGAGGGACCAGAAAGAAAGGCAATGTTTTCATCTGGTACATACTCAGAGTAGATTTCATTTAAAAAGCATCCACTACTCGCTTCTATGCCTTTAGATGCTACAAGGATTTTCTGCCCTTTAAAGATAAAGTTTTGCTTGAGCCACTGCGATATTTGCTGTGCAGGTACGGTTATGATAAGATACTCGCACTCAAGTATCGCTTCTAATGAAACAAAATTTGCTAATGCTCTTGGTGTTCTTGAAGTGATAAGAACACTATTTTTTTCACTCATGGCAAATGCTAACGCGGTTCCCCATTTACCAGCTCCAATTATTCCAACTGACATATCGATTGCTCCCTATCTTTTTTTCAAAATCTTGTATATCCTGCTCAAATCCAACAACAACAAGCACATCATCTTCTTCAATTATATGGCGTTTAGCTTTTGAAGAGTAGATAAACTCGCTCTTCATATCCTTGTGCATTACAGAGAGGACAATAATGCCATTGTAATGACTCCAGTCAATGTTTGAGAGTTCTTCATCTTTAAAATGACTCTCTTTGCCTATTTTAATCTGTGCTATTTTTAAATCACTCTCTTCATAAAGTATCGTGTGTAACACATCATTTGAAATAGGATTTTCAAGCATATTTGTAATAATATCAGCAGTCGTCTCCACTAAAGGAATAACTTTGTTCGCACCAGCCATAAGAAGCTTATTTGCATCCTCTTTATGGGATGCAACAGCAATAATAGAGAGATTTTCATAAGTAGCTCTTAGAGAAATTACTAAGAAAATATTCTCTGCAGTTTCTTCTAAAACACAAAAGGCTACAGAATTTTCTATATTTATGGACTCTTCCATAGCCTGCCAATTATCACTCAAATCAAAATACTCAATAGAATACTCTTCATTCTCTTTATCTGCTTCATTGAGCGAGTATATTTTTACATTGCCATATTCATTTTGCACATTTTTAATAATCTCTACAGAGTAGTTGTTAAACCCAAAAACTAAAGCACTTGTTTTAGCCATTTTGTACCTTTGTATGCAGATGTTGTTCAAACTCTTTTATAAAAACTTTGTAGCCTATTACAAGTAAAAAGTCACCAGTTTCTAAAAGAGTACTTTCAATGGCGTTAAAGTAAAAATGCTCAGATTTCTTTTTATATACACCAAGTAAAACAACTCTGAAGTCTTTATTTCCAAGAGTTTTAACTGTAGCAAAACTTTCTAAAATTCGTTCAGTAATTAAAATCTCTGTTACATTCACATTTGCTTTTTCACTACGAAGCTCATGAATAACTTCAAATGCCACAGGTTGTCCAACAAGCTCTTTGGTTATGAGTCCGACTAGTTCTTGAGGATATACAAGACTATTTATCCCTGCATACTCTAGCTTTTTACGGTTGGAATTTTCCATAAGGAGTGAGAGTATGTGAATCTCTTGTGAGAGCGAGCGGACAGTAAGGGCTGTGTAAACATTTGCTACATCATCTTCTCGTAAACAAAGAACTGCTTTGATTTGCTTTTGCATGTTAAGATGCAGTTTTTTATAACTCTGCAATTCCCCAGGATCATATTGCAGTGCCGTTAAGCCATCTTGTTTTGCTAGCTTAATTCGCTCTTCATCAGCATCTAACACTATGATAGAATTACCATGATTTTTCAATTTTTTTGCCACATCTTGGGCTATACTTTCATACCCACAGATAAGATAGAAATTTTTCAATTTTGTGATATCTTCAACCGTTTTAATCTCTTTAATCTCATCTATCTTTTCAGTAAAAGCAGAGACAACAAGAGAAGTCGTAAATGCTAGTACCGCAATACCAGAAATAATGACAACTAAGGCAACAATTCGCCCTTCGTGTGTGATAGGGACAACATCTCCGTACCCTACAGTTGAGATAGTAACTATGGACCAGTAAAGTGCTTCAAACATGGTGTTTACGGGAGAGGCAGGATTGTTTGCTTCCATCACATAGATAAGAACAGAAGAGACAAATATAACGACAGAAGCAAAAATAGCCAGTGTAAAAAACTCAAACTTTTTACTGGCAAGAACAGAAGCAAGTGTCTGAAAACTATTTGCATAGCGGAAGAGTTTAAAGACACGAAAAAGTATAAAAAGTCGTAATAATCGTAACTCATGGAAAAAAGGCATTACTGCTAAAATATCGATAATTGCCGTGACTGAAAAAACATAAGAGAGCTTTACTTGCATAATCTTTTTAAATGCTTTTAAAAGGTTTGTTGGGCGAGCTAAAAAACTATCGTGTTCTGCTCTATCAACAATGATTTTACTTATACTACTGTGTATCCAAAAGCGTAAAAGGTACTCAATAAAAAATACAATTGAAATCACATAACTATTAAAGTAAAACATATAGTCATGAATAGGATGTTTTACCTCTCGAATAAGAACAGCAACACTAGTAAATATCAACAGTACCATAAAAATATCAAGATATTTTTTATATTTGTACTTATTATTTTGAAGTAAGTTGGTAAAAAAATGTTTACGGGACTGATAATTTTTTGATGTTTGCAGGTAAAAAGCAAAATTGATTATCAGTTTTGTAAACATCTGCTATCCTAGTTTTGCTTTTAAAATTTCATTGACTACCTGCGGATTTGCAGTACCCTTAGAAGCTTTCATGGTTTGTCCTACAAAGAAGCCAAAAAGTTTCTCTTTACCACCTTGGTACTGCTCTACTTTTTCAGGGTTAGCTGCAATAATTGCATCACAGATAGCTTCTATAGCTCCCATGTCAGTTACCTGCTTGAGTCCTAGTTTGTCTATGGTTGCATCGACATCTGAGTCTGCATCTTCCATAAGAGCATCAAGAACATCTTTAGCCGCTTTACCTGAGATAGTCTTATCATCCACTCGTTTTGCTAAAAATCCTAGTTTTTTTGCATCTACTGGAGAGTTAGAGATATTTACATCCCCTTTTAAACGTGCTGGCATCTCTACTGTAAGAAGTGAAGCAGCAGTTTTTGCACTTACACCTTCTTCTTGCATCATAGTCTCAAAGAAGTGTGCCATTTCAATATTTGCCGTGATAACATCAGCATTGTAGTCACTGAGTCCAAACTCACTAACAAATCTTTCGCGTTTAGAATCTGGAAGTTCAGGAATTTTGGAGTACTTCTCAAACATTTCATCACTCACTACTGCTTTAAGAAGGTCAGGCTCAGGAAAGTAACGGTAATCAGCCGCTTCTTCTTTACCCCGCATACTTCGAGTTTCATTTTTTTCTTGGTCATAAAGCCGAGTCTCTTGAGAGATTTCTTCATCATAAATACCATCTTCCCATGCTTCACTTTGACGTCTTACTTCGACTTCTATGGCTTTTTCTATGAACTTAAAAGAGTTAATATTCTTCACTTCAACACGAGTATAAAGTTTCTCATCACCCTTTGGTCTTATGGAAACATTAACATCCACACGAAAACTTCCCTCTTGCATATTTGCATCACCAATGTTTAGGTAACGAATGATAGAGTGGAGTTTTTTAAGATAACACACCGCTTCATCAGCACTTCTCATATCAGGCTCGGTAACTATTTCAAGTAAAGGAGTACCTGCACGGTTTAAGTCCACTTTTGAGATGTCACCATCATGGATGTTTTTTCCAGCATCTGCTTCAATGTGAGCAAAACCAACGCGAATAGTTTTCTCTTTACCATCACCAAGAGTAATGTCTAAAGTACCATTTTGTATAACTGGTGTATAAAACTGTGTGATTTGGTAAGCCGTTGGGCTGTCTGGATAAAAGTATGACTTACGGTCAAAGTAAGAAGTACGGTTCACTCTCGCCCCTAACGCCGTTCCAAGCATAACAGCTTTAGCTAAAACATCTTGGTTAAGTACAGGAAGAGCACCGGGTAGTGCTAAACAAGTTGGACAAGTATTTGTATTTTGTTTATGATTAAAACTCGTAGCACACGAGCAAAAAAGTTTTGTTTTTGTGTTTAACTGTACGTGGACTTCAAGCCCAATAACTACTTCAAACATAAATTTCCTTGAGAATAAATTATAATTATTCTATTTTATCGAAAAGAAGCTTGTATCTCTCATAAAAAATAAAATTTGCTAAGTAAAAATTATTTGGGTATAATATAAGTACGATAAATATTGAAAAAGCCTACCTTGTTGTGAAGCAAGTTCGGAAAGTTATGGGTCTTAAGAGTTTTTAAGATCGCCAGACTACCAGTATCTAACACCTACTCCTTTTCTTTATCTATCATAAATTCAACGCATACATAATTTAGTTTTCAACTTATGTATAAACGGAGAAAATTATGAAAACTTCATCCCTTATTTTTGTTCTACTCTTACTAACTAGTTCGCTCTATGCAGATGAGAGCTCTTACATACTAGCCTTTAGTAACGAAAAAGTAGACTATATCAATGTTCCAACTCTCAACTTAGAGCTTAAAACAGCACCGCAAAGTAGTTTTGAGTTTATAGTAGCGTATGCAACAAGTCTCTTCTCTTACACCAAAGAGCAAGATATACTACAGAAGAACCATACGATTCGTTTAGCTCTTAATTATGAGTTTTAAGTAGTTCTTCTAGTAGTTGTGTCTGTTTTTTTGCTTCTTTGAGTCGTTCTTTGTTTACAGAGAACATGTCAAGAAGCAAAAGCATAAAAAGTGCGATAATTATATAAAGTATTGTGAGAAAAATTGAGAAAGAAATTCCAAAAAATAGAATAGAAAATTTAAAAGTAAAAAAAGCACCAAAGAGCACAATAGCCCAAGATGCTCCTTGCAAAAAGCTTATGATGCGATCATAAATATCTTTTTGCATATAAAAGAACCTAGTGCTCTTCTACAGCCACTGCACCACCAAGGTAAACATATGTAAGCATCATAAAGATGAACGCTTGTAAGAATGCCATGAAAGTTAAAAGTGCAAATGGAATCATTGGTAGTAACCAAGGAGCTAGCATAAGGATTACCATCAAGAACATATCATCACCCTTTACATTTCCAAATAAACGGAAAGATAAAGATACTAAACGTGAAAAGTGAGATACGATTTCGATTGGGAACATTAACCAGTATAACCACCAAACTGGACCTAAAAAGTGCTTGAAGTATTTTACAACACCTTGGCGACGGATACCTTCAAAGTTGTAGTAAACAAATACAACTAGAGCAAGAGTAAGAGGCATTTCTAAGAATGCAGTTGGAGCTTCAAACCCTGGAATAACTCCGATTAAGTTAGCGATACCAACAAAAAGACCAATAGTAGCAACAAGAGGAAGGTAACGACGAGCAGGCTCTTCACCCATAACATCAGCACCCATTTTTAAAACGCCACCAATATAAGCTTCCATAAGGTTTTGTGTACCTTTTGGAACTAACTGTAAGTTACTCATAGCAACCTTCACTAATAAAAGAGCAATACCTGCTGAAAGCACCATGTGTGTGATGTAGATAAAAGTCTTGTCGTGTGTAACGAGACCGAAAAATGTAAACAATTCTGGCATAGAAAAGCTCCCTGTCTTAAAATAATTACGAGATTATAGTCAAAATTGCATTAAAATATTCTAAGTCTTGCTATAATTTGAGAACTTATTTTATAAAAAGGAATTTTTACAATGAAAATATTCAAACACTTAACACTCTTAACTCTCTGTTCTAGCCTACTTTTAGCAGCACCTTCAAAGAAAAAAGAAGCAGAATACAATTCCGTAGTAAATATGGGACAACATAGTTCACAACTACTCATCCAAACTCTTGGAAAAAATATGAAAAAAAGAATTAAGGATGGTGGTACACTAGAAGCATTAGATTTTTGTGCCAATGAAGCTTATACACTGACAGAATCTGTCAATAAAAAACTTCCTAATGGCGTTAGAGTCAAACGCATAAGTAGTAAGTATAGGAGTCCTGCGAATAAGCCTAGTACAGATGAACTTGCAGTTTTAGCTTCTTTTGAGCAGATGAAAAAAGCAGATATCCTTCTTCCAAAGTATTTAATACAAAAAGTTGACTTACATGTTTTTAAATACTATAAGCCTTTAGTCATTAAGAAAAAAACTTGTCTGAAGTGTCATGGAACGAACAAAGATATAAAAGATATTGAGGTTAAGCAAGAGATTGCTAAACGTTATCCTCTTGATAATGCAAGAGGATATAAGATGAATGATCTCCGTGGTGCAGTTGTCGTAGAGATAGATAAACGAGTAAGGTAAGTTTTACAACTTACTTTGCGAACTCTACTGCACGACTCTCTCGTATAACATTCACCTTGATTTCTCCAGGGTACTGAACACGTTCTTCTATCTCTTTGGCAATCTCTCTCGCCATTAAAATAGACTCATCATCATTTATAAGTGTCGCATTCACGATTACTCGTACTTCTCGACCAGCATTAATGGCATAAGCCTGTTTTACTCCTGTTTGTGCAGAAGCTATCTCTTCTATCTCTGTTACACGCTTAAGAAATGACTCTAAAACTTCTCTTCTTGCACCTGGACGTGCGGCTGAGAGTGCATCTGCAGCACATACAGCTCCACACTCTATAGAGTTTATCTCTTGTTGCCCATGGTGTGCATAGATAGCGTTAATCACTACTTCATTCTCGTTATAACGCTTACATATTTCAGCACCTAAATCCACATGATTTCCATCATGATCATGAGTGAGTGCTTTGCCTATATCGTGAAGTACTCCTGCTCGTTTTGCAAGTTGTACATCTCCGCCCATTTCTGATGCCATTACACCAGCAAGATGTGCTACTTCAAGTGTATGGGCTAATGCATTTTGTCCATAACTTGCACGATAACGCAGTCGCCCTATAAGTCTCATAAGGTCTGGATGCATCACACCAATATTTAGCTCAGAGACAAGCTCTTCACCTTCATTGAGTATCTTACTCTCAAACTCATTGCTCACTTTTTCAAATATCTCTTCAATTCGAGCAGGCTGAATACGCCCATCTTCTATGAGGAGCTGTAAAGTTTTTGTAGCAATCGCACGTCTATAAAGGTTAAAACTACTTACTAAGATGGCGTTAGGAGTATCATCTATGATAATATCCACACCCATAAGTGTCTCAAGAGTTTTAATATTTCGCCCTTCTTTTCCGATGATGCGCCCTTTGAGTTCATCATTTTCTAAGTGTACTAAGTTGGTCAGACGTTCGCTAGCAAACTCTCCTGCAAAACGACTTGTAGCCTGAGCGAGAATAAAGTTAGCCTTATGTTCGCCCTCTTCTCTTGCTTCATTTTCGTACTTACGAACAATGTGTGCTACATCTCCACGAGCCTTATACTCTACTTTTTTAAGAAGTGCAGTTTTTGCTTCTTCTTGTGTCATACCTGCACTATGTTCTAGTACATGGAGTGCTTCATCTATTTTCTTTTCATATTTTTCTTGCAGTGCGCTCAAAGATTTTTCATTTCGTTCTAAATTAACTTTTTTTGCTTTTATAGCTCTTGAATCTTCTTGTAGTTTTTCCTCTTCTGTCTGCTTATACCGAGTAAAACTTTGCTCTTTACGAGTAAGAGTATCTTCGCGTTGACTCAAGTCAGCTTTTGCTCGTTGTTTAGCATCATCGAAACTTTTTTTTGCTTCATGTTCAATTTCTAAAGACTTTAAACGAGCACGTTCGAGTAATGTCTGTGCTTCGCTTTCAACTACATTTGCTTTAGCAATTGCTTGCTGTTTGTAAACATCAAAGTTTACACTTGTTAATTTTTTTGAAATGAAAAACCCAACCACACCACTTACGATGGCAGTTCCGCCACCTAGTAGTATCTCGTTTAACATTATTATTTTCCTATTATCTTCTTGGGTGTCAAAAGAAGGTCACATGCAATGTCATAATCATCGCAAATAAGCTCTTTTGTGTAACAAAATTCTAATTGTGTAAAAATTATATATGGTCTCTTTTGTAATTTTTCAAAGAAACGATCATACATCCCTTTTCCAAAACCAACTCTTTGTAAATTACCATCTACTCCAACTGCTGGAACGATAGCTATATCTATTTTTCTTATATTTCTAGTTGAATTTCCTGCTTCAAGAATATTAAATTTTTTCTTTCTTAGAGGCAGTCTAAATGGTACCATCTTAAAACTTTGTCCAACCATAAATGGTATGTAAATATCATTATTTTTACGAAGTTTTTTAAGTGTTTTTAAAATATCCACTTCCAAATCCAGTGGATAGTAGAAGAGGATCTTTTGTCTATTTTTGCTTTTTAGCACTGCTTGTAACTCTTTATTCACTAAGAAATTTTTGTAGTATCTATTATGTTTAGCACTATTTCTCAAGGTTTTTAAGCTATTTTGTCTAAATGTCGTTTTATTAAGCATCATATTTAATCTTTTGTGGTTATAATTTCTTCACTATTTTACACAAATAAAACAAAAAATAAAACTAAAAGGCTAAAACTCTTATGTTAAAAACTTCTATACTCGTATCTTTAATGGCAATGGGTCTCTTCTTTAATGCCTGTTCTAACAACGATGAAAAACAACTTGATGAAGCAAATGCAGTACTTTCAACTAATGATTTTGTACTCACAGCACTAGATAACAAACAGTACAATGTTACAAAAACGGTCGATGGTTTTTCAGTAGAAGGGCAAAAAGGCAAGGTAATCATCATCGATATATTTGCTACTTGGTGTCCACCTTGTCAAGCCGAAGCGACACATCTAAGCTCACTGCAAAAAAAGTATAAAGATTCTCTCCTTGTTATGGGTGTAACGGTTGAAGACAATATTGACAATGCAAAACTTCAAAAGTTCAGAGCTGAGCATAATGCAAACTATACTCTGGTAAATTCAAATGAAAATAGCCGTTTAATAGATGCCGTAGCACTGCAACTTCGTGTTGGTAATAATTTTGGTATTCCTCTCATGGCACTCTATAAAGATGGTGTCTTTCTTAAATACTATCAAGGTGCTACTGAAGAAGAATTTTTAGAACAAGATATTAAAGAGGCTTTAGGACTGTAGATGCTTGGGTTTATCAAAAAGAGTCTCAGTAAAACGGCTGAAGCACTCAAAACCGTAGTACCCAAGAAAAAAATAACTTTTAGTAAAGATGAAATTGAAGATATTTTACTCGAAGCGGATGTTGAGTACGACCTTGTTGACATCATACTCAATGAAATATACCAAGACAAAGTAACTCGCGAAATTTTACGTTCGAAACTTCTTGCAACACTCGCACATACTACTTATAAAGAGCCAGAATTTACTGCGCCTTTTGTAGAACTCATAGTAGGTGTAAATGGTGCTGGAAAGACTACAACTATTTCTAAACTTGCTTACAAGTACAAACAAGAGGGTAAAAAAGTCATCCTTGGAGCTGGAGATACTTTTCGCGCAGCAGCCATAGAACAACTTACCCTCTGGTCTAAAAAACTAGACATTCCCATAGTCGCTTCAAAACAGGGACATGATAGTTCAGCTGTTGCCTACGACACGATAGACTCAGCAAAAAGCAAAGGGATTGATCATGTCATCATCGACACAGCAGGACGTCTCCATACACAAAAAAACCTAGCTAATGAACTTATAAAAATAAATAGAATTTGCGACAAGTCACATGCAGGAGCACCACATCGTACAGTCTTAGTTATAGATGGTACACAAGGTAACTCCGCCATAGCACAAGCAAAAGCCTTTAATGAGATGATAGGCATAGATGGCATCATCATCACTAAACTTGATGGAACTGCGAAAGGGGGAAGTGTCTTCTCTATCGCTTATGCACTTGAACTTCCTATCATTTATGTAGGTGTAGGTGAACAACCAGAAGACTTAACGCCATTCAATAAGTATGAGTTTGTTGATGGGCTTTTAGATGCTCTTTTTGTGGACACAGAAGCAGAATAGACCTTACCTTCAAAACAAATCTCTGAAAAATATGGCATTTTGCCATATTTTTCAACATCTTTCTAAAATTTCTCTATAATTATCAGGTTAGTTGGCGATTATGATTGTTAAATATTTTATTGTGCAGAAATTCTGTTTATGAATTTCACGTTCTAAGGTGGAAGGTGGGACAGGGTCAGCCTTTTACAAGGATGTAACAATGAGATTCACAGTCATAATTGTTATACTCTTAATTCTTTTAGAGTTAAGATTGTATTAAAAGCTTCTTGAGAGTTCGCGCTCTCAAGTTGTCCCAACTGCAAAATTATATCATATATTAAAAAATTATACAAAAAGAAAAACTATGGCTAAGAAAAAAATACTATTTGAGTGTCAAC
>Ga0256829_1003466_pt1 | contig 10904 bp, 8 predicted proteins | sample 131447metaG_FD_185979 | JGI IMG/M metagenome (GOLD analysis project Ga0256829, IMG submission 185979) | Hydrothermal vent microbial communities from Lau Basin, Pacific Ocean - 131-447 | ecosystem: Environmental > Aquatic > Marine > Hydrothermal vents | place: Pacific Ocean: Lau Basin | collected... | reverse complement strand
AGGAGTCCCATATCATCGACCAGCAGACCCGGACCCGCGTGGTGCGGCTGCTGGTGGATAATAAAAGCCACCGCCTGCATCCCGGCATGTTTGCCGATGTCTATTTTTCCTTTGCCACTGAAACCCCGGTACTGGCAGTTCCCGAGGCCGCCCTCATTCGCGGCGGGGATGGTGACTGGCAGGTCTTTGTCGAGGGCCAGCCGGGAAAATTCAGGGCGCAGGAGGTTGAACGGGGCCGGTCGCTCGGCATATGGCGGGAAATCCGGGGGGTCGCCGAGGGGACGAAAATCGTCACTGAAGGCGCGTTTTTTGTTGCCTCAGACATCGCCAAGAGCGGTTTCGGGTCGGATCACCATTAATCAGAGGGAAGGATAATATCATGTTGAATCGTTTAATCGACTGGTCAGTCACCAACCGTCTGCTGGTGGTGATTGCCCTGCTGGTGCTTTCTGTATCGGCCATATTTTTTATTCCCCGGCTTAATCTGGATGCCTTTCCCGATGTCACCAATATACAGGTGGCAATTAATACCGAGGCCCCGGGCCTTGCCGCCGAGGAAGTTGAACAGCTTATCACCTTTCCCATTGAGGCGGTAATGTATGCCCTGCCGGATGTGGAGGAGGTGCGGTCCATATCAAAGACGGGATTGTCCGTTATTACGGTTGTTTTCAAGGAAGGGACGGATATTTATTTTGCCCGCCAGCTTGTTTTCGAACGGCTGCAATCGGCAAAGGAACTGATTCCGAACGGAGTGGGTACGCCTGAAATCGGCCCCAATACATCGGGTCTCGGGCAGGTCTATCAATATTTGCTGATCGCTGACGAAGGGTCCGGCTATGACAGTATGGAACTGCGCAGTCTGAATGACTGGGTGGTCAAGCTGCTTCTGATGCCGGTGGACGGGGTGACTGATGTCCTGTCCTTTGGCGGTGAGGTGCGGCAATATCAGGTCAATATCAATCCGTCACGCCTGCTGGCCTACGGATTGCGTCAGGAGGATGTAGTTTCAGCGCTTGAAAATAACAACAGCAATGCCGGGGGCTGGTATATGAACCGGGGGCAGGAACAGCTGGTGATTCGCGGGGTCGGCTGGCTCGGTCACGGGGAGGCGGGGTTGAAAGACCTTCGGCAGATTCCGCTGAAAACCGTGGCCGGAACCGTGGTCAGAATTTCCGATGTGGCGGTTGTGGAATTCGGCAGTGAAATCCGTCAGGGCGCGGTTACCATTACCCGCCGCGATAAAAACGGCAAGCCGGAATTTCTCGGCGAGGTGGTCTCCGGCATTATTCTCAAACGTCTGGGGGCCAATACCAAGGTCACCATCGACGGGATTAATGACCGCATTGCCCTGATCGAACAGGCCCTGCCAAAGGGCGTGCGGTTCGAGCCGATCTATGACCAGGCCGACCTGATTGAAAAAGCGGTTGAAACGGTGACGAAAGCGCTGATTGAGGCCTTTGTCTTCATTGTTATTGTGCTGGTGCTGTTTCTGCTCAATGTCAGGGCGGTTATTCTGGTGCTGATTTCGATCCCCCTGTCGGTTGGAATGGCCTTGACCATTATGGCTTATAATGGATTATCGGCCAATCTGATGTCGCTCGGCGGTCTTGCGGTGGCGATCGGCATGATGGTGGACGGGGCCGTTGTAATGATGGAGAATATCTTCAAGCATCTCAGTCATCCGGACCGGCGCCATGACGCCGAACATGCCCGAAATCTCGCCCTTGACGATGATGATCCTTATGATGTGGCCCATGACAGCTCGGTCGGGCTGCGTATTCAGGAAGCGGCACGCGAGGTGGCAAAGCCGGTATTTTTCGCCGTCACCATCATCATGGTTGTTTTCGCGCCGTTGTTCAGCCTTGAAGGGGTGGAAGGCAAGCTGTTCCAGCCAATGGCGGTCAGCATCATGATTGCCATGGCGGTATCACTGGCGGTATCGCTGATTGTCGTTCCGGCGCTGGCGAGCTATTTCTTTCAGCGCGGGATCAAGGCCCGGCCCAGTCCCATTGTCACGATGCTGGAAAAGCTTTACCGGTCGTTGCTCGATAAAGCGATGACGCGCAAGGCGATGGTGGTCGGCGGGGCCTTGGCCCTGCTGGTGGCGGCGCTGTTTCTGGTGCCTCGTCTGGGGACCGAGTTCGTCCCGGAACTGGAAGAGGGCACCATCAATCTGCGGGCCACACTGGCCCCGTCCTCCAGTCTGGAGACAGCATTGTCGGTCGCGCCCAAACTTGAGGCCCTGCTGATGGAACTTCCCGAGGTGACCTATGCCTCCAGCCGGGTTGGTCGGGCGGAAATCGGCGGCGACCCGGAACCGGTCAGCAATGTCGAGGTTTTCATTGGCCTGAAACCTGTGAAAGAATGGACCAGCGCGTCGAACCGTCAGGAGCTGCAGGGTCTTATGGAGGAAAAGCTTGAACAATTCCCGGGATTGCTGCTCAATTTTTCCCAGCCCATAGCGACCCGGGTTGACGAGCTGCTGTCCGGGGTCAAGGCACAACTGGCGATCAAGCTGTTTGGACCGGACCTTGATACACTGGCGCAAAAGGGACAGGCTATTCAAAAAGTGGTTCAGAGTATCGACGGTACCCGTGATGTGGCGATGGAACAGATTGAAGGCGAGGCCCAGCTGGTGGTCAGGCCCGACCGGCGACAGCTTTCGCGTTACGGCCTTGCAGTCGGGGATGTGATGGAGGCGGTCCGGGACGGCCTCGGCGGTCGTACTGCGGGGCAGATCATCAACGGCAATGAACGCTATGACATTTATGTCCGTCTTGCCGGTCCCTTCCGTAAGGACCCGCAGGCCATCGCCGATCTCAGGCTTCAGTCCCCGGGTGGCGCGTGGGTGCGGCTTGGCGATGTGGCGGCCATCACCATTGAATCCGGCCCGCCACAGGTGCGCCGGGACGATGTCCAGCGCCGGGTGGTGGTGCAGGCCAATATTCAGGGGCGTGACATGGGCAGTGTGGTGGCCGATATTCGACAGGCTATTGCGGAGAAAATAGACTTGCCAGCCGGGTATTCGGTCGATATCGGCGGTCAGTTTGAAAACCAGCAGCGGGCGCAAAAACGCCTGATGATTGTGGTGCCGCTGTCGATCGGACTGATTGCGCTGATCCTGTATTTCGCCTTTCATTCCGTGGGACAGGCCTTTCTGATTCTGGTCAATCTTCCGCTGGCGATGATCGGCGGGATATTTGCCCTGTTTCTGTCCGGACAATATTTATCCGTGCCAAGCTCGATCGGTTTCATCACCCTGTTCGGGGTGGCAGTCCTCAATGGTGTGGTGATGGTTGAAGCGATCAATATGAGGCTTGAAAATGGCCGGGAATCCGTTGCTGTTGCGGTGTTCGAGGGGGCGGTATCCCGGTTGCGTCCCGTGCTGATGACGGCCATCGTCGCGGCTCTCGGGTTAATTCCGATGATCCTGTCCGATGGGGTCGGCTCGGAAATCCAGCGCCCGCTGGCAACCGTTATTGTCGGCGGGCTGGTGACCTCTACTTTCCTCACCCTCTTTGTCCTGCCGGCACTGTTTGGCTGGTTTTCAAAAGGCAAGCTGACAGATATGAGATAATCATTGCGGGGTGGTCATGTCGGCCACCCCGAATGTCTTCCGGTGACCAGAGAATATACCTGAGAATATGCCAAAGAATATGGCATAGAATAAAATTATATCTATTATGGTTGACATATAATCTGATAATGATTATCAGTATAGAAAACTGGTTGCTTATTTTGAAATGGAGGCCTTTTATGGCCCGAAGTATTTTTTTATTTTTTACAGTTATATTCTTATCTGTCTTCCCGATTGTCAGTCAGGCGACAGAGGTAAACCGTCTGCTTCAGCTTGTTGATTATGTCGGGGTTGATTATCAGAAATCTGTCTCGGCGGGTAAAGTCACCAATGCCGGTGAATATGCGGAAATGGTTGAATTTTCCGCGACCATCGGCATGTTGACACAAGAGTTGACCGATCCGCCGGCCCCGGCAATATTAACGCAGCAGGTTGGCCGGCTCAAACAGCTGGTCGAAGCAAAAGCCCCTGCGGATCAGGTTGCGACGCTGGGCAATAATATCCGCGCGATACTGATCAAAACCTATGGCCTTGCCACGGCCCCGGACCATGTGCCTGACATACCACACGGGCGGCAGCTTTATCAGGCAAATTGCAGCGCCTGTCACGGGGCGCAGGGCTTTGGCGATGGTCCGCTCGCCCGGGGGCTTGAGCCACAGCCAACAAATTTTCATGATGTTGTGCGCTATGGCAAACGGTCCCTTTTCGGCCTGTTCAATACCATAACCTATGGTGTCGAGGGAACGGCTATGTCCGGTTTTGCGGCATTAACCAAACGCGAAAGATGGGATCTCGCCGCCTATATCGGTCAGCTTGCGGTTCCGGCGGATGCGGCACAGCGGGGGAAAGCCATCTGGCAACAGATCAAAGGCCACCCGGATGCTGTCACGCCCGGCTCCTTTACGACGCTGTCCCCGGATGACGCGGCCAGGGCATGGCCCGGGGGCCGTGATTTGATGGCCTATCTGCGGCAGGTGCCGGGCGCATTATTCACGGCAGCCCCGTCGCCGGTAACCTATGCCCTGGAAAAGTTGCGGGCGAGCTATGATGCCTATCGCCAGGGTCAAGGGAAACTGGCCTACCGGGATGCTGTCACTTCCTATCTGGAAGGTTTTGAACTGGTCGAGGTAAATCTTGCCGCCCTTGATCCGGCCCTGAAGAGCGTGACCGAAAAGGCGATGGCCCGTTATCGCAACAGCATCCGCAAAGGGGACGCCCTGCCGGGGATAACCAGCCAATATCAGGGGCTGCTGTCCCTGCTTCAACAGGCCCAAAGCAGGCTGGAGGAAAAATCTAGCCTGACGCCAACTGCGGCATTTGTCGCAAGCGCCATAATATTATTGCGCGAAGGGCTGGAGGCCCTGCTGGTTCTTATTGCCCTGTCGGCATTCCTGATTAAAACCGGGCGCCGGGATGCCATGCCATATCTGCATTATGGCTGGATTTCTGCCCTGGTTCTCGGCGGGATAACCTGGTTCGTCTCCGAACGGATATTGCAGATCAGCGGCGCCACTCGCGAGGTTACCGAGGGGGTTGCCGCGCTGGTTGCCTCGGCCACATTGCTGTTTGTCGGCTTCTGGCTGCATAACAAGACCACGGCGGCGGGCTGGCAGAAATTTATTCAGGGCAGCGTTCAGTCCGCCCTGAAAGGCGGGACATTGTGGGGGCTGGCCGGCTTGTCTTTCATCACTGTCTATCGTGAGGTATTTGAAACCATCCTGTTTTATCAGGCCCTGTGGGCGCAGGCGGATGGCCATAGTGCCAATGCGGTCATCGCCGGTTTTGTGGCGGGGTCCCTTACTCTTGTTGCCAGTGCGTGGCTCGCCATAAAATACAGTGTGCGTCTGCCATTGCAGCAGTTTTTCGGCGCAACCGGGGTGCTTCTGCTGATCCTGTCCTTTGTCTTTGCCGGAAAAGGGGTCGCTGCCCTGCAGGAAGCCGGAAAAATCCCCCAAACCCTGATACAGTTCCCGGCTATAGACTGGCTGGGAATCTTTCCGAGCAGCGAAGGGTTATTGTTACAGTCAGTAATCGTGATTATTGCTGTCTGGCTGTATTTCAAAGGTCGGCATAACCTGCCAGAGAAGTAAACGCGCAGCCGGGACCTCCGGTCAGAGCGGGCGCCATTTTTCGATCCGGTTGTTACCATAGTCAACCACGAACAGCGTTCCGTCTTTTGCCACATCTATGCCAAGCGGATAGGTGAATTGCCCGGGACCCGTACCATGCTGTCCTATGGAGAACAGGAAGGTTCCATCCTGACGGAAAGTCTGAATACGGTGATTATTGAAGTCGGTGGCAAATACCCGGCCTGCCGGACCGACGGCGATACTGCTGACGGTCCGGAACCAGCCATTAAATGACCCCTTGATATTCACGGCGAAGGGACCGCCCCATTTATGGGAGAAATGGCCGTTTGGGCCGAATACCTGTATCCGGTCATTATAGCCGTCGGCGGCAAAAAGCGTGCCATCGGCGCCAAGGGCGACATCGGTCGGATAGTTGAATTGTCCGGCCCATATGCCGATTTTGCCGGTGATGCCCCACTGGCGGATAAAGCTGCCATCGGCTTTCAGTTCTTGCACGCGTTTGTTATAGAAATCCGCCACATATATGTCACCGTTATTCGCGACCGCAACCCCGCCCGGCGCGTTGAATTGCCCGGGGCCGTCGCCGGAACTGCCCACGCTGCGTAAATAACTGCCGTCGAGGGCATAGATTTCGATCCGGTCATTGAAATAATCCGCCACATAAAGCCTGCTATTCCTGACGGCAAGATTCATCGGGCGGCCCAACTGCCCCGGCCCGTCCCCCAGGGTGCCAAAGCTGCGGCGAAAAATCCCGTTATAATCAAATACCTCTATGCGGGCATTGCGGGAATCAGAGACAAATACTTCATTGTCAGAAACGGCGATACCGATCGGGCTGTTAAATTCTCCGGGGCCGGTGCCTTTTTTCCCCCATGCGCTGACGAATTCATATCCGGCTTCTTTCGGGGACGGGACAAAGGCCAGCCAGCCGACAATGATGGCGAGAAGGATAATGGCTATCACACCGGCAGTTAATTTGAGGATAAATTTCTGTTTCATAATGATTTCCTAAAAGTTAAACCTGAATCCGGCCCGGGCAATATAGTCATTTCGGAGGGCCACGCCGTTCAAATCCTGTATGAGCGGTATCTGTAGGGAGGTCTCGATAATCCAGCGTCTGGTGACATATTGCAGTCCCGGCACCAGAAGGAGCCGGGTGCCGCCGGAATTCGGGTCGGTAACGCCGCCGATACGGTTGCGATTCTGGTGAATGAGGTTTGCTTCCATAACGCCATAGAGAAAACCGGGTACGCCGCTGCCAAGGGTGCGCGGCCACAGGCGGTATTGCAGGGAGCCATCCAGTCGGCTGACATCTCCGGCGGCAAAACCATGTGCCGTGCTGTTGGCCTGATAGCTGGCCTCGGCATCAATCTGGAAGGCAAGGGTCTGATAGGTCATAACGATGCCGCCGAACGGGTCCCATGATCCAGACCCGGGCTGCACGGCGGCGGGCAGGCGCCCCGCCCCGTCACTCCTGTTATCATCACCGGTGGGTAGCTTTATCCCGGCAAAGGGGGCCACGCGGAAATTCCCGCCGCTGAAATTATTCTTGTAAATTGTATAGCGGCCAAATATCTTCATATCACCAAGACCGGAAGCATGGCGGTTCACCGGGCCGTTTCCCATGTCAAGAGTGAGGTCCCGGTTGACATAAGGCACCACGCCGAACAGGGCGAGGTCACTGGTAACCCCGTAGCCCAGCACCGAAATTGCCGCCCAGGTGGTACGGTCGCGGCTCAGACCACTCGGGTCTTTGCCCGACTGATTGACGATCAGCTGTTCGCGGGCGACAAATTCGCTCTGCGCCACCGGCAGGGCGGTGTTAAAGGTAATCGGCGCACTCCGCGCCACGCTGGCCCAGCTAAACAGGGCAAGGCAGATAAGCAGTCTTGAAATCATGGTTATTGACTTTCCCCACCCTGTTGTGGAGCCTTCCGGACTTTTTCAATCCCGCGCAGGGTAAAGCCTGCCCGGTCCACGGCCTGTTTGGCCTCTGCCTTATCAAGAAGACTGCCGTCTTTCATGGTGAGCCGGACTACCCCGGCCTTGACATCGGTTTTAAGATCGCCAACCCCGTCAATTTTACTCAACTGTTTCTCAATTCCGAAAGCGCAGAACGGGCAGGCCAGCCCGTCCACCTTCAGGCTGTAGCTTTGCGGTTCTGCCAGGGCAGTCACTGTGCCAAGCAGAATCAGCATCGCGGCCAGTCCGCTTCTTTTGAGTATTTTCATCATATCAGTTGTCCTTTTGGTTCGTGCTTCCTTCATCCATGGCATCCAGAATCGGGCAGTTTTCATCATCGTCAGTACAGAGATTGATCAGCAGCCTGAATTCGGCCTGGAGTATTTTCAGATCGTCCAGATGGCGCTCGATTTCCTGTAATTTTGTTCCGGCCAGTTGCCTGACCTCGGGCTTTGCATTTTGCGGGGCTTCGCGAAAGCGCAGCAGTTTTTTTATCTCGTCAAGGCTGAAGCCCATGGACTGCGAGCGTTTGATAAATTTTATCCGCGATATGTCTTTCCTGCCATAGACCCGTATTCCCGAGGGTTTTCGATAGACAGGCGGCAACAGGCCGATTTTTTCATAATAACGCAATGTATCCACACTGATATTGAGCTGTCTGCTTATTTCGCCAATTTGAGCCATGGGGAAACTTTCTTTTATTTTGGTACCGCCAGCTGTTGTTGTAATTCATGGCGCAGTCTTTTCAGGGACGGCGGTGACGAGAAGGCAAGCCTGCCATTGATGGTAATGGCGGGGGTGCTTAACACACCAAGCTTCACGGCGTAATCAAGGTCTTCCAAAATATCTATCTCCTGATAGCTTATCCGTGTCGGGTCAATTTCATCAATAACCGCCTTCAGCCGCGCCTTCATGGTGACACAGGCCGGGCAGGTGGTTCCGGTAATCAATTCTATTTTCAGTTTTTCTGTCATTCCGTCAGCTGCTCCTGAAACGGTTTTCCGACTCGAACATAATGAAGCTTAATCTCTGGAGTTAACTCAAGGTCAAGATAATTTTCCGTGGTCCTGGCAAAGACTGTGGTCGGCGAGGACTTTTATGATCCGGCATTTGGCGACTGTTCCGCCTTCGCACTGGCTCAGCATACGGTTCAGTTCTGACTTCAGGATAGACAGAGAGGCTATTTTCTGGTCAACTTCCTTTAAATGATTGCGGGCAATATCATCAACCTCGGCACAGGACCGGGCCGGATGATCAGCAAAATCAAGCAGGTCACGAATGGCGTCAAGCGAAAAACCAAGCTCCCGGCAGTGACGAATAAAGGTCAGTCTTTCCAGATGTTTATGGCTGTAAACGCGCCGGTTATTCGCCGCTCTTTCGGCGCGGGGCATCACGCCAATCTCTTCATAATACCGAATGGTTGGCACTTTGGCGCCGGTGAGGCGGGCAAGTTCCCCGATCATAAATTTTCCTGTCAATTTTTGTATCATGGCATTTTTCCCTTGCTCCTATAGTTACTTTAGCATGTATGCTTTGATAAATGAAGCAAACAGCAATATTTGGCTAGATTATGACAAAAGAAATTATTCTGAAGATTGACGGCATGGATTGCCCGAGCTGTGCAGAGACGATTGAAAAGGGGGTATGTAATCTGCCCGGGGCCAGTAATGTCCGGATCAATTTTGCCAGTGGCCGACTTAAACTTGATGTTACGGGGTCGGATACCGATGAGGAGATATTGGTGAAAACCGTCAATAAACTCGGCTATACGGCATATCCTGATGGTCAGGGGACGGGGGGCCACAGTGCTGAAGCATGGTATGCCAGCCGCCGGGGAAAGTTGGTTATCTTTACCGGGGTGGCGCTGGTCCTTGCGGCAATAGTGACATTTTTTGACCCGGAGATAGCCGGTTACGGCTTTGCCGTGGCGGCTCTTGTCGCCCTTGCCCCGATGGCGAAAAAGGCTTTTACCTCGGCCATAGCCGGCAACCCCTTTACCATTGAAACGCTGGTGACGCTGGCGGTTGTCGGGGCTATTATGATTGATCAGCCGGCGGAGGCTGCGGTCGTGGTTTTCCTGTTTGCGGTCGGGGAAATGCTCGAAAGCCTTGCCGCCTCCCATGCGCGCAGAAATATTCAGAGCCTGATGTCCCTGACCCCGAAGAAGGCCTTTCTGGTCATGGGAGAGGTGGTTAAAGAGGTTCTGGCGGAAAGTCTGTCACTTGCGGATATTATCGAGGTCCGCCCCGGGGACGCTGTTCCGGCAGATGGTGAAATCATTCAGGGCATGACCAGTCTTGACGAAAGCCTGATCACCGGGGAAAGCATACCGGTCAACAGAAAAACCGGTGAACGGGTTTATGCCGGGTCGATCAATGCGGACGGGGTGATCCGCATAAGGGTGCTGAAGACAGCAAAAGACAATATGATCGCCCGTATCCTCGCGCTGGTGGAAGAGGCCGAGGCCGGCAAATCGCCGACGGCCCGCTTCATTGACCGTTTCAGCCGCTATTATACACCGGGGGTTATTGTGGTGGCGGCAATGATTGCCGTCCTGCCGCCGCTATTCTGGGCTGCGGCGTGGCTGCCATGGATATATAAGGGACTGGCTATTCTGCTGATTGGCTGTCCCTGTGCGCTGGTACTGTCAACACCCGCCGCTATTACCTCGGGGATTGCCACCGGGGCGCGGCGCGGCATCCTGATGAAAGGCGGGGTTGTCCTTGAAGCGGTCGGCAGGGTCCGGACCATCGCCTTTGACAAGACCGGCACCCTGACCCGGGGCAGGCCGGAGGTGACCGATGTTGCTACATTTTCCGGGCGGGAAGAAGATATGCTGGTGCTGGCGGCGGCGGTCGAGGCCACCTCGTCCCATCCGCTGGCCGTGGCAATTGTCAAGGCCGCAGAACGGCGCGGTCTGGATTTCACCCGTGCCACAGACAGCAAAGCTCTGAACGGGCGCGGGGTTGAAGGCTTTGTCGAAGGCGTCCGGATAACCATAGCCTCGCCGCGTTACGCCAGGGAAATCTCCCCCGTGGCAGAGGATCAGCTCGCCCTGTTCCGGGAGCTTGAGCAGCAGGGTAAAACCCTGGCGGTTGTCCTGAAGGAGAATGTCCTGTTGGGTGTCATTGCCCTGCGGGACGAGCTGCGCGAGGATGCACAGCAGGCGATTGCCGCCCTTGACGCCTTGCGGATAAAGACGGTTATGCTGACCGGAGATAATCAGCGCACGGGGGCGGCGATTGCCGCCCGGCTTGGCATGGCGGTCAAGGCGG
>Ga0256829_1003465_pt1 | contig 10905 bp, 6 predicted proteins | sample 131447metaG_FD_185979 | JGI IMG/M metagenome (GOLD analysis project Ga0256829, IMG submission 185979) | Hydrothermal vent microbial communities from Lau Basin, Pacific Ocean - 131-447 | ecosystem: Environmental > Aquatic > Marine > Hydrothermal vents | place: Pacific Ocean: Lau Basin | collected... | reverse complement strand
AAAAGCTATAGATGACCCAGAAGTAAATGCTTTTATTTCGATGAAAATTCTTTGGTCAGATACACATAGAGATGAAGCATGGTATAATGCACAATGCAAAGAACTCAATTTTAATCAACGAAAAATAAATCAAGAATTAGACCTTGTTTTCTTAGGTTCAAGCACTTCTATATTTCATGATGATATTATCGCAAAATTGATTCCAAAAAAAGAAAAGTTTAATATTAAGCTTCCTTTTGGAAATTCATTTAAAATGTTTTCAGAGTGTATTCCAGGTGAATTATATTTACTCGGAATTGATACAGCAATGTCTGCTGGAATAAACTCGGATTATTCAGCAATTACTTTAACACATGCTTCATCTGGACAAGAGGTAGGTGCATGGCATGGAAAATTCTCAGTAGTTAAACGATTTAGTGCATTAGTTAAAACATTAATAAAAGCATTAGTTAAACTATATAATATGTCAGAAGAAACATTATTAGCTATTATAGAAAGAAATAGTATAGGAAAAGAAGTAGTTGAAGAGTTAGTTTATAATGATCCTATTCAAGATGATTTTTCATATGAATCATACTTATTTAAAGAAGAAGTAAAAAATACAAAAGGTCTACCAACTGGTGATTATACAATTGGATTATATACTTCAAATGCTGGAAAAACAGGAAATGGAAAAAGAGATCAATATTTTAATGAATTAATGAATATGGTTAATGATAGACCAGATTTGATACACTCTGATTTATTAATAGATGAATTAAGAAATTTAGAACAAAAAGCAACGACTAGAATCGAAGCGATGCGAGGACAACATGATGATAATGTATTAAGCTATTGTTTTACACTATATGTTAGAAGACTATTAATTAAATCTGGAACTATTATAATCCCAGGAGAAATTGCAGCCTTCGCATTGTCCCCTGAAAATATAATGGATTTTATAGATGTTTCAATTAGTTCTAGTAATTATAACATTTCTCAGGAAGACGATTACGAAGAAGACTCTCATGGTTTTTTATTTAAATCTGATAAAAAGAAGAAAGAAGAATTTTCAGTAGATGATTATCTAATAGGTTTCTAGAAACAAATTATTATAAAGGATTATGATGCAAAATGTAAATAAAAAACTTAATGAATTAAAACAACAATTTTCAGGGGAAGAAATAGAAGCCGCTTTGCGTCAATCAAATTTATATGATGATTTTACTAAAAGTTCTGCTGTTGGCAAACTAAGACTACTTTCTAGTCTTGCAAAAACAGGTGGAGCTTTATCTGGTTCTGCTGATATATCAGGAGCAGGATTAATAGCTGGTCAAATTTTAAAACGAGACGGAGTTAAAACAAATACAAAAAATTCTGAATCTGCTTACTTAAGAGGAAAAACATATGATGGTTCTCTAAAGGATACAACTTCTTCTGTTATTAATATGACATCAGGTGTAAAAAACTCTGTTACGGGTTTAGCTGCAACTGGTTTAGCTACTGGGTTAGTAAACCCTGCAACATTTGCTAGTTTAACATCTCCTAGTATTGCACTAGCTCATGCAACAGGTGGAGTAGGAGCTCTTGGTGGAACACTTGGTTCATTAGCTGGATTATCTTTAGGTGGTGTACCAGCAATGGCTTTAGGATTAGCTGGATTATACGGAGCAGGCAAAGGAACTAAAGCACTCTCAAACTGGGCTGGTAAAGGAACAGCTGGTAAAAATTCACAATTGTCAACCTTAGTTACTGGACCAACTTCTTCACAATTAGAGAACACATATGGATCTACTTCTCAAATTCAGTCTAAAATTAAAATGTTTCCAACTCCTAATTCTAGAACTGATCACATCTTAGCAATGATCGAAGGACATACTTCTGTTATACCTTTGATTGCGGAATTACAACAGAAAAATGGTTCACATAAAGATAAAGCAGGGGCAAATAAAGCACATAATATTTTAGAAGAAGAATATACTTCTGATGGAACAATGTTTATTAGTGATAAAAGTATTAAACAACAAACTATACTTGCAAAACTATTATCTGGTTTAGAAGTCGGTGCTACAAATTTACCAGGAATTTTTGATTTAAAAGCACAATTTGAAAATTTTATAAAATTTAAAAGTACTACTGCATTATATGATGAAGTTAATTCAAAATCTCGTTTAGATGATCCGTTATTACCAGAAAAACAATTTGGTGCAAAATTTGGAGTTTCTGTTGGAATGGTTCAAGCTATTCATACAACACCTTCTCAAATAATGATGAAAGCAGATACATATGAATCTAAGCATCTTGCACTACTAGGTTTATTAACTGAGATTAATAGATTTCAAGCTCATGAGTTATTAAGAATACGAACAGATGGTTTTGGTATAATGAATGCTTCTTCTGCTGGTTATTTAGGAGATATGCGTGAAGACCAATTTCTAAAACAACAACAAGATATTTCAGCATATGAAGCATATGGTGGAAAAGCATTAGTTGATAATACAATTGGTAGAATACCAATTTTGGCAGGTGCAGTAAATGCTATAAAAGGTATATCTGCTATCACACCATTTATGATGGATACATTTCGAGGAGAAATAGAAAAAGAAAAAGATGGTTCATTAAAAAGAGATGAAAAAGGCAAAGTTGTTCGTAAAAAACCTAGATCAATTAGAGAAACATTAAAAGACCTTATAGTCGGAGATATTGGAAATGTTGATTTAAAAAACGAAGAAAAATTACGTAAAAAAATAGGCGCAGTTGAATTAGGACCTGAAAAATTAATGGCTCATTATCTAGGAGAAGCATATCCTTCTAGATTCGAATTATTATTAGAATACAATTTAAGTCAAAAAGAATCATTAGAAGCATTAGTTGGTCCTATAAAACGAACTAAGGCTCCTAAACTATCAATGAATAAATATGATGGTGTATTTGGAAACAATAAATATCATAAAGCGAAAGCAAGCAAAATAAAAGACTTATTAAACTCTGAATTGGGATTAATGAATAAATCTGGAAATATATTTTCTGAATATTTTGGAAATGTTTTTGAAAATGATTCGAAATTTTTAAAACGTCAAGAAAAAAATGCTAGAAAAGAAAATCCTTTTTTAGATGAAATATTAGGTGGCAAAAAGCAAAAAAATGCTAAAAATAATTTATCAAAAGGTTTGATAAATTCTATGCATAATGCACCTATTTATCAAACATCTGTAGAAGGAATCCAACGCGCGAAAAAACTAGAAAATAGAGAAGAACTTAAAATCAGATTGTTGAAAAAACAAACAGACGCCTTACTTGATATTAGAGATTGTTTAAATTGTAAATCAAGAAGAAGATTAAGAAGATCAAGTAGTGGGTCGAACTCATCAACTGACGCAGGAAACAATTTTGATTGGTTTGGTTTACCCGATCTACCGGATCGTGATAAAAAACATAAAACTCCGAAAAAACATAAAAAACATAAAACTCCGAAAAATAAAAGTTGGATGGGAAAAGCTATTGGTTGGATTAAAGATACAAAATCATTTAAAACACTTAGTGGTAGCAAAGCATTAAATGTTATTAAATCTGGACTAAGTATTTTAACAGCTGAAGAAATGATGGCAGGTGGTGCTTTAGGTGTTTCCATGTCAGAATTTATAATTCCAGCTTTAGTTGTAGCTGGTGCAGGGTATCTTGCCTTTGAAGCAGGAGAGGGAATATATAATTTAATGAATGATGATTCATCAGATGATTCCTCCTCTGGGCTGACGAGTTTTCAAAAGACGCGTCAGCGAAATGCCGTTGATGGTATATCTAGAACACTTGGGCAGCGAAATGTTTCGATTTCAGAAATTACTAATAAATATTTAAAACATCGAAACAAAAATGAATTATTATATATTATTCAAGAATATCAGAATTCAAGATCTGCTGATGAACGTATGATTTCAGATGCGGCTGTTATACGATTACAACAACTAAATAAATCAATAACGTATATTAATGCTGAGAAAAAGAATTTTTTATCGTTATATGATGGTTCTCATTATGTTGATTATTCCCATTTTTCTGATAATTCATTTAATAAATCGGCTATTAAAGAAATGAGACACATGTCTTCTGATCAATTGATGAAATTATATAAGAATGAGCATGATCATTTTAGTGAGCCAATGCTAGCAAATTTTGGCAATATATTAAATAAATCTTATCTAAGAGAGGATTCACATGCAACCGGTATAAAACAAGCACCATTAAGCACTCTTCCTAGTTTAAAACAACATGATTCAAGTTTATCTGCTACTTCTGCATTTGGAATGAGACATGGATTTGAATTAGATAATGGGAAATGGCATAAAGGTCGTATGCATAATGGAATTGATTTCTCAACTGGTAAAAAATCTATTAAAGTTTATGCGTTAAGTGCGGGAACATTATTTCACCAAAGACAAGTTAATAAAGAGACTGGTCAATTAGATGGTGGTGGAATAATTGCAGTTATTGTTGATAAGATAACTGGTAAAAAAATATATTATATGCATTTAAATAAAATACTTGTTCAAGATGGTGAAGAAGTACAAAAAGGTCAGCTTATAGCATTATCTGGAAAAACAGGTGCTTCAGCTGGTTATCATTTACATATCGGTGTGAAGAATGGGAATCATTGGGAAAATCCAATGCAATTTATCAATGCTTCAAATTCTGGAAAAGATAATGGAGATATGCGATTAGTAATGCATGATTCTGAAAAATATCATGATTATGAAAAAGATTTACAAAACCATGATCTTCATGGTTTTTCAACTGCTGAATCAGGAAAAGATTTAGTTACAGATGCAGGATTAAAACAAGCACATGAACAACGTTTACTTTCTTACCGTACTGCTGGTTCAGATGGAGGAACAACTTTTACGAAGAAAGAACAACAACATGAGTATAAATTATTAAAAGAAGCTCTTCATAATTTATCAGGACATGGTTCTATTCAAACACAATTGGTTGCTCAGACAAACGAACTACTACAACAAATTAACAATGGACTAACAGTTAAATATAGTATTTTAACAATAGATAATAAAGGAAAAATACATGGTGGTGAGAAAGGTGTATTACAAGGAGTCGTATAATGTCTAAAATTATAATTGGAAAAGTTCCTGGATATAATGCTAATATTAATAAGAACACGACAAATATGGATTATACAGAAAGATTAAAAAATAATCTTACTAAAATAACTATGACACCAACAGGTTATAAGTTAAATTATAAAAACCAATCATTTAGTGAGGATTTATTTGGACGATTGACATCTGCAGATCTTAAAAAACTTTCTGTATTAAACCCATCTACCCTTTATAAATTTGGACCGACTCAAAAATTAGATACCTTAGCAAAGATTGGATATGATAACGTTAGTTCTAGTGCTATAACCGGAGATGGTTCTAAAGTAACAACATTTACTGCTTTAACAATATGGGAAGATTTAGTCAAAACTTCTTTATTCGCAACGGGGGATACATCCCCCGTTGCTGATACTATTGAAATATTAGCAACGAATGAAAGCACAATGAATGAAGTACTTAGTAATAAATTTGATACAAATACAAATGAGAAGTTGTTAAATAGTCTTACTAATAATAAAGCAATAGATATTTTAAAAATTGCCACAAAATCAACTAGGACCATGTCATCAGCAGCTGGTATAGAACTATTGACAAATGTTAACGGTTCTAACCAATTAATGTCTATATTGCAAGGTAAAGCACTAGGTATTCAATCATCACTTCCTAAAGAATGGGAATCAAGTGATTATAATAATACATTACAATTGACAATTAAATTAATTTCTCCAAGTGGTCATCCCACAATGATTGATAAATATATTAAAAAACCATTATTGTATTTAATGCTATCAGCTTCTCCAATTACATATGATGGTGTAACATACGGGTTTCCTACATTGTGGGAAATAGCAGCAGAAGGTCGTATGAATATTAAAATCGGAGCGGTGACTGCAATGGTTATAACTAGAGGTGGAAACGAAACTCAATTTAATCATTTGAATCAACCTCTAAATATAGATGTTCGATTAACAATCGAACCATTAATTAATGGATTTGCCTCATTAGGAGGATATCAGGATTATAATGATGTAAATTTTAAGTTTAAAGATATGCTAGTTAATAATCCAGGTGGTGTAGTAGATAGTTTTGTAAATAAAAGCAATTATAAAATAATTAAATTATAAAGGAATATAAAATGAGTTGTGTAGAAGCATGCGTGCCTTCTGATTCAGATATAACAACAGAGATAGTGGAATCTCTAGTTGTAGCTGAAGTCTTTGAAGAAGGTGTCAAAATAGACCCAGATGATATTAAAATAGATCTGGAACAAGAATAATAAAAGGTTTAAAATGGAATTAGTTGTCGCAATATTAACGGTGCTCATTATATCAACTATTATAAATATGATACAGATGATATATATGATTAATACAAAACAAGAAAAGAATGAAGTTTTATCAACTTCTGATAAACAAGAAATAATGATATTTTTTGATAATATATTAGAAAAAAAATTTAGTTATTATTTAAATGTTTATTTTTTAGCAAATATGATTATGCAAAAAGAAATAGAAAAAAAAGAAATAAAAAAATTCAAAGATATGTATTATCTAGATATTTCAAATATGATTAATGAAGAAACCAAACATATGATTTTAACAGTTTTTACAAAAAAAGGTCTTGATTTATATATTCATCAAACTTTTTTAAAGTTATTAAATAAATATGATATTAAATATAGAACTGAAAAAACTGAAGTCTCATCAGCACTTCTTAGAGAAGTTTATAAAGGATAATTATGTGGGGAAAAGATAATAAAAATGTTGCTCATAAATCAACGCAAGACGCAAAAAGTATAATCAGTTCAGCTAAAGTTTTATCAGATATGGATGATAAGTTTGAAGATTTATATAATAATATTGTAAGTTCATTAAATACATATGATACATATTCAAGTAAAATTCAAAACATTGAAATTCAAGATTTATCAAAACAATTAAATAATAAACGATATGATGTACCAGATGATGAAGATTTACCAGATGATATTAAAACTCAAAATGATGTTAAACATCTTTTAAATTCTACAAATAATGATATTTTAAGTAATTTTAGTGATGTATCAGTTCCAACTGAACGAAAAAAAAGATATGAGTTTTATGATGAAATACCAAATGTTAATTATATAGCTTATCGAATGTTAAAAGTTTATTTGGATAATATTTTAATAAAGAATATCCAATCTAAACAATTTTTAAATATTAATCCTAATCCAAACAACATTAACTTTTTAGAAACTGTTCAAAAAGATGTTGGAAAGCATTATGAAAATTTTCTAAAAACATGTTCAATTTATTTTAATATTCAAAAAAAATTAAAAGATAAAATTATTCCAGATATGTTAAAATATGGAAATTCTTTTGTTGAGATTTTAAATTTAAAAAATGTAACTTCAATTGCGAGTAGACAGAATTTAATAACTGAATCATATATAGTTGGACATGATGTTAAAACTGTAGATTTTGGATATTGTTTATTTGAAAGTGGATTCGAAGATAAACAAATCCTTACTGAATCAACAATTGATGTCCAAAATGCAACAGCGACTGATAAATTTAAAGATTTTTTAAAATCTCACAATATTATAGAAGAGAGTTATTTTAATGAATTATCGGATTCTGAGTTTAAATTTGATTCAATTAATGAACTAGAATTTGATTCAATTAATGAAATATATTTAAAAAATATAAATCCTAATCAAGTAATTATTATAGAAGAAGATGGTATATTATATGGATATCTTGTTGTAGATGAATTAAAAGATTCTTCTGAAACAGAGATTGATATTTTTAAACGATTTACTCAACAAGAAAATTCAAAAAATGGTCAAGACAATAATTCTATACAAAAAGAAGTTATTGATAAAATGACAAAAGGGATTATTAAAAAAATCAATGAAACGCTTCAATCTTCACATGCAAGAAATATAGAAGATTTAGAATTAAATGATTCAATTGAAAGTTCCATTAAAATAATTTTATATCACAAAATAAAAGATCAAGCTAAATTAAATTTTAGATTCATACCACCGAATAAATTTGTAAATTTTTCAACCAATATTGATAAATTTGGTCCATATGGTACATCAATATTTGATCCAATTATTCAACCTGTTAAAATGTATACATTAGCATTGATGTCTTCTATAGTTAGTCGATTATCAAGAGCTTCTGTCGTTAGAAAATGGACAATTGAAGCGGGTAATAAAAAGAATCATGCAGAGATAATTGAAAAAGTAAAAAAAGATATAAATAATAAAAGCATATCTTTTGATTCACTATCTAATGTTAAAAATATTTCTAAGGTTGTAACTGACTTTAGAGATATTGCAACTATACAGGTAAATGGTCAGCGATTCATTGATATGGAAGTTATGCCGATGGGTGATAGATCACTACCACTGAATGATATGGCGGATTTAAGAAATGAACTAATTGCAGCAACTGGTATACCATCGGTTTACTTAAACATAGGTGATCAAGTTGATTTAAGAGAAACGTTAGTTAATCTCAATACTTCTTTTGCAACAACCATCTCAAGCTATCAGAATAATATAGATGAATCATTATCTCATATGATGAATAGTATTTTTACAACAATATTAGAAAATAATAATTATAAAAACAATACATTTGTAATTAGTAACTATTATTCTTTTAATCTGAATCCGCCTTTAGTATTAACTGTTCAAGCAAATGAAGCATTGATAAGTTCTGTTACAAATATTATAGGTATGTTAAAATCTGCAGAAATAACTATAGATCCAGAAGCATTGTTAAAACTATATATTCCTCAAATGAATTGGGATGATTTAGTTAAAACAGGTGATAAATTTATAAAAGAAACAGCTAAAGATCAATTAATGTCTCAACAAGATGATGGATCAAGCTATTAATATATGTCAAAAAAGGAAGATTATGTTAACAACAAATCAAAAAAAATTATTAGAGGAAACAAATCTTCCTCTGTTTCTATTATTAGAAGCTCAGGAAATCAATTCTGATGACGAGCCTGATCAATCTAAAGATGACGAGCCTGCATCAGACTCAGAATCTGATGCAGTTGATGATTCCGCAGAAGAGGCTCCTTCACAAGAAGAAATATTTCAAGCAGAGATGGAAGGATCAGAAGATAAGTTTCTGCAATATGTGTTATATGATAAACTAGTAGATTTAAATGCTAAGCTTAGCATTTTACTAGATAATATTAAAAATGACCCAAATACAGAATCTATCGAATTAGTTAGTAAATTAGAACACTATGTTCAATATCTAAATGTTCTAAATGAATTAATATTCACTGTTTCAACTGTTGTCATTTATAGAATTTTAGGACAAATTGAAATAGAAGTAATTAATTTATTAGAAGTTTATAATTCAATACTAGAAGAGAAAAAACAAGATAAAGGAAAAGAGAATGGCATTAAAAATAATCAATGGTAGAAAAACTCATATTAATCCAACTGATAATGAATATTTTGAATATCAGAAACATGGTTTAAAATCAACTGATCGAAAACCAAATGATTATTTGAGAATGGTTTCTCGAACTTTTTCAACTTTTCGAGAAACTCCTTCTGAAGAAACAGTTGTGAGTTATATTTATGGATTTGATATTTCTTTAAATGTTGATGCAATAACCGAAGTTATTGATGGAGTAGATAGTTCTGCTATTTATAATCGCTTTAAAATAAAAGCTGGAGCTTGTATATTAGATAATCAGTTAATTGATATTTATGATGATACAATTTTATATTTTACTCCTAATGAATTAATTGCAAATACTAAATATGGAATAGTAGTTGAATATAATTATACAGATCAAAGATCAGTTACACCAGCCGTAATTAAAATTATAGATTTTGATCATATTACTTTTCCAAGAGTTAATGATTTAAATGTTGTTAATTGTTATTCTGATGGTTCACTTGATTCTTCTTCTAGTACAACTGAATTTTCAGGAGTACCTGGTTTATTAATTGGAACATTTAAAACATCATCTGATGCGGAAAATAGGAAGATTATACAATCCAAGCCAAATTCAAGTGGTGTAATCAAAGATGGTTTGGATCCGCAATATTTAAGTAAATTATATATACAAAATTATAAATTACTTTTTAAATATTTTGGTGATCAAGCTAGACCAGCTTTTAGTGCAATGGGTTTATCTAACTCAAATTATTTAAGTGTTGCTGAGTCTCAAATAGATTTATCTAGTGATAAACCTTTACGATCAGGTGATATGTGTTACCTAGATCCAGATACTATGAAATATGTAAGAAGCAGTGCATCAAGACAACAATTTAGTAAAATAACAGGGTTGTATTTAAATGAATACAACGAAGGAAATCATTATATATATTTAAATGGTATCGTTGATTTTGATGCATCAAAATATAATTTATCTCCTGATCATACTCTTTTAAATCTGATACCTGGATCTAATTATTATTTAGAAGATGCTCAATCATTATTTGATTCTCAAAATCAAATACGAACAATTGATAATTATATATTAGCTGATTCATCTGGTAGAATAAGCACAAGATATTATACTGCGGCTGTTCAAGTTGGACATGCTACTGCTTGTAATCAATTAGTTTTAAATATTAATCATTCAAGTGAAATAAGTATAAATAATTTAATTGAAACATATGGAAATTATGAGGAATATACTAGAGAATTTGAAAACAATGATATTGTAAATAAAAATGAAGAACAGATATTAAAACTACAAGAAGATAATTCAAGTAAAACAATTCAAAAAGATTTACTTGTATCTAAGATAGGAGATGAGACAAATACAACTAATATATTAT
>Ga0256829_1003464_pt1 | contig 10910 bp, 10 predicted proteins | sample 131447metaG_FD_185979 | JGI IMG/M metagenome (GOLD analysis project Ga0256829, IMG submission 185979) | Hydrothermal vent microbial communities from Lau Basin, Pacific Ocean - 131-447 | ecosystem: Environmental > Aquatic > Marine > Hydrothermal vents | place: Pacific Ocean: Lau Basin | collected... | reverse complement strand
TTTTATGTTTAAACTCTACATAAATATCAATATCACTCTCTTTAGTTTGCTTATCTTTTGCATAGCTACCAAATAAACCAATCTTATCAACCTCAAATTCTTTCTCAATATAAGGTTTGTTATCTGTCAATTTATTTAATATTTCATTTTTAGTCATATTCTTAAACCTCCTTATTCTCAATTCAAATTTTAAGTCTTCATTTTCTTAAGTTCATTATATCATTTTCTAGTTTGATTTTTTCTAACAGAGGACTCCGTTCACTTATATTTTCTAAATTCTATTTTCTTATATGTACATAGGGTTTTGTAATGGTGGAGCTGTGGAGGATCGAACTCCAGTCCGAAATCCAGCTACACATAACTTCTACATGCTTAGAAAAGTTGTTTAGGTTTAATCTTGCTTCACACTACTTGCAAAGCTACGCAAGACGAGCCTCTAGCGTTCATCTTAAGTGGAGACACACTTAGGATATATCTGCATTAGGGTTATACCTCGAATCCTATCTATCCAGAGTCCATAGGTGAGGCAGCCCGCCTACACGTCTGAGGTGCAGGGGATAAAACTTATGCTACTGCGTAAGCTGGGCGGTAATTTGTATTGTTTGCGTTTAACAATTGTTGAGCCGTATAACGGAAGTGCTCAGTCCGACATGCTATCATATGCTACTGAATCCCGTCGAAACCAGGTCAGCCCCATTTGTATGTTGTAATTATATCAAGTTTCAGATGGGATGGCAATAGTGTTGATTTCTAAGTGGATTTTGGAGGTAAGTGCGTTCGTATTTTAGTTGATGAAATGTTAAATTAACTCAAGCAGTATATTTTAAGCTATAATTCTACAAAATTAAAAATTTGGAGCTATCTTAATGAGTTTAAGAAATAAGTTAAAAGTAATATTGAGTATATTGTTTATAACATTTTTTGTAAATTTTTATCTTTCATATACATTAGAAAAAGATAGTGAATCAAAAATATATATGATGGAAAATACTCAAAAAACAATTCATTTAACAACTTTATTTATAGATTCATTAAAAGATGCAGAAACTGGTCAAAGAGGATTTCTTTTAACCCTTGATCCTTCTTATCTTGAACCTTATTATGCTGGGACAAAGAAGGTTATTCTATATTATGATTTACTACATAATAGTAAATTATTGCACAATTATGGAGATGAACAACATAAAAGATTAGAAAAAATAAAGATATTGATGGATAAAAAATTAAAAGAATTAAATGAAACAATTCAATTAGCAAAAAAAGGGACACGCTCAGAAGCGATAAAATTAGTGAAAAGAAACTTGGGACAATATTATATGGATAAAATAGACAACCTTATCCAAAAAATCATTCAAACAGAAGCCATGGAACTTCAAAGAAAAAAAGATGAATACATTTTTACTAAAAGTAGAAACTTTACACTTATGGTGGTTGCATTGACATTTTTTATTTTATTATCACTTTATATGGTGATCTTTATAAACTCTTATCTTTTTAATCCACTTGAACTATTGTTATCAAATACTCATAAGATAGATAAAGGTGAAACTATAGATGTCAAAGACATAGTTTCACAAGATGAGATGGGATATCTGCTTTCTAGTTTTTATAAAATGTCACAAAAAGTATATATTAGAGAAAAGAAACTTAATTATACTGCATCTCATGATGAACTGACATCTCTTCCAAATCGTGTAAATTTACATGAAGATATAGATTTGGCTATTTTAGAAGCTAAAAAAAATAATTTGAAAGTAGCTATTTTATTTTTAGATTTGAATAAATTTAAAGCTGTCAATGATAACCTAGGACATGAAGCTGGTGATTTGATGCTTAAAGAATCAGCTAAAAGATTTGCCTCAGTTCTTCGTAGTGATGATAAGGTTTTTAGGATCGGTGGCGATGAGTTTCTAATACTTTTAAAAGATATATCAAACTCATCTGATATAGATAGAGTGATAGAACAATTACTTTTATCTATACAAGACCCTATTGAGTACAAATCACATAAACTTCAAATATCAGTTAGTATTGGAGTAGCATTATTTCCAGAAGATGCAAATATACCAGATGAGTTGATCAAAGCATCAGATATAGCTATGTATGCTGCTAAAAAAGACAATAAAATAAATTTTAGATATTTTGATAATAGCTTATTGAACCGTTCATCTGATAAAAGAGGATAGAAACACTTTTCTTTAGAAAAGTATTCCATACGCTCAAGCCAACTACCCTTGGCTCTGTTTTGAGCTCCCGTGAACACTTTTCTAAAGAAAAGTATTCCATACGCTCAAGCCAAGGGCATCTAATATACAAATAGTAGAAGATAGACCCAGATTCCAGAGAGGGCGGTAAGTACCACTCCAACAAAAGTTCTTTTTCCATACTTTTTATGTGTATTATTTTTGAGATGGGTTTTTACGCGGAGTAAAGTGTATCCCCAGATAAAAAGGGTTGCAGTTGAGATGATGATATGGAGAACTAAAACCATAAAAGCATAATCATGTGAAACTGAACTTCCCTCCATGAAATTTAAAAAACCACCACCCATTCTCACACCCATCTCAAAGTAAGTAAGCACTATCACGGAGAGTATAAAAAGTCCTACTTGTGCTAAGGAGTGTGCCTTATAATGCTTTTTAAGAGCCAAAGTGATGATATACATCATCAAAAAGGGCAATAGTGCTACAATCAATGTTACAAAATCCATAAAAAATGGTGCTCGTGTCCCTAAGAAACCTGCTTCAAACATGTAGTTCATCTTTTATCCTCTTTTTTGTTTTTTATAATAATACCCAGCTAAAACGATAAGCAATCCAACTACGGCTATCGTTATTTGCTTTAAGTAAGTATGTATAAGTTCTTGATTTTCTCCTATATAATACCCAAGTAGTATTAAAATAATCGCCCATATTCCAGCTCCTACTGCTGTATAAAGAGAAAATTTTACCATATTCATTCGTGCAAGTCCTGCTGGGATCGAGATAAGTTGACGAACTCCAGGGATAAGTCTTCCTATAAAAGTAGAGATTGCTCCATGTTTGGCAAAAAAACTATCCATCTTTTGAAGGGTTGTCTCTTTGATGAAAAAATATTTTCCATACCGCACAAGTATCTTTCGTCCCAACTTCAAAGCTAAATAATAGTTGGTATAAGCTCCAACCATAGACCCACCTAAAGCACTCGTCAAAATCATCCCGATACTCATCTCGCCTTGACTTGCCAAATATCCAGCGGGGATAAGGACTATCTCACTCGGAAATGGTATAAATGATGACTCAATAGCCATCAATAAAAATATACCTACATAACCCCAGTCAAAGATCAAATCGACTAACTCTTGTGCTAATTCTCTAAGCATTTAAAACCTTTTGTACATCTTGTATCATTTTTTGTGCTACATCTTTGGAGCAATGCTCACGAAGTGCTTCGCTCTTGCTTTTAAGTGCATCATCTGTGAGCTCTTTGATGATATGGAGTAGTTTTGAGCGAAGACCCTCACCCTCTCTCTCGCACCAACCCAAATCATTTTTAACTATAAACTGTGCATTGTGGTACTGATGATCCCCTGCAGCATGTGGATAAGGGATGAAAAGTGCTGGAAGCCCATTTGCTGTGAGCTCCCAAAGAGTAGAAGCACCTGCACGACTCACTGCCAAATCACTCTGAGCTATGAGTGCATCTAACTCTGTAGTAAAAGCATATAATTCAACCTTCACACCAAGTTTTTTGTACTCTTGTTTAACCCTCTCATAATCAGCCTCACCTGCTTGATGAATGATTTTGATCCCTAGTTTTTCTAACTTATGTGCTACTGAGAGTGCTAAGTCATTGATAGCCTTTGCCCCATGACTTCCACCTAAAAAGATGATGGTTTGTAGTCTCTCTCTTACCCTTGCACTGTGAAAGAACAACTCTTTTACGGGATACCCCTTGATAGGAGATGTTTTATCATACGCGGAGATAAATCTTTTTGCACGAGGTTTGAGTAGGGCGTTGAGTCTTCCTGTTACTGCATTTTGCTCATGGATAAACAGTGGTAAAAATCTACTCAAAGTTGCAAAAGATGCAGGAGCTGCTGAAAATCCACCTACACTATAGGTCGCCTGAACCTTGTGTTTTTTTAAAATAGTGCGTGCTTGAAAAAAAGCGATAAATACTTTTAAAAGCGATTTGATTTTACCGAAGCCTTTTTGATTGACCACCCCAGTTGTTTCCAAAAAATATACATTTGAGAAACCACTTTTTGACTCAAAATACTTTCTATCTTGACCTTTTGTAGAGCCTATAAATATACACTCATGTCCATCTTCGAGAGCAGCTTCAACAAGTGCCTCTGCTATCATAAGATGCCCACCAGTACCGCCACCTGTTATACAAAGTTTCACGCCATAATCCTTACATAGAGAAGTTTTTTCAAAGGTATATCGTGAGGCTCAGACCATAGGGAGGATTTGCCCTCTAAGATATATCTTTGAAAAAAGTTCATCATGTTAAATCCGCTTTTTTAGATGCCATAAGCACCATCCCTATGCCCACAGATGCTGCTATGATTGCAGATCCACCATAACTCAAAAATGGTACAGAGATGCCTTTGATAGGGGTAATACCACTAATACCATATGCATTTACCATAAATGCAAAAGAGAGCATCAAACCCATTCCAATAGAAAAAAGATAGATGTGTGAGCTTTCACTTCTGTTAGCTATTTTAAAGATGCGTTGTATAATCCACATAAAGATAAATACTACAAAAAGCACACCCATAAAACCAAACTCTTCAGCTAAACCAGCTAGAACAAAATCGGTATGCACCTCAGAGAGAAAGCCAAGCTTAAAAGTACCATTGGCTAAACCTACTCCAAAAAATCCACCATTATGAATCGCATTGAGAGAGTGTCCTATCTGATATGGTTCAACCTCAGTTGGAACGCGTAACTGTTCGGCAATAGACACAGGAAGCAAGTCTAAAATACTCTCTTGAGCCAATGCCCACCAAGAGCGGATACGCAACAATCTATGCTCTGCCGTAAATATAAAAAATATAAAAAACAATAAAGATCCAGCAAGTAAAGAGAGGAAAAAACGAAAACTACTTCCAGCAAACATAAGCATAAAAAGAAGTGTCAGTGCTAAAACCACGACCTGACCCAAGTCATTTTGCACAAAAGCAATGATAAACATAGCCCCTATAAAGACTACCCCATAAGGGGCAAATCGCTTAAACTCATCTGCAAGTCCTATCCCAGCATGATGCCCTAGTTTTCGAGAAAAACTCCAAGCTAAAAAATAGATAAAACCAATCTTGAAAAACTCTACAGGAGCGAGTGAAAAACCAAAAAGTTTTATCCACCTTTTTGCACCACCTACAGCAGAGACTAAAAAGTCTGGCAAAAATGGCATAGCAATCATAAGCACTGTAGAACCGATAAGAAGTGTAAAACCTAGAGGTGTCAGCCATTTATCTGGATCAAGTTGTGCAAGTATCCACATAATCAATATACTTAAAACTCCAAAAATAGTTTGACGAATCACAAAATGAAATTCATCAACTCCAAACAGTAATACTGCGTAGGTAGAGAGAGTGTAAGAAAGTATGATGCTTACACCTATGAGGATAGAGACAAGTGTAAAAAGTTTTCTATCTGCTTTCAAACTATGCTACTTAATTTTATTTATTTTTAAAACGAACTCAACTTCGGCTTTACTAATATGAAGTTCTTTTGAGATTGTTTCTAAATCTACACCTTGTTTATAAAGTGAGATAACCTTTTCATCATCATTTCCATGTATAGATGTTGGAATAGAGATTTGTTTTACTCCACTCTCCAAGGTTACAATACGCGCATCAATCTGTGCATCTATCATCTCAACACGATCTTGCATCTGTTTAAGTGCTTGTGTTACAGGTTGGACTATGTCATAAACACTTCTTTCTATCTCTTGATAAATCTCCTCATCGTTCATGCCTCTAGCAGACATGTTTGATTTGACTTGTAACTCTTTTGTATTTTTTTTGAGATAAAAAATTTCACGATTAAGCTCCTCGACAACAGATGCTACAGAGTGGATATTTTTATTGTACTGTGCATCTTTAGTATACACATAGTAGATCAAATACAAGATGATGCCAGCCATTGCGACTATGACATACTCTAACTGAAAGAGGTCACTATATATCATCTATGTTTTGCCTCTTTAGCTTCACGGATGAGTACCCGTTCCCTTGCTGTAAGATACCCAGCCCACTCTTTTTCATCTCTCTCATGCATCTTTATGATTTCTGCAAGAGAGGTGTCGAGTGCTTTAAAAAAAACACCTACATCTCTTTTGGGATGCACAGGCATATGAATACGAGCATAATAGATTTTTCCCATTTCTAAGAGAGCTTCTTTTAACTTAAAATGCTCATAACCTATGGACTCTATATGTGCCTCATTTGTCAGTGAAACTCGCTTTGGTTTTTCATCTTTTATGAGCATCTCTAAGCCGTCTATCTTTCTATGAAGCTCTACCATCAAGTTTAAAAGCACTGGATCACTCTCAGAAGTTTCACCTTTTGCTTTTGCTAATTTGAGCCATTGGGATATCGGGTCATCATCACTATCACTCAGTTTTTGGTACTCTCGTTCATAGGAATCTTTGTCCGTATCATTTAGGGAAAAAACCAAAGATATTGGTGCTGGGACTAAACGAACACTCATGCAGCTAACCTATCTAAAACAATAAAGATGAAAAACATAATTCCAAGATAGCCATTGACTGTAAAAAATGCTCTATCTATCTTTGTAAAATCTTTTCTCACTAAATGATGTTCATAAGAGAGCATCACAGCACTCAAAATCACAGCTAAAAAAGCCAATGAACCTAAACCAGCTACCCAAACAAACATTGTCCAAAAAATTATGCTCAGAGCATGAAAAATCAATGAGATAAATAAAGTAGCAGGAGCACCATATTCAGAGGGGATAGAGTGAAGTTTATTTTGTATATCAAACTCTATATCTTGAAGGGAATAGAGCAGGTCAAATCCAGCTACCCAAAAGATAACACCTAGAGACAACAGAACCGACCACGGTGTTATTTCTGCACTTACCGCAACCACTCCAGCTATGGGAGCTAAGCCCAAAGAGAACCCTAAAATCACATGTGCTAATGAGGAAAATCGTTTAAAGTAAGAGTACGAACCAAGTACAAAAAGGATAGGGATACTTAACCAAAAGGCAAGAGTATTGATGATGTAGGCAATAGCAACAAAGACTATAGCATTGACAACAACAAAGAGCAAAATAGTCGTAGAATCAAGTCTACCATCAACACTTGGTCGATCTTTTGTACGAGGATTTTGTCCATCTATATCGCGATCAGCATAACGGTTGAGTCCCATGGCAAAGTTACGCGCACTTACAGCTGCCCCAACGCCAAGCAAAAGAAGAGTAAAACCAAACCAACCATCAGCCGCTACTACCATAGCGATAAAGATGAAAGGCAGAGAGAAGATAGAATGTTCAAACATCACCAACTCATTAAAATCTTTTAATTTACCAATATATCTTTGCAAGTCATTGCCTTAAAATCAAATTTGACTATTTTACCTAAAAGTGATTTAAAGTTGTATGAAGATATAATAATAGTCATGAATTTCAAACAATTAGCTATTATTGGTCCTACTGCTTCTGGGAAGAGTGATCTTGCCATAAAAATCGCACAAAAATTAGATGCATATATTTTAAGCATCGATTCACTTAGCATCTATAAAGAGATTGATATTGTTTCTGCAAAACCAAATGAGAACGACTTAAATGAAGTTAGACATTTTGGGATAAATGAGATCTATCCGAATGAATATTTTAGTGTAGAGATATTGATAAAGCTCTATAAAAAAGTGAAAAATATTTGCAAAAGAGAGGGTAAAAATCTCATTATAGTTGGTGGGACATCTTTTTATCTTAAATCCCTTATAGATGGCTTGTCAACTCTTCCACCCATCAGTGATGAAGTAAAAAAAGAGGTGGCATTTTCTTTAAAAACACTCGAAAAATCTTATGGAACACTTTTTAAACTAGATAAACACTACATGGAAAAAATATCACCAACCGATAGCTATAGGATAGAAAAAGCATTGCTTATCTACACTGCTTCTGGGCTTACACCTAGTGCTTGGTTTGCTGAAAATCCACCTATCCCAATCATTAAAAATCTCAAGATATTTAATATAAGTGTTGAGAGAGAGGTGTTGAGACAGAGGATAAAAAATAGAACATTAAAGATGTTTGAACAGGGTCTCATAGATGAAGTATGTAACTTAGAACAAAAATATACAAGAGAGCCAAACTCTATGAGATCTATTGGGATAGTTGAGGTTTTAGATTATCTTGATGGAAAATTTACAAAAGAGGAGAGCTTAGAGTTTATCTCTACCCACACAGCACAACTCGCAAAACGGCAACAAACTTTTAACAAAACTCAGTTTAAAAACTCAATCTCTGCACCGCTAGAAGAGCTAAAAAACATCATACTAGCTCACTATAACAACTAGGTCGTCTATCTTTTAAAAGCCCCCAATAATCCCTTTGTTTTGCATCTGCTTCTAGGTCAAACGAAGCATAGATGATCTCCTCTTTGTCTCTTGATGCTTCAGCTATTTTAGCACCTGTGTAGTCTGTTATAAAAGAGCTTCCATAAAAATTTATCTCACAACTTGGTGCTACTTCTAAGCCAACTCTATTTGCTGTTATCACGGGGACAGTATTGGTTGCTGCATGACCCATTTGTACTCGTTGCCAATGCTCCTTAGAGTCCAAACCTATCTCGGGTTCACTCCCTATAGCAGTAGGATAAAAAATAAGCTCGGCACCCCCCAGCGTTAAAGCCCTCGCTGTCTCACAAAACCATTGATCCCAACAGATGCCAACCCCTATCTTTGCATACTTTGTGTCATAGACTTTGAAACCAGTATCTCCCTCTTGAAAATAGAATTTTTCCTCATACCCAACTCCATCTGGAATATGGGTTTTTCGGTAGTTATCCATCACTCTGCCATCAGCATCTATTACCACTAGCGAGTTAAAATACTTCTCTTTTGCTTTTTCAAAATAACTTACCAATAAAACCACCTCAAGCTCTTTGGCTAACTTGGAAAAATGGTGTATAAGTGGATTGTTCATCAGTGGCTTAGCGAATGAGAAATACTTTTTCTCCATCTCTTTACAAAAGTAAAGGGATGTGAAAAGTTCAGGGAGGAGTATGATTTGTCCCCCTTTTGCATGGGATTGACGCACAAATTTTTCAGCTTTAGCAATATTTTTACTTTTGTCTTCAACCATTTGCATCTGAATGGCAGATACTTTTACCATCTTTGTAAATCTCCTCTGTGTTTCAATTTCACCATATTTTATCTAAAAGTATTAAATTTCTAACAAAACAGTATCTCTCTGAGTAGTTTCAAACTTTTTACATCCACTCTCAAAAGCTCCACTTTCACCCACTATGATGCACTTATGTTTAGCTCTTGTAACGGCAGTATATATCAGCTTTGTATTGTGCATTATGTAGTGGGAGAATGTCATAGGGATCACTACAATATCGTATTCCATCCCTTGAACTTTATGGATAGTTAGAGCATAAGAGAGCATCAAGTGTGATTTTAACTCTTCATATTCATACACCACAACGACATCTTCATTTGGGTAAAAAACAAAAAGCTGTTCTTGTTCTTCATCTATCTTAAAAAGGAGTCCACTCATCCCATTGAAGATTCTTCGGTTTGAAGATTCTTCACCATTCTTATACCCATTGCTACTCCAAGAGGTCATATTTTCATTTTTGGTATGTACCACCTTGTCCATCAAGCGAAACTCTAGTTCTCCCCGTTTGACGCATTTAGAAGGGTTTGGATTCAAGTACTCTTGAAGCACCTTATTTAGGTTTGCAGTTCCTAGTGTACCACCCTTCATAGGAGTGATAACTTGAAAATAGTTAAGATACTCTTTGATGAGTTTGTTCTTTAATCTGTAGCGTGATTTTTCTATGGACTCCACAACAAGATGCACTATACTTGTGAGGATTTGAGCAGAGTTATCTTCGCGTAAATTTTGTAACTCTTTTTTGGAGAGTTGATTTTTAAGTGCATAATAATTTTGTATATTTATCTCACGAAATTCAAAATCTTCATACTTTACCTTGTATTCTGGCACGATTCCTTTTCTAATATCATTGGCTATAAATGTGATAGCCTGATCTGGACTCTGTCTAAATATCTCTGTAAGTTTTATGATAGGAGCTAACTCTAAACTCAGTACATCACTCAAAACATTCCCCGCCCCAATGGGAGGAAGCTGTGCATCATCACCCACGATGACAAGTAGTGCATCTCGCTTAATCTTTGCTACAACTCTAGCAAACAAAGCAGAATTTATCATCGAAGCCTCATCTATAAGCACTACACTATACGGGAAATCATCCTCATGTTTTATGAGTAAACTCTGTATCGTTGCACTTTCATACCCTGTTGTGTCGGAGATGCGTTGTGAAGCGATGCCACTAAGGGCACAGGTAATAATCTCTTTGTCATCGTAACGAGTGTTAAGTAGGTCTAGTATGGTTTTAGATGTTGTACTTTTCCCTGTTCCCGCATAGCCAACCAAAAAAAGAAGTTTTACCCCTTGGTTGATCATCTCTACAGCTTTTTTTTGTTGTGAGCCTAGTTGCAGTTCACTCTTACTTAAAAATGCATCTAAGTCTTTTACAAACCCTCCGCTATCAAGTTTTGAACGCCTCGTAAACTCATCATACAAAAACTTCTCTGCATCATAGAGCCGAGCAGGAGATACTCGCTCATTTTTCATCAGGACAATAGAACCCTCTGTCACTCTCTCAACTAAAGCTGCTTCATAGAGTTTTACTCTTCC
>Ga0256829_1003463_pt1 | contig 10911 bp, 8 predicted proteins | sample 131447metaG_FD_185979 | JGI IMG/M metagenome (GOLD analysis project Ga0256829, IMG submission 185979) | Hydrothermal vent microbial communities from Lau Basin, Pacific Ocean - 131-447 | ecosystem: Environmental > Aquatic > Marine > Hydrothermal vents | place: Pacific Ocean: Lau Basin | collected... | reverse complement strand
AAGGGATTATGAAGATGGAAATATGCGACAGGATTAGCTTAGTAAGAGGGGAAGGGGGCAAAGGAGCCGAGCCGTAGCGAGGCCCCTTGGGGGAAGGGGAGATCAGCGTCCTTGCCGAGAAGGAGAGCCGCGGGCACGGTGGATTTTTCGGATAGGCTATAAGACTGAACAGTGCCCCATGACGGCAGCCCAACAAAAAACCGGCGAGCGTGAAGCCCGCCGGTTTCGGATGGCCGCTTGCGGCAACCTCAGTCGTTGTAACGGGCGCGTGCTTTCTCTACCACCGCCACAACGTCGGGCAGGTCAATGCCCAGTTCCTTCAGTTTTTCCACCGTGGGGATGCCGTGCTTGTCCCAGCCGCGGCGTTTGTAGACTGCGTCCATCAGTTTTTCGTATTCGGCGTAGCGGTGCTTGCGCAGCGCGGCCACCTTTTCTTCCGTGGTCATGGCGTCCACGTTGTGGCCGAGTTCCCGCAACTGCTTGTCGTAGCGTTCCTGGCGGGATTCGTATTCCTCCACCGTCACCGGCCCCATGGCGCGGTAAGGCACGTAGTCGTATTCCCGCGTGCCGTAGCCCAGGCGCACGGCAAACACCCGCTGGAAGTTATAGACCTTCTCCGACTCAAAGATCAGGTCATCGGGCGTTACTTTTTTGCCCAAAATGCCCTCGTAGAGCCAGGTGTAGTTTTCCAGGTGTTCGGGCACTTTGTGCGGTTCTTCCGATTTCTCATTATCGGCAGGGAGAATGTCGTTCCAGGGCAGTTTGCACAGGCCGTGCAGGCTGAACCAGGTGCGCCACATGGGGAACCAGTGCAGCGCTTCGGCCTTGTCTTCAAAAGTGGGCAGTTGCTTGTTGACCTGATCCATGAAAATCAGCCAGGCTTCGTCGTGCTGGCCGCCTTTGAGGGTCATGCCGTAGCCGCCCTGCTGGGCGATGGATTCTTTGGTCATGTATTCTGAGATTTCCATGCCCTTGTTGTGCATCGCGATGTCGGCGAGGAACTGGCGGTCGGCGCCGTATTGGTCGGCGAAATAATCCACCAGGTAACGGGTGCCCTTGCCGACGAGCAGGCCAAAGCCCTCGCCGCGGGCCATCTGGTGCAGAATTTCCAGCACGGCTTCGGTGTTGCCCCAGGTCAGGTCCAGCCCGCCGGTGCGCTCGGCGTTGAGGATGCCGTTTTCCCAGCATTCCATGCAGAAAGCCATGGTGTTGGTGAAGGAAATCGTGTCAATGCCGTAGGTATCGCAATAGAAATTGATTTCCAGCACCGCGACGGGGTCGAAAGTGCCGATGTTGGCGCCAAAGCCGGCGGCGTTTTCGTATTCGGGGCCGTCCACCAGCACGGCTTTGCCCTTGAAGGGGCCGGTTTTCAGGTGGAAGTGGTCCACGCCGTGGGAACACGAGAGCTGGCAGCCCGCCCAGCAGCCATCGGGCATGCCCTGGCTGAAAAGGTTTTTCCAGACGGTGGAATCAATTTTGTGGGAATCGGGGTGGGAGCCGAATTTGTAGTTGTGCACCGGCAGCAGGTCAAAGTGGTCCATGATTTCAATGAGGTAGGGCGTGCCGATCTTGCGCATCTGGTTTTGGTGGTCGTCCAGTTCCCAGATTTCGGTGTTGATGCGCTTGCCGGCTTTTTTGACCAGCGACATATCGGCAGGGTTATTGGAATCGGGGCGCAGGTTGCTGAAGCGCACCACGATGCCCTTGATGTTTTTGTCGCGGAACACGGTGCCCGAGCCGCCCCGCGCGGCCTGCTTCACGCGCATTTCCTTGCGGCGGACGTCGTACCAGCTGAAGTTCAGCGCGCCGTAATCAATGTGGTCGGACGCCGGGCCTGCGGTAATGGTGGAAATCGCCAGCTTGCCCTTTTTGCTGTCGCCTTTGTACATCTCGGCGAGCTGCTCTTTGAGTTCATAGGTGTCCAGGGCTTCCAGCGGAGCCGACTCAATGGTCACTTTGCCGTGGTCGCCGTCAATGAAGATGATGACTTCTTCGCTGGCCTTGCCCTGAATTTCCAAAACGTCAAAGCCGGAAAACTTCATGTAGGGCCCGAAAAAGCCGCCCACGTTGCTGTCTACGATCTGTTTGGTAAGCGGCGAAATGAACACCACGGTGGATTTGCCCGAGCCGGGGTAAGCGGTGTTGCCGGAAATCGGCCCGCTGGCGATGAGCAGTTCGTTCTCGGGGTCGTCCCACTTCGTGTCATCGTGGACGGCATTCCACAGCAGCCAGAGGGCAAAGCCTTTGCCGCCGGTAAAGCGTTCTTTCATTTCCTGCGTGACGGGCTTTTCAACGATGGTGTAGTCGTTCAGGTTGATGTAGAGCGTGCGGTTGGCATAACCGCGTTCCACCGGCCGCAATTCATAGGTATATTCGGCGAGCACTTTGTGCGCCGCCTGCAATTCTTCAATAGGTGCAGACATGATGGCCATACGAGCCTCCTCAGGGAATCAAGGGTGGGGGGTGGGACGCTTTCATTATACCTCATTGCATTGTCGGGAAAGCGTCACTGGGCGGCCTTCCAACAGGCAGCGACAGGGCAGGCCAAGAATTAACGCAAAGATGCAAAGGGAGCAAAAAGCGCAAAGCGCTTTTCTGTGGTCCCTCCTTGCCGGGGCTGAAGGAATACTTTCGGGGTACAATTGGGGCATGATGAATTACCTCGCGACGCTCAACCCTCAGCAACGGGAAGCCGTCAGCGCGCCCCCCGGCGCCATCCTTGTGCTGGCCGGCCCCGGTTCGGGGAAAACCCGCGTGTTGACTTATCGGGTGGCTTACCTCATCGGCGCTCTGGGCGTGCGCCCCTTTCACATTTTGGCGGTTACGTTTACCAACAAAGCCGCCCGTGAGATGGAAACCCGCATCGCCGCCGTGCTGGGCGACCAGGCCCGCGGTCTGACTGTGGGCACCTTCCACTCGGTTTGCGCCCGCATCCTGCGGCGGGAAGCCGACCACCTGCCCTTCCAGGCCAACTTTGCCATTGCCGACACCGACGACCAGAAACGCCTCATCAAGCAGGTGCTCAGGGAACTGAACTACGACCCCAAGCAATACACGCCCACCCGCCTGCAGGCCACCATTTCGCGCCTCAAAAACGAAGGGCTGTTCCCGGAAGACTTCACCCCCACCACCTACGGCGAAGAAATCACCCGGCAGGTGTTTGCCGAATACCAAAAGCGGCTGCTCACTTCCAACCTGCTGGATTTCGACGACCTGCTCCTCTGGACACGCTACCTGCTGAACCACGAACCGGCCGTGCGCGAGCGTTACGCCCGCCGCTTTCAGCATCTGCTGGTGGACGAGTTTCAGGATACCAACATGGTGCAATACGACCTGGTGCGGCTGCTGAGTGCCTATCACCGCAATTTGTTCATGGTGGGCGATGCCGACCAGTCCATCTACGGCTGGCGCGGGGCCGATTACCGCAACGTGCAGCGCTTTGAGCGCGATTTCCCCGGCGCGCGGGTCATTTTGCTGGAGCAGAACTATCGCTCGACCCAGCGCATTCTGGACGCGGCGATGGCCGTGATTGCTCCCCTGCAGGGCAGGCACCGCAAACGCCTGTTTACCGACCGGGGCACTGGGGCGAAAATCACCGTGCGGCGTACGTACGACGACCGGGAAGAAGCCCGCTACGTGGTGGAAACCATCGCCTCGCTGGTGGCGCGCGGGCAGGCCGAGCCGCGCGATTTTGCCATCATGTACCGCACCAATGCCCAATCGCGCGTGCTGGAAGAAGCCTTCCTGCGCGCCGGGTTGCCTTACCGCATCGTGGGGGCGCAGCGGTTTTACGGGCGGCGCGAAGTCAAAGATGTGGTCGCCTACCTGCGGCTGGCGCACAACCCCGCCGATGAACCCAGCCTGATGCGGGTCATCAACGTCCCGCCGCGGGGCATTGGCACCAAGACCATCGCCGCGCTGCGCACGATTGCCCGCCGGGCGGGCTTGGCCCCCGGCAACCTGCTGCTCCACATGGCTGCCGCCCCCGAGGATTACCAGCAGGCTTTCGGCGCGCGGGCGTTCAAGGCGCTGTTGGCCTTTGCCCGCCCCTTCGCCCAGTGGTACGAACTGGCCCTTACCACCCCGCCTGCCGACCTGATGGCTGCCATCCTTGCCGATGTGGGCTACAAAGACTACCTCCTCGACGGTACCGATGAGAGCGAAGCCCGCTGGGAAAACGTCAAAGAACTCCACAGCCTGGCCCAGCGCTACGCCGAAGAGGGCTTGAGCGCCTTCCTGGAAGAAGTGGCCCTGGTTTCCGACCAGGATACCCTCCGCGACGACGCTAACGCACCGGTGCTCCTGACCCTCCACGCGGCCAAAGGGCTGGAATTCCCGCAGGTGTTCATCGTGGGGCTGGTGGAGGGACTGCTGCCCCACAGCCGCTCATGGGAAGACGGCGACGCCATGGCCGAAGAGCGCCGCCTGTTCTATGTGGGCATCACCCGCGCCAAAAACGCCCTCTACCTCACCTACCCCGAAATGCGCACCGTGTACGGCTATGCCGAGCCGACCGAACCCTCCCGCTTTCTGGAAGAAATTCCGCCCGACCTGGTGGAAGGCGACCACCCGCGGGCGCGTGCTGGCGAGGGAATCTTCACCTCCCGCTGGGAACCTGAAGCGCCCCCGGCCATCGAGCCTCGCTTTGCTTCTGGTATGAAGGTGCGCCATCCCCGCTGGGGCGAGGGAATGGTGATCGGCAGCCGCATCAAAGACGGCGCCGAACTGGTGGACGTGGTTTTTGACAGCGTGGGTCTCAAACGGGTGGATGCCGCCCTCGCCCGGCTGGAAGCCGTGCGCTGACCTGCTGATTCGCCCTGGATTTTTCCCCCAACCGGCGCCCTCGGCAAATCTGTGGTTCCCTTTGACCCAATGTCCACACCCGCTCTGCCTCAACCGACCGACCTGGTGCTGGTGGCCTTCCTGCCCCACCCGCGCGACCTGGAAATTGCCCGCGTGCTGGGGTGGTACCGCATTCCCCTGGCGACCGCGCCCAAAGTGGTGGCCGTGGACTGGCTGGCATTTTACCAGCCCGCCGCGTTTGGGGAAGCCCACCGCTGGCGGGTGGAATGGGCTGCGCCGGTGGAAGGCCACGAATTGGTGACGCGCGCCGACCTCTTCCGCGATGAGCCGCAGCATCCCCGTGCCCACGAGACCTACTACAAAATCCAGTTAGGCGCGCTGCGGCGCCTGCCGCGCCCCATTGAAGCCGGGCGCTGGAAGCGGGTCACGTTCCTCTACACCACCGGCGAGCGGCTGTTGAAGGCTGCCACCTTGCACAACCTGGTGGTGGAAGGCGAAGAACGCCGCCTGTTGTGGCGCGCCCTGCGGGAACGCGCGGCTCAGCCCTACCGGACCCGCCACACCGAAGACGACATCCCCCCCGAAATTCTGGCGCTGCTGGCGCCGGAGCCTTCCCCGGAGGCGTGAGGATGCTGCAACAAGCCCTGCAATGGGACGCCCACCTGACCCGCCGTTTGCGGATTGCCGAGCGCCCGGGCGTGCTGCGCCGCGTGGCGGCTTTTCTGGCGCATTCCGGCGATTCGTGGTTCTGGTTTGCCGGGCTGGCGGTGGTGGCGCTGGTGGGCAATGCGGCCTGGCGGGCGCGGGCGCTGGTGATGGCGGCCAGCATCTTTGGGCTGGCGCTGCTGGTGCTGGGCGTCAAATTCACCGTGCGCCGCCGCCGCCCTGCGGGGGAATGGGGCGCAATCTATCGCGCCACCGACCCGCATTCTTTCCCCTCGGGCCACACGGCCCGCGCGGCCCTGCTGGCAGTGCTGGCGTGGGGGCTGGGGCCGCTCTGGCTGGCCGCGGCGCTCACCCTTTGGGCCCCGCTGGTGGCGTTTGCCCGCGTTGCCATGGGGGTGCACTACCTTTCGGATGTCGTGGCTGGGGGCATTTTGGGCTTTGTGGCGGGGGCGGCGGTGCTGGCCGTGTTGCTGTAAGCCGCTCGCCGTAAAATATCGCGGCGCCGCAACGGTTCAGCCCGCCTGCGAGGAGAGATGCAGAGGAAATTCAAAACACGCGAAGCATAACGCAAAGGGCGCAAAGGAAGCAAAGACGCAAAGTAAACTTCTGTGCTTTCTGCGGTTCTTCGTAACTGCCTACGCTGGGGTGCCCTCCATGCGTCTTGATGCGCTGTGCCTTTGCCATACCCCTCCCCTGGCTCCCCTCCCCGCATGCGGGGAGGGGACGGGGGTGGGGTCAACGCGAGCGGCGACGCCAAAGGAAAACGCGGTGTGAAAACACGCCCTGCATTGCCAGCGCTACGATTTGGGTAGGCAATTACTTGCAAGCACTTTTTGGAGTGCGGTGCCTGGGCACCGCTTTGGAAAGCGGCGATTCGTCGCCGCACGCCAAAGAAAAACTGCCGCCAGAGGCGTTTTGCCACCACGCAGGTAATTACGTCTCTCCTGTGTTTCCAATCGGCGCTAATCTGTGAAATCTGTGGATGCTTTTCTGCGTCATCTGCGGCTGCGCCTGGCCAAGGGGGCGGCCGCCTGCCCTGCATTTCAGCAGGCGGGCAGCCATGTCGGCCTGGTCGTGGCCGTGAGGCAGGAAAATGTGACACCCTGCACTTGAGAGCGGGAGGGGGCTGCATGGTATAATCTGCGCGAATTTGTCACTGTGCAGCCCGCCTGCAAGACGCACGCAGAGGCACGAAAAAACAGGCCCCGCAACAGCGCAAAGAAAGCAACAGCTGATTGACTGACAAAACTCTGCCTCGCGGCCAATCTCTCCTATCCCCGATGAGCCCGGCTTCGCTCAGGCCAGGCGCTCGGCTCATTTGCCCCCTTCCCTCCTTTAGTAGGGAATAGTAGGGAAAGGGGCGGCTCTGGCGACGCAGTAGCGCCGCCAGAGCGGGGGTAGGGAGAGATCCAATACGAGAACCATCCAGGTGAGATTGACCAGTCAACCGAGCAACAGACTGTATCCCCGGCGCTAATTTGTGAAATCTCTGTAGTTCTCCTTGCCACGGCTGCACAGTTACACGAACTTTATCTCTTTTCACTTCCGTCGGAGGCCGGTATGGATTTCGCCCTTACCCAAGAACACAAAATGGTCGTGGACATGGTCCGCAAGTTTGCCGCCGAAGCCGTGCCCATCATTCGCGAATACGACCGCAAGCACGAGCCCGCGCCGCTTCTCCCTCGCATGGCCGAGTTGGGGATTTTAGGCGTGGGCATTCCGGTTAAATACGGCGGCCAGGGGCTGGATTACATTTCCCTGGGGCTGGTGTGCGAAGAACTGGAATACGCCGATTCCACTTTGCGGGTGGTGATGGCCGTGCACATGGGCCTGTGCGCGCAGACCATCTTCCACTGGGGCACCGAAGAACAAAAGCAGCAATACCTGGTGCCGCTGGCGCAGGGCGAAAAAATCGGCTGCGGGGCGTTTACCGAGCCGGGGCACGGCTCCGATTTTGCCCACATCCAGATGAGCGCCCGCCGCGAAGGCGACTATTACATTCTCAACGGCGAAAAAATGTGGATTTCCCTGGCCACACTGGCCGATTATGCCATCGTAACAGCCCGCACCAATCCGGAAGCCGAGAAGCCGCACCGCGGGCTTTCCACTTTCATCGTGGACCTGCATTCCCCGGGCATCAAGCGAGGCGACATCAAGGGCAAACTCGGCGTGCGCGCCGGTTCCACCGGCTGGATTGCCTTCCAGGATGTGAAAGTGCCTGTGGAAAACCGCCTCGGCGAAGAAGGGGAAGGCTTCAAGATTACCATGAGCGCCTTTGACCGCGGCCGCTACACCGTGGCTTCCGGCGCGGTGGGGCTGATTCGGGCAGCCCTTGATGCCAGCGTGCGTTACGCCCGCGAGCGGGAAACCTTCGGCGTGCCCATCGGCCGGCACCAACTCATCAAGCAGAAAATCGCCCGCATGGCGCGCGATTATGAAATGGGGCGCCTGCTTTACCTGGAAGCCGGCTGGCAGATGAACCAGGGCCTTCGCGCCACCCGCACCACTTCCATGGCCAAGTGGTTTGCCACCGAAGCCGCCTTCCAGGCCGCCAACGACGCGGTGCAAATTCACGGCGCGTACGGCTTCAGCGACGAGTATGATGTGGAACGCTTCTTCCGCAACGCCCGCGGCTCTATCATTTACGAAGGCAGCAGCGAAATCCACACCCTCATCCAGGCCGACTATGCCCTCGGCTACCGCCGCGACAAGCCGCTGCGCGTGGAACTGCCGCCTTACGACCCGGAAGCATGGCAGGAAGAGCTTTGATTTGGGATAGGAAATGCGGGATGCGGTGATGCCATCCCCCATTCCCTCCTTCTCCCCCCAATGAACCCGTCAACCCCAAATGGATGGAGGTGTACTTTGAAGATTCTCGTTTTCGTCAAAGTCACGCCCGACACCGCGGCCACCGTCAAGGTGGACGAGGCCGGGAACGTGACCTGGGGCGATGCCCCCCTGGTGCTCAACCCGTGGGATGAGTACGCCGTGGAGGCCGCTTTGCAGACCAAAGAAGCCCACGGCGGCTCGGTAACGGTCGTCAGCATGGGCGACGAGAGCGCGCTGGAGGCCATCCGCCGCGCCCTGGCCATGGGCTGCAACGACGCCATTCGCATTGAAGACCCTGCCCTCGCCGAAGACGACAGCCTGAGCACGGCCAAAGTGCTCAAGGCCGTGGTGGAGAAAATCGGCGATGTGGATATGGTCTTTTTCGGCCGCCAGGCCATTGACGGCGATACCGGCCTCACGCCGCCCCAAACGGCCCGCTTGCTCGGCTGGCCTTACATCGGGCTGGTGGCTGCCTTCCGGGAAATCGACCCCGACGGCGGGCAATTCACCGCCGAGCGCACCATTGAGGAAGGCCGCCAGGTGCTTTCCAGCCGCCTGCCCGCGGTGGTCAGCGTGGCCAAAGATTTCGGCGAACCGCGCTACCCCTCGTTCATGGGCATTCGGAAGGCAGCGCGCGCCAAAGTGCCCGTCTGGAGCCTCGCCGACCTGGGGCTGGAAGCCCCCGCCGTCAAGGTGCGCCTGCCCGAATTGCAGAACCCGCCCAAGCGTGAGGTGGTGTGCGAGTTCATTGAAGGCGACACCCCCGAAGAGATTGCCGAGAAACTGGCCGACAAAATCCTTGCGGAGAAGGTGCTATGAGCAAGCAAATCTGGGCTTACATTGACCATTTCAAAGGCGAGCCGCTGATGCCTTCCTGGGAAGCCATCGGCGCGGCCCAAATGCTGGCCGAGAAACTGGGCGGTGAGGCCGTGGCCGTGATTCTGGGCAATGGGATGGACGCCGCGGTGCAGGCCGCCTTCCACTACGGCGCGGCAAAGGTCATCGTGGCCGACGACGCCACGCTGGCCGACTATCGCCCCGAACCCTACGCAGAAACCCTGGCCGCGGCTGCCGCCGAGCACAACCCTGCGGTGATTTTGTTCCCCACCACCACCCGCGGGCGCGAACTGGCCGCTATGGCCGGTGCAGCGCTGGATGCAGGCGTGATTGCCGACATCATTGACATGGATGTGGTGGACGGCAAGATCGTGACCACGCGCCCTGTTTACGCGGGCAAATTGCTGGCCAAAGCCGTGGCCGAAGGTGAGCCGCAAATCATCTCCCTGCGCGTGCGCGCCTTTGCCAAACCCGAGGCCGACGAGAGCCGCAGCGGCGAGGTGGTCAAAGTGGCGGCTGCCCTGAGCGAAGACGACATCGCCACCAAAGTGGTGGAATACGCCACCACCGAGGGCGGCGTCAGCCTGACCGAAGCGGCCATCATCGTTTCCGGCGGGCGCGGGGTTTCCAACAACCCCGATCTGGCGCCGCCGCCTGACATCACCGATGAAAACGAAATTGAGGTCTGGCGCGCCAAGCAGGGCTTCAAACTCATCGGCGAACTGGCCGAGACTTTGGGCGCGGCCGTCGGCGCCAGCCGCGCCGCGGTGGACGCGGGCTACATCCCCTACGAGCATCAGGTGGGGCAGACCGGCAAGGTGGTTTCCCCCGACCTGTACATTGCCTGCGGCATCTCCGGCGCCATTCAGCACCAGGCCGGAATGCGCAACAGCAAGGTCATCGTGGCCATCAACACCGACCCCGAAGCGCCCATTTTCAAACTGGCGCGCTACGGCGTGGTCGGCGACCTGTGGAAGATCGTGCCCGCGCTCAACGAGGCTTTCAAGAAGAAGTTAGGGAAAGCATAAGCCGGTATTGCCCGGCTTCCCGAAGGGAGTATCCCAGGCCGGCGGTTTCCCCCGCCGGCTTTTTTCGCGGCGCGCGTCACTTTTTTTCGGGCCGGGTGTTTTCTGTTTTACACACCGTTCGGAAGCATCTTTTCTTTCGCATTGGCCAACTGGAAGGAGGACAGCCATGACCATGCCCATAAACGAGCGTCGTGAAGAAGAAATCCGACAGGCGCAAGGCGAGCGCTACGAGCCGCCCCGCGAAGTGGCCGCCGCGGCGAACGTCAGCCCGGAAGCCTACACCCGCTTCCGGAAGGAAGGCACGGAAACGCCGGTCAAGTTTTGGGAAGACCGCGCCCGTGAACTGGTGGACTGGTTCCAGCCGTGGGAAAAGGCCTACGACGACAGCAACCCGCCTTTTTACCAATGGTTTGTAGGCGCCAAGACCAACATCGTCTACAACGCCCTGGACCGGCACATCAACACCTGGCGGCGTAACAAACTGGCGCTCATCTGGGAAGGCGAACCCGGCGACCGGCGGGTGTTTTCCTACTACCGCCTGTGGCAGGAAGTCAACCGCTTCGCCAACATCCTCAAAGGAATGGGCGTCAAAAGAGGCGACCGGGTGACGATTTACATGGGGCGGGTGCCCGAACTGCCCATTGCCATGCTGGCCTGCGCCAAAATCGGTGCGATTCATTCGGTGGTATACGGGGGCTTTAGCGTGGAAGCCCTCGCCGAGCGCATCCGCGACGCGCAGAGCAAAGTA
>Ga0256829_1003462_pt1 | contig 10916 bp, 12 predicted proteins | sample 131447metaG_FD_185979 | JGI IMG/M metagenome (GOLD analysis project Ga0256829, IMG submission 185979) | Hydrothermal vent microbial communities from Lau Basin, Pacific Ocean - 131-447 | ecosystem: Environmental > Aquatic > Marine > Hydrothermal vents | place: Pacific Ocean: Lau Basin | collected... | reverse complement strand
TAGAAATACCCCTTTTTTTCAGAAATTTCCACAAAACTGCTGCTTTTTTCAATCCACTGGCATTGGCCTGGTGCAGGTTAAATGAAATAAGCAGGAACTGAAAACCGGGATATTCAATGATTGCCCTGGTACGATCGTTACCCAGGCTATCCTCAATAACCAGGTTGTATTTTTTGACGACAGAAGGGGCTACCGTCCTTTTTGAGATAAATTTCCAGTCTGCCCTCCACAAAGAGTCTTTCCATGGATAATCGGGAAACAAAAATTCTTTTTTTTCGCCGGTTTTTATATTTTCAAAAGTAACGTATGTCCTGGCTTTTTGCATGGTATCAACACACATGTTGCGTCCCACTTTCCAGTTACGGAAATCAATGACCGGTAAATGGTCAAGGTTATAAAACATAAAACCCAGAAACAGTCCGCCGAACAGGGTAAGCAGGCCAATCTGAAAGACAGGTTTTGTCCGGTTGTTCATCCATCTCCGACTTTTCCACAGAAACAACAGGTTCAGGACAATCAGGACGATATTTTTATAAAAGGTCTGCCAATTGGTGAGTTTCAGGGCATCGCCAAAACATCCGCAGTCGGGAACCATGTTGTAAAGGGCATCGAAAAAAGTTACCACGAGGAAAAAAACCAACATAGTCAACATGGCCACTGCCGCCGTCCTGATAAAGGTATTGAACAAAAAAGCGATACCGATAAGAAACTCTGAAAAGATAATCAGAAAAGCGATTTCCATGGCATAAGGAACCAAGGGCATCCATCTGTATACCAGAAGGTAATCTTCTACCCGGTAAGAAGTGCCTACCGGATCAATTCCTTTTGCCACAGACGAAAAAATAAAGACCAGGCCAAGGAGAATGCGGAGAAATGTCATCCACCGGTACAACACGGTATGAGGATTATTCCTGTTCACCCTCCAGCAAAATTTTTATCAGTGCAAACACAGAATAGTTTATAATATCATAATAATTGGCATCAAGGCCTTCGGAGACCAGCGTTTTTCCTTTGTTATTTTCAATTTGCTTAATGCGGAGCAATTTCATAAGAATGATATCTGTCAGCGATGAAATACGCATGATCCGCCAGGCTTCGTCGTAATCATGATTCTTGTTCATCATCAGGTCGCGTGCCTGTCCGAGATATTTTTTGAAATAATCCATGGCGGTTTCATGGTTCATATCCGGTATTTCGGCCACACCAAGCTCTAACTGTATCAGTGCCATGACAGAATAATTGACAATGGCAATAAATTCAGGTACAACACCTTCATCTACTTTTTGTACCCCTTTTTGTTGGATACTGCGAATGCGGTTGGCTTTGATAAATATTTGGTCGGTAAGGCTCGGAAGGCGCAATATACGCCATGCCGAGGCATAATCTTTCATTTTATCTTCAAACACTTTCGTGCATCGCTGCATAATGGCTTCAAACTGCTGCTTTGTATTATTTCTCATGAATCAAATGCTATTTATCCATACCTTTGACTTTGCAAAAAGCAATATTTATGACCGATAAAGATACTTCTTTTCCCAAAATCAGAGCCATTCATCTTGGAGAAAAATTAATGGATTTTTCAACACCAAAGATCATGGGGATTCTTAACCTGACGCCCGATTCATTTTATGACGGGGGAAAATTCGATCGTGAAGAACGATGGATTGCCCAGACACATAAAATGCTTGACGAAGGTGCAGATATTATTGATCTCGGTGCTGTTTCCACCCGTCCCGGAGCAGGTGAAGTAAGCGAAAAACAAGAGCTGGAACGGCTGTTGCCCCCTTTACGGCTGCTGTTGACCGAGTTTCCGAATGTACCTTTTTCCATCGACACATACCGTTCGCAGGTAGCACAGCAGTGTGTGGAAGCCGGGGCCTGTATGATCAATGACATTTCAGGCGGAAATTTCGATGCACAAATGTTTCAGGTCATAGCCGAAATGAAAGTACCTTATGTTTTGATGCATATCCATGGAACACCACAAAACATGCAGCGGCATCCCGTTTCACAAAACATCGTTCCGGTAGTCCGCCGGTTTTTTGAAGAAAAAACTGCAGCTTTGTATAACATGGGTGTTGAAGATGTTATTCTCGATCCCGGGTTTGGTTTTGGGAAAACCCTTAAAAGCAATTATGAACTTTTACAGGGACTAAACGTTGTGCGAACAAACAACCTGCCACTGCTGGCCGGTATTTCGCGCAAATCGATGATCAACAAAGTGCTGGGAACAAAGCCGGCTGAAGCACTGAACGGAACGACGGTAGTACATACACTGGCATTGATGAACGGGGCCAATATCTTACGTGTCCATGATGTAAAAGAAGCACATGAAACCGTTAAAATTATTGAATTTTACCATAATTTTGGAAGGTCTTCCAAATAGTATTATTTTTACATACTAAAAAAAATAAAATATTTTGGTAACACTGTTTATCCATATCCGTATTCTTGACCTGGTCGATATTTTCCTGGTGGCTGTATTGTTGTTTATGCTGTACAAGCTGCTGAAAGGGACGGCTGCTATTAATATCTTTCTGGGAATCGTCGCCATATTTATTCTTTGGAAAATTACAGCAGCCCTCAAGATGCAACTGCTCGCTGACATTTTGGGATCTTTTATCAGCGTCGGGATCATTGCATTGCTTATCATTTTTCAACCTGAAATCAGGCAATTCCTGCTGGCACTGGGAACACCCTCCTTTCTTGGAAAATACGGGAAACGTTTTGCCTTCCTTTCCAATTGGTTTGAAACATCATACGAAACAGATACTGACCCGGTAGTGGTTGCCTGTCAGCACATGAGCCATTTGAAACAAGGCGCCCTGATTGTGATTACCCGGCAAAATGAATTGCAACAAATTGTCAATACAGGCGTAGTGATTGATGCAGAAATCAGCAGCCCGCTAATCGAAAATCTTTTTTTTAAAAACAGCCCTTTACATGATGGTGCCATGATCATTACGCAAAACCGGGTCAAAGCCGCGGGTTGTGTCCTTCCCGTTTCCAAGAAAAGGCTGCCCCGATACGCAGGGTTACGTCACCGGGCAGCCATTGGGTTGACAGAGATTTCTGATGCCATTGCCATCGTTGTTTCGGAAGAAACAGGAAATATCTCTTATTGTTTGGGCGGAAATATTAGGCACAACATTGAGCCTGTTACCTTACAACAAAAACTGGCTTCCGATCTCGGAAATTCCAGGGGAGAACCTGCAACGAAGCCCGGAACAAAACCAGTTAATTAAATTGTTAAAAAAGATTAAACAAATTATTTTTGCTCCGTAAATTTTTATACTTTTGCCTTATTAATAATCATTTTAAATTATAAGATCATGAAAATTAACAGATACGTCGACATTTCGACCATTGACAGAGAAGCCAAAAAAGATTATATCGACCGTCATTCACCATTTATCCATTGTGAAAAAACAGCCAAAAAAGGTGAAAAGTTCAAAGTAACGGTCAAATTGGGAGACGAATACCCCCATCCTGACGATTTTGACCATTATATTGCCTGGGTGCAGTTGTGGAACGGCGAGAACAATCTTGCTCAGGCCACTTTTGTCCCCGGAGTCCTTGGAAACCAGCCAGGTCATGTGGAAGTGGATTTTTACATTGTCCCTGTCCGCAACATGAAACTCACCGCCATGGCATTCTGCACCAAACACGGATTATGGCAAAGTGACGAAGTATTGGTTGAAGTTACGGAGTAACACTCTGCCAATCAAACAGAAAAGCCGGAAAATTTCCGGCTTTTTTTGTTGTTACCGTATGGCAATCTGACAGGTTTTAACATTCTGACTAATTTGAAAATCAGTGCATCCTTGTTATCAGAAACCGGTTTTTGCCATGAATATCTGTTAAAATTTCAGGGATATCAAAAATGTCTTCATCAAAAAGAGAGGCCGTTTCCTTCGCATAATTTTCATTCAATTCACAATAGATTTTCCCTCCGGAACGTAATACTTTTTTAGCAAGTAATATTATCTTCCTGTAAAAAACCAGCGGGTCATCATTTTCCACAAAGAGTGCCAGATAAGGTTCATATTGCAAGACATTATCGGACATTTGCACTTTCTCCTGCTTCAAAACATAAGGCGGGTTGCTTACAATTACCTGAAAATTTCGGGGCAAAACCTGCAGGCATTCGTTTGTATTCAAAATATCGCACTGCCTCAAATCTACATCAATGTTCATTTTCTGGGCATTTTTCCGGGCCACGGCAAGTGCCTGCTCCGAAATATCAACAGCAGTTACCCTGTTGCGCGTTAAAACACTTTTCAGGGCAAGGGCAATACATCCGCTTCCCGTTCCAACATCCAATACTGATAAATTCTCATTGGGAGTTTCTTTTATTATCATATCAACCAGTTCTTCTGTTTCCGGGCGGGGAATAAGTACCTCCGGTCCTACCTCCAACTGTAATCCGTAAAATTCCGTACTGCCCAGAATATACTGTAAAGGTTCTGCATTTAGTAACCTTTTCACGGCAATGTGCAAAAGGAGCATTTCCGATTCGGAAAGCCTTTTGTCGGGCTGCAATTGTTGGCTTGCACGTGTCATGTTAAAATAATGATGGATCAGCAGATTGAGCATATTTTCGGCTTCCCGTTGTGAATAAAGCTCCTTTAGCTTCAGGACAGCTTCTTTTTTTATGTCGCTTAACTTGTTGGTAGAATTGAACATGGTGCAAAGGTAAAAATAGAAAAATTATTGATGATACAATTTACCAATTTAGATTATCTATTGTTATGTTGTACCCGTTGCTCTTAACCATTGTAAAATTCCAAATTGCTATCGGAAATTTGGAATTACAATTAGTATAACTTTGTTGCATGAAAAAAGCGCGGGTATTCATAATCACAGGTGAACAGGGAGAAGGAAAAACTACCAGACTACAGGAAGTTATCAAATTGCTGAGGCCTTCATTGCCGGATATTTTCGGGTTTTATGCCATAGGAGAATGGGAAAACGGATACCGTAACCGTTTTCGTTTGGTGGATATTCGAACAGGAAATGTTCATTTACTCTGTTATCGGGAAGGGCAGGCCAACCTTTCAAAAATACCTTTTGTTTTTATAGAGGATACTCTTCGGAAAGGGATGCAAATCATATCCGATGGCATGGCCCAAAATGGCCGTCTGGCTGTCATAGATGAAATTGGCCGCTTTGAGCTGAAAGGGAAAGTCTGGTATCAATCGTTGAAAAAATTGTTAAGCAACGGGTACCCTGTTATCATAACTGTACGTAAAAATCAACTGGAAGCCGTCATCGAAAAATTCGGATTAAAAGGCGCCCGCATATTTTTCACTGGGCTGGATTCTGCCGTGGCCATTGCCTCCGAAATAACCGAACAGCTTGCAGGCCGCTCCTGATAAGTTTACCCATCGGGCTTACAGGTTCCATTGTTTTACTGAAAATCTTTTTTTGAGGTTATTCCGCTTTTTCCTGTGCTTTGTTGGCAATATCATCATCAACCAGGATACGTCCGCAATATTCACAAACAATGATTTTTTTGTGCAGCTTAATGTCGAGCTGATGCTGCGGGGGAATTTTATTAAAACAACCGCCACAGGCATCTCTTTCAATTTTTACAACGGCAAGGCCGTTTCGTGCATTTTTGCGGATCCGTTTATAAGCTGTCAGCAACCTTTCTTCGATATATTTTTCGTTTTCCTGTGATTTTTTCTTTAGTTCTTCTTCTTCTTTTTCCGTTTCAGCAATAATACCGGTCAGTTCCGATTTTTTTGCCTCTAAGTCCTGACGGCGTGTTTCCAGTTTTTCATTGGCTTGTTGCACATCAGCTTCTATGCCTTCGATACGAAATTTGGCTTCTTTTATTTTTTTCTCGGCCAGCTGAATTTCCAGGTTTTGAAATTCTATTTCTTTGGTCAGGGAATCGTACTCACGATTGTTCCTGACATTCATTTGCTGATCGGTATATCTTTTAATGAGCTGGTTGCTCTCTTTGATGGCTTCATTTTTTTCTTTGATGAATTGCTCAAATTTTTCTTTTTCTTCCTGAAAATTAGCAATCCTTGTTTCCAGGCCGGTAATTTCGTCTTCAAGGTCCTCTACTTCCAAAGGCAGTTCCCCCCTGACAATTTTAATTTTATCAATCTGGGAATCTATTTGTTGAAGGTTATATAAGGCGGTCAGTTTTTGTTCAATACTAATTACCTGATCCTCTATTGCGTTTTTATTTTCTTTTGTCATAATGTCTGTTGTTTCAATAATCTACATAAATGAAACCGGATTCGTATTTTCTTCTGAAATTTGGAGTGCAAAAGTAGGAAATTTTTCTTTTAAATAATCAAATATTAATTCTTTCGTAAACTGTTCTGTTTCATAATGACCCGCATCGACCAAAATCATTTGGTTTTGATAAAGGAAAAAATCATGGTATTTCAGATCAGCAGTCACAAAGGCATCGGCACCCCGACGAAAAGCTTTTTCCATAAGGAAACTGCCGGAGCCCCCGCAGATGGCAACTTTTTTCACTTTTCTGTCGATTAGCCATCCATGCCGGACAGCCAATGCCCCCAGCCTGGTTTTCACCATCGACAAAAAATCGAGAGGGTCCATGGCTTCCGGCAATTCACCTGTCATGCCCGATCCCGTGGTTATGCTTTTATTTTCCAAATCATAAATATCAAAGGCTACTTCTTCATAAGGATGTACTGCCTGCATGGCCTGCAAAACATTGTTTAACAATGTATCGGGTACAATGGTTTCGAGCCTTGCCTCCTTTTCGTAATGCAACTCCCCCTGCTTTCCAACAAAAGGATGAGTTCCTTCCAGCGCTTTAAAGCTCCCTTCCCCGTGCGAAACGAAACTACAATGACTGTAATTGCCAATATGGCCTGCCCCTGCTTCCATCATGGCTGTCCGAACCTGGCCTAAATGGCTCTCGGGTACAAAAACCACCACCTTTTTCAGTTTCCCTGCCGGATCAAGCACCTGAATATTCTTCAATCCAAGCTGTTTTGCCAGACGGGCATTAACGCCACCGGAAACATTATCAAGGTTGGTATGCATAGCGTAAACAGCCACATCGTTTTTAATGGCTTTTATCACGAGGTCTTCCACCAGATTTCCTCCCCGTAACCTTTTTAACGCTTTAAATATTAAAGGATGATGGGCTATGATCAAACCTGCTCCTTTCGAGATGGCCTCATCCAGAACGGCATGTGTTACATCCAGGGTAATGAGTGCTTTATGGACTTCTTTCCCGGGAGATCCGATGAGCAATCCCGAATTATCATAAGACTCCTGTAAAGAAAGTGGAGCAAGCCTTTCCAGGTATTGAGTCAATTCTTTTATTTTCATGATGATACATAAATTATTAAAATTTCCATCTCCTTGTTTTCCTGATTAAAAATTTTTATAAATTTACGCAAAATTAAAAGAATAAAGGGATTGTAAATTTTTATTTTCTTCATGTTGAGAATTTTGCTGCTTCCATTCGCGCTATTGTACGAATTGGTGATAAGTTTCAGGCATTTTTTGTTCAATGTGGGGGTATTACCTTCAAAATCTTTCGATGTCCCGGTAATTGGGGTGGGAAATCTTTCGCTGGGTGGAACGGGGAAAACTCCACACACGGAATATCTTGTGCAATTACTGAAAGAACAATACCGTGTAGCCATCCTCAGCCGGGGATATAAACGAAAAAGCAAAGGTTTTGTGTTGGCAAACAGCACATCTTCTTTTGAAGATATTGGGGATGAACCCATGCAATACAGGCAAGATTTCGGGAAAGATGTTATTGTTGCTGTTGATTCAAATCGTTGCCGGGGGGTTACTAACCTTTTGAAAATGAATACACCGCCGGAAGCCATCATTCTGGATGATGCGCTGCAGCACCGTTTTATTAAACCCGGTCTTTCTTTATTACTTACTGATTACCACCGGCTTTATACGGATGATTTTGTCCTTCCCGTGGGAAGGTTACGTGATATAAAAGCTTCTGCTAAAAGGGCTGATATAATTATTGTGACCAAAACGGATAAAATTCTTTCCCCTATTGTCAGGAGGCTCATAATAGAAAAGATTCAGCCCAGACCGTATCAAAAGGTTTATTTTTCTTATATCAGTTATGGTGCACCAGTTCGTTTTCCTTCCCTGGAAAAAAGCCATTTCAATACTAAATACAGTACCATAATCCTTTTTAATGGCATTGCCAACCCTTATCCGTTAAAAGATTATCTCAGATATCTGTGTCGTGAACTCATCACCCTTGATTTTCCAGACCATCATGAATATAAAGAAAAAGACATCAGGCTGATCAGGCAAACATGGGATAAACAATTTACCAGAAGTAAACTCATTGTTACTACTGAAAAAGATGCCATGAGATTAATAAATTCTCCCTATCTTCGCCACCTGAAAGGATTGCCTGTGGTCTATCTGCCCATAGAGGTAAAATTCCACAAGCAAGACGAGAAAATTTTTAAAAATCAAATTCTCAGTTATGTTAGGGAAAATCAACGAAACAGCCCGGTTCATTCAATCGAAGATTAGCATTAAACCTCGTATTGCTATTATTTTGGGTTCAGGATTGGGCGATCTGGCCAATGATATTGAAGTCAGTGAAAAAATATTGTATACCGATATTCCGAATTTTCCGGTATCGACCATTAAAGGACACAAAGGTCAATTGATCTTTGGCATGCTGAGCGGAGTACCTGTTGTAGCTATGCAGGGCCGCTTTCATTATTACGAAGGGTATTCCATGCAAGAGGTAACCTTTCCTGTGCGCGTTTTTAAACAATTAGGCATTAAATATCTTTTTGTTTCCAATGCCAGCGGTGGCGTTAATCCCGATTTTGAAGTGGGTGATATCATGTTTATAACTGATCATATCAACCTGTTACCCAATCCGTTAATCGGGACAAATATTGACGAATTAGGCCCCCGGTTTGTGGATATGAGCGAAGCTTACGATAAAAAATTGCTGAGCAAGGCCACCCGTGTAGCACGTCAACATGGTATTCGTTATAAAACGGGAGTTTATGCCGGCACCACAGGGCCTACTTATGAAACCCCTTCCGAATATTACTACATTCGTGGCCTGGGCGCTGATGCGGTGGGTATGTCAACCGTACCAGAAGTCATAGTGGCCCGTCACATGGATATGCCTGTTTTTGCTGTTTCTGTTATTTCCGACCTGGGCGTAAAAGGGAAAATAATAGAAATTTCCCACCAGGAAGTACTGGCTGCTGTGGAACAGGTTACCCCGAAACTTATTACCATTATCAAGGATCTTATCAAAGGTTTATAATCCATTAACTTGGGAAAAAAGAAAATATATTTTGTTTCCGATTTTCATTTGGGGATCCCCGACTATGCCGGAAGCCTTAAAAGAGAAAAATTGTTGGTAAAATGGCTGGAAAATATCCGTGCAGATGCCGCTGAAATTTTCCTCATGGGCGACATTTTTGATTTTTGGTTTGAATACAAAACCGTTGTCCCAAAAGGTTTTGTGCGATTATTGGGGAAACTGGCAGAAATAGCCGATACGGGTATTCCGGTTCATCTTTTTCGGGGCAACCACGATCTGTGGGCTTTTGATTACCTCGAAAAAGAAATAGGGATAAAATTGCACCGCAAACCTGTAATACGTAAAATTTTTGACAAAACTTTTTACCTTGCCCACGGTGATGGACTGGGCCCCGGTGACCGGCAATATAAATTTCTGAAAGCTGTTTTTGAGTTTCAGCCCCATCAGTTTCTGTTTCGATGGCTGCATCCTGATGTGGGTGCATGGATGGGAAACTATTTCTCGCGGAGAAGCCGGCTGGCAAAAATGAGCCAAAGCGGAAAAGAAGAAGTATCTTTTGATAAAGAACAGGAAATGTTGTTCCTTTATGCCGAAAAAAAAATCCGGGAATACCCCGACATCGATTATTTCGTTTTCGGTCACCGGCACAGGCCTGTGATGACAAAAATAAATGAAAAATCCACCCTGGTCATTATTGGTGACTGGATTTCTTTTTTCTCTTACGGGGTATTCGATGGAAAAACATTCCGTATAGAACGGTTTCAGGGTTAGCAGTATTCATAAAAGTCAATTTGGAATAAAAATACTTTCTTTCTGTGATTTTTTATTCTCGTTATTTTCAAACTAAACCCAAAATCTGACAAAAATTGGATATTTTTGAACAAAAGAAATCAAAAGTTTAAAAACCATGGAAATCGATTCACGTTTTATCAAACTTATCCTCACGCTGATTGCTGTGGGAATCTGGGTACTAATTTTTCAAAATGCCGGTGTTATCCCGCAGGTCAAGCCACAGCGTATTGCCGTTGATTCTGCAATGCGCGTCATGGGCGCTGTGGATGTGGATAATACGGTCTTTATCAAGGGGTCTGTTGATGCCAACATAGAGAGCATTAACGGTTACAGTAAATTTTACAAAGATCCGCGGACAGGCGAATATTATGTTCTGCCTGTCACCGATCCCTACCAATAATACTGGCTTTGGGGTTACTTTTCGTAGAAATGCATTTCTAAAATGTACTGATAAACTTTATCAGGCATCCAAAAGGACATGTTCTTTCTGGCACGAATGCCCTTTCTAATGAAACTGGAAGAAATTTCCAGTAAAGGGGCATCAAAAAGGGTGATTTTCGGGTGACTTTCATATTTGCCCAAAGAGGAACCCCGCCTGGGATAGACATACAAAGAATATTGGTTTAATATTTCGTGGTAATTTTTCCATTTATGAAAATGGCTGAAGATATCGGTTCCACAAATCATAACAAATTCCCGTTCAGGATATTGATCAGATAACCAAGTGAGTGTGTCGATGGTATAGGAAGGTTTGGGCATTTTAAATTCAATATTGGAAACTTTCAGCCTGGGTTGATATTCTACGGCTAAGCGTACCAGGGCAAGGCGGTGAAAGTCGGCC
>Ga0256829_1003461_pt1 | contig 10918 bp, 12 predicted proteins | sample 131447metaG_FD_185979 | JGI IMG/M metagenome (GOLD analysis project Ga0256829, IMG submission 185979) | Hydrothermal vent microbial communities from Lau Basin, Pacific Ocean - 131-447 | ecosystem: Environmental > Aquatic > Marine > Hydrothermal vents | place: Pacific Ocean: Lau Basin | collected... | reverse complement strand
TTCGGCAACATCCCCGTGACTGCCTACCCAGCCCTGACCGACCGGGTGCATACCGTGCGGCCCTCCGGTAACGGTGTTCGGTACCGTGGTGTGACAGGCGGTACACTCACCAATGGTGCCGGCATGGCCCTGGATGCCCTTGGCAAGCAGATTGTCCGCCGTATGTGCCGGATAGACCGCATGGGTAGCGCCGTGGCACGCTTCACACTGAAGATTGCCGTGCCCCGTACTGAAGCGGTAGAGCGACTTGCCTGCCATCGGTGTATCAGGCAGGGTTGCAAACCGGGTATCGACCACATGTCTGAGGGTATTGGTGGCAGGATCTATTGCAGAGGTTTCCCTGACACCGTCATGGTGACATGCCTGACAGTTTGGTTCATCCAGCCATCCGCTTCGGCCGCTACTGCCTACATTGCTCATATGCCCGTGACAGCTTTGGCACTGCATCATAGCATTGCCCGCAGCATCGGTTGCACTGCCCATGGCACCCCTAAGGCACTTTGTCTGGGCGCCAGGGTGGCAGGCATAACAGGCGGCACGGTTGGTACTGCTGTTGAGCGAAAGTCCGGTGTAGGGATCGGTCACATTGGCGTGGTATCCGTGGATCGCCTGTGTGAAAGGTTTGATACCCGATATACCCGTACCCGGAAGGGCATTGGAACTGTGGCATGCTGCACAGAGAATAGGCGTACCGGCTTTGGCGGTCGCTTCCAGCCCGGCATTGTCATAGTGGTATCCTTTGGTTGCCAGTGCGGCACTGTGTGTCGATACAGCATCGGGAATACGCTCATCATGTAGACGCAGGATATTGTATTTGAAATCTTTTTCCGGATCGGTCATGGCTACCCATCCCGCATTCGGTTTGGCCTTGGGGGCAAGTGAATTGGTCGCATGGCATCGTTTGCAGTCCATTTCATCACTGACCGGCAGTACAACTTTAACCGATGCCAGCATATTCCCCGCACTGTTTCTGGCAGTCACCCGTACCAGCGGATAGTAGTTTTTGCTGCCGTCATCGTTGTATGGGGTCAGGGGAATCCCTTCGGCTTCCCACCAGCCGTACTGTGTATTGAAGGCAAGCGGTCTTGGTGTGGTATCGGGGGTATGGTTGCCCTTGAGCCCTACATCGGAAGCGAGTGCCACCCCGAAGAGCTTTTGGCTGTATTGCCAGAAATTGGTCTTGTCACTGCTGGAGGTATTGATCTGTCCATCCGTCCCGGTCGCTGCATGGTAGGTGATGGTAACACCGCCGGTGACCAGATCGCCGTTTTTGTCTTTCAGCTGGGCATGCAGGTTATTGTAGGGCGGCAGAATAGAAAAGACCGAAAAATCATTTCCATCCATACAGTGCATCCCCAGATCGTTCCAGGCAGTAAGCATGTATCCGTTGGATGTAGTGGTTCCCCCACCAGTATTACCGCCGCTATTTCCGCCAGTATCTCCATCATGGTTATCTGACCCCTCTGAAGATCCGCTATCTCCCTTCGATGAAGTGTCCGAATACGTACTGTTTTGTGTATCGGCCGCAGTTCCGCCACCGCCGCCGCCACAGCCGATCAAAAACGGTATAAGCATCATACTGAGCATAATATTTCTGGTTCTCATAATCTCTCCTTTAAAGATAAACTTTTATAATGGTACAAGTGTAAAAAAGAAAAATGAAGATTCAATGAAGGAAAGGAGAGAGATGTATCTGCTGATCGTAGAGGATGAAAAAGATGTTGCAGCACAGCTTTCCCAACTTCTTGAACAGGAAAAATACCACTGTGATGTTGCACACAACTACAAAGAGGCACTTGAAGCGGTAGATGCAAAGCATTACGATCTCATACTGCTCGACTGGAACCTGCCTGACGGTGACGGACTGGCACTGCTGGAGCTGCTAAGGGAGGAAGAAAATCCTGTCCCTGTGCTCATGCTTTCTGCAAGGAGCGGTGTGGAAGAGCGTGTAACCGTACTTGACGCAGGAGGAGACGACTATCTTTGCAAACCCTATTCAAACCTTGAACTGCTTGCGCGTATCCGGGCACTGCTTCGCAGGGAGACAACGCAAAAAAAGAGCCTGCTGCAGTGTGGTTCGTTGACGCTGGACAGTAGAGGAAGAGAGGTCAGGGTCGGCAAAAAAACCATTATTCTCAGTCCGGCAGAATTCGATATTTTGGAACTACTCATGCAAAACAGGAATGTCGTATTGACACGCTTTCAGCTCATCGAGCATATCTGTCCGGAGTACAACAGTTTCAAGCAGAGCAATATCATTGATGTACACATCAAGAATCTGCGTCAAAAAATAGGTATCAAAGACCTCATCGTTACCGTACGGGGTGTCGGCTACAAAATCTCCTCATAATATGCCTCTATACGCATTTTGGAAGAAGCAGGATCGCACGGGTTCCTTTTCCCCTCCCCTCACTTTCAAGGTGGAGATCCCCGCCAAAGAGTTTTGCCAGTTTTTTGCTGATGGCAAGCCCCAGCCCGTTACCCTGTTCGTGATGCCGGTTCCGTATCTGCTTGTAGGCATCGAAAACCGTTTTCATATCTTCTTCGGACAAACCGATGCCTGTGTCACTGACAACAATGGCCAGGTATCTCTCTTGCATACTGTAACTGACGGTTATTTTACCCTTGTCTGTATATTTCACGGCATTGGAGAGCAGATTGAGCATAATCTGTTTCAAATATTTTTCATCCGTACAAAAAGTCCCTTCAGACACTGCATCCGTACCTCTTTTGATCACAATCCCCTTCTGCTCTGCCAGCAGTTCCATCATCTCTATTGCCTGGGAAACCTTTAAGGCTATCTCTTCTGCCCAACAGTGTGTAATAGTGACTTCAACTTTTCCCGCTTCTATCTGGGCAAGATCAAGCATGTCATTGATCATGCCAAGCAGATGGCTGGCAGAAGATTCTATTTTCCCTATCTTCGCCTGCTGTCCGGAAGTCAGAGATTCATACCCGATAAGATACTGTGTTGTACCAAGGATCGCATGAAGCGGTGTACGCAGTTCGTGTGACATATAGGAAATAAAGACCGATTTCGACTCAGAAACAGACCGGATTTGCTGCAGCAGTTCAATCCTCTCAAGCTGCAAGGTCACCATCGATGAGATGGCCCTGAAAAAGCGGCCTTCGTTAAGATCATCTGACAGAGGTGTACCCATACGTATGATCTTACCGTAGTATCGCTCCACTCCTTCAGCATGGTCTGTCACATAGAGCGGCATCTCGTCGGGTGTTCCTACAAGAGGTTCTGAGGAGAATCTGAAGTGGGCATGGCCCATCAGGTTGTCAAGCTCATCAACTGCCAGTGTGACACAGGCTTCATCCGTCTCTGTCTGAATAAGGGCATTGAAGATCGTAATCAGCTGTACAAAACGTTCGAGCCTGTGCCGGTTTTCCTCTTCAAGCGAATCAAGTGTCTCTCTCACTGTATCTATCAATGTGTTAAAGTGCCGGGAAAGTACACCGACCTCATCTTCAGCACCTACTGCTACCTGAGTCGTATAGTCCCGGGAATCGATGATGTTTCGTGTGGTTTCACTTAACGCTTCTACCGGTTTGAGCAGACGTTCCCCGATCCACCATGAGACAAGAAGTATCACAACCGTTCCGGCAAGCAGTATCAGCCATACGAACATCATAAACCGTTCAATAAAGGCCAGCGCGTAGGATGTTTTCACCGCTTCAAACACCCACCCTGTTGAAAGCACGCTTCCAAGCTGTTCTTTGACAATGATGAAGCGTTTCCCGATATAGGCTTCTTTTGGCGTGTGCAGTGCCGAAAGCAAGGTATACATGCCCTCTTGTATTTTTCCTATATGCAGACCCGCATCCGGAAAATAGAACAGGAACGATCCCTCTGCCGATTCCGGCGTAAAACGCATCAGCCGCATCAAATCATAGGAAAGAAGCAGGTTTCCCACAGGCGCATTTTTCTGCATCGATGCATGAAGAGGAGCAAAAATATAGAGTTTTTCTCCCATAAAAAAGGTATCACGCTGTAACGCACGTGCTCTGTTCAAATGCTTTGTCATCTCCTCCATACGCTTTTTCGGCAGGGGTGACGTACTGCTATGCGCAACGATATTACCATGCATATCTGCCGCATACATCGATATACCGGCACCAAGATCACGGCATTTGTGCTGAAGCAAACCCGCAATACGTTTGTCAACATCACCCACAAGAATATCATTCATCATATCCAAAGATGCGAGGAAACGAAGCTCTTTTTTCATCCCCTTAATCTCCATACTGACACCGGTGGCCACCTGATGAACCTGCACACTGTACTGTTTTACCGCATCATCGATAATACGTGTTTTTCCCGTCTTTTGCAAATAGACAACAACCAGTACAAAAGGCATAAAAGAGACCAAAAAAAGTGCCAAACGGATTTTCGTTTTGAGCGTCCATGATTTCATACTGCGCCAACTCATAATACGATCCAGTAGAGTACTTTCATCTTTTTGGTGACTTTGTCCTCAGGAAGATAGCCTATCGCTCCAGGCACTTTGGTCACAAATTCCGCCATGGCAGGAATAGACTCTACCCGATAGGGAGGTCGGTGACCGTGATAGTGTTCACGGATCCAGTAGCGTTCCAGATGTTCTGTGCTCATCTGAAGTACCTTGACTTCAAAGGCTTTGCGCAGGGGACTTGACGGCGCAAGATTAATGGGCTTTAACGCCCTGCCGTTAAAAAAACGTTGTTTTTTTAAAAATATCGCCCGGATCTGTTCTCTTTCAAGATGTTCTATGGGGCTCTTCGCCCCTACCACAACTGCAATGTTTTCAGCCCGGACGAGTATGCTTCCCAACAACATCAATGCAGTGATTCTAAACATCATCTCCCGCTCCTAGAACATCATTGAGACAGAAAAGAGAAAGCGATTGTCACCGTCTTGCCGATGCATTTGATACTCCCCCTTGAGTGCAACTGGGTATATCGGGCGCCAGGTATACCCCAGGACGCCAAATGTATCGTGCTTACCGCGTACTCGATCCTCATAGCTTTCTATCCTGGCAATCGCTTCATGCCCGTCAGCAATACTGTAGGTGCCCTGCACATACCCCATATATGGAATGGTCAGACCGTCTTCATCGAACTGTATTCCTGCTTCACCCTGCAGTGTGAATCGGCTCTCTTCATAACTGAAAGCAGCGGCAGCATAATAGCGCACTTCACCGTTCCTGAGCCGAAACGTACCGGCATTGAAGCGGTATGCGCTCAATCCCGATGTAACCTCCAGTCCCAATCCGTAATGTCTGTTGATATCCATATTGTTATAGACAGCTTCATTGACATAGGCATCGAGATCTTTTGTCTCCTGAAGCATCACGTTCAACACACTCTCATCCCACCCTTCCGGATGGTAGGCAACATTGACACCTGATGTAAAATGGGGGAAAAGATACTGCACAATTTCAGGGTTTGAAGTGGTATCTCGGAGCACATTGATGGGAATGCGGTTCCAAAAACCGATGAAAGAGTTGAACTTCCCTGCTCTCAAGGTATACTGCTCCTGTTTATAGTCCACATAGAAGCGTTCTATATGCAGGCGGAAATTGACCGATTCATTCTTATCTGGTCCGCGGAGAACCTCGCTGTAGATATCGTTGGCTTCCAGCTCCATCATATAGTCGAAGCGTTCCGTTTCTCCATAAAGCATCAGTGAGAAGTCATCAAGTTTGACCTCCTCTTTTCCGTCATTGACATTCTCATATTCAAAGGAGAAGTATCCCCCTGCATACAACGGTATATTTCCAACTTTAATGCCGTGCCCCAGATGATAGCCATCTTCGTCAGCATGTGTCAGGGTCAGCAGTGTACCGAAGAAGAGAAACAAATATATAAAGCGCTTCATTGTCTCACTCAGTTGAAAACATTTCAGGCGCAATATCAATCTGTATATAGATGATTACGCTGCTTCCCTCAAAACCGGGATCTGTATCGATCATCACCAACATCTCATTAGCCTCATCCATGTTTATCATGCTTTGCACCCTTTTTGAATTTGTGAAGTATAACACATATATGATACAATGATACAAAGTTATAAAAGGAACTTCTATCATAATGCGTATCTTTCTTGCCACTCTCCTGCTTTGCGGAACACTCTTTGCCAAAACCTACAAGGTTGTCTACGACCTCACCACAGACTCGGAGGCCGTGCTTTCCAAAAAGCTGATTGCCAATACCCAAAAACTCAAAACCTATTATGAAGCTAAAGGCGACAGGCTCGAAGTTGCCGTCGTGGTTTCCGGCAAAGCCTACCGTTTCTTCATACGAGACCTTGCACACTCTCCCTATGCCAACGACAGAAAACTCAGACAAAGCCAGTCGGCACGGACCAAACTGCTTACAGCGTTTAGTAAAATCGCCACCATCGAAATGTGTGATATGGGAATGAAACACAGAAATATTGCTCCTGAAACACTCTACTCTTTTGTGAAACCTGCGTTTAACAAGACCGAAGCACTGGTACGATACCAGAATGCAGGGTATGCCTATGTTCCCCTACGTTAGGCACTATACGACAAATTTCGCTATAATTCTTCCATGAACAGAATTATTCCTATTTTTATCGTATTCAGCACTTTTATATTGGCAAATATTAATACCGTTGTCAGTATTGTTCCCGAAGCAACATTCGTCAAAGCCATTGGCAAGGACAAAGTTGATGTGACTGTAATGGTCTCAACCGGCAGTTCGCCACATACCTACGAGCCCAAACCCTCACAGATGAAAGCGGTAGCCAAAGCACAGCTCTACTTTGCCATCGGTGTAGAATTTGAAAAGACATGGCTTCCGCGGTTCAAAGATTTGAACCCTAAAATGAAAGTTATCGATCTTTCTCAGGGCATCAAAAAAATACCTATGGCTGCCCATCATCATGAAGAAAGTGGACTCGACCCGCACATCTGGACAATACCGGAGAATGTAGCGATCATAGCACAGCACATTTTCGATGCACTTGCATCTGAAGATCCGCAAAACAGTGCCTACTACAAAGCCAATCTTGACACTTTCCTTGCCAAAGTCAAAGAGACGGACGCACGCATCAAAAACTACCTTGCCCCGCTTCCAAAAGGTACGACATTTATGGTCTTTCACCCTTCATGGGGCTATTTTGCAAAAGCGTACGGACTGAAACAGCTCCCTATTGAGATTGAGGGTAAAAATCCCAAGCCAAGGGAACTTATAGCTGTCATTAAATCAGCACAAAAAGCACATGTCCGTGCCATCTTCACGCAACCTGAGTTCTCCGATGCCAGTGCAAAGATCATTGCCGATGAGCTGCATATTCCTGTCATCAAAGTTTCACCGTTGGCTGAGGACTGGTCGGAAAACCTTATCCGTATTGCCAAGGCGATTGCAGGAGCCAAGTAATATGGCGGTAATTGAGATAGAAAATCTCTATTTTGCTTACGACAAAGATATAATATTAGAAAATATAAACCTAAAAGTCGAACCGCTTGATTTTCTTGCTATCATCGGTCCCAACGGCGGCGGGAAATCCACCCTGCTCAAGCTTATCCTTGGGCTGCTCAAGCCTACCAAGGGTACGGTACGCGTCTTTGGCGAACCACCCTCCAAGCAGCTTCCGCACATCGGCTATGTGCCGCAGAATACCAATGTCAATACCGACTTTCCCATCAAAGTCATCGAAGTGGTGCTCATTGGGCATGTAGGGGGCAAGAAGTCGCTTTTTGGCTACGGCAAAGATGAGATCGCCTGCGCGATGGGGGCACTGGCACAGGTAGGTATGGAGGCGTATGCCCACAGCCGCATCGGCGATCTTTCAGGAGGACAGCGCCAACGGGTGATGATTGCCCGTGCGCTCTGTGCCCATCCCAAGATACTCATCCTCGATGAACCCACCTCCAGTATCGACATACAGGGACAAAAAGAGATTTATGCACTGTTGAAAACACTTAACAAAACCATAACCGTCATTGTTGTCAGCCACGACATTTCGGTCATTCTCGAGTATGCTAACAAAGCCGCCCATGTCAACAAACGCCTTGCGTTCCATGACATCAGCGACAAGCGCCGGACATTCCATACCCACGGCAATGAAGATCACTTCTGTGAAGTAGAACTGCTGCAAATGCTCGGTGCTGAGAACTGTGAAGCATGCACAAATGACCAATCCTCTGCTGTTTGGAAGGAAAAGCCATGATAGAAGCATTACACTTTACCTTTGTGCAGCATGCGCTCATAGCCGGTGTGCTGGTCTCTTTGGCTGCGGGAATCATCGGTTCGCTCATTGTGGTCAACCGTATGGTCTTTCTTGCCGGCGGCATTGCACATGCCTCCTACGGGGGCATCGGTATGGCAGTCTTTTTTGGACTTCCCATCTTTCTGGGTGCTTCGGTCTTTGCCATGCTTGCCGCCCTTCTTGTAGCAACCCTCACTCTGCACAAACGCCACCACCTCGACACCTTCATAGGTCTCATCTGGGCGGTAGGTATGGCAATAGGGGTGATCTTTACCGACCTGACTCCGGGGTACAATGTTGACCTGATGAGCTATCTCTTCGGCTCCATTCTTGCCGTCAGCACCTTCGACCTCTACTTCATGGGCGCACTGCTCGCACTCATCGTGCTGGTCGTCATTTTTTGGTACCGCCCTATCCTTGCAGTCTCCTATGACAGCGAATACGCCAAACTCAGAGGCATCCCGGTACGATTCTTCTATACACTCATTCTGGTACTCTCTGCCCTAACCGTGGTCATCGCCATCAAGGTCGTTGGGCTCATTCTGGTCATTGCTATGCTAACCATCCCAGTCTACATCGCCGAAAAGCTCTCCGGCTCACTCTGGCAGATGATGTTCTACTCCGGAGTCTTCGCCACCCTCTTCACCCTCATAGGACTCTGGTTTTCTTACACCTACAACCTCACCTCCGGTGCCTCCATCATTCTGGTATCGGCTGCGGGACTTGGGATATTTTTGCTGGTAAGAAGAGGGAGGTAGGTAGATCTTTCTCTCGCTCCCATACTCTGCGTGGGAGTGTGTATAAGAGTTTATATACAAGGTTTTTTGGGTAATTTATTGGCTACTTTGACCTGTTATGATTTTCAAGAAGTCTTTTACCATGCACTACAGCTACAAATAAAACCTCTTCTTCATCTATCCTATAAATCAATCTATAACTATAAACAAAAATTTCTCGAATGGTTGGGTTATTAAACTCAGGAACCATTCTGCCCAGATCAGAAAATTCTTGTAATATTTCTGCTTTTTCAAAAAATTTTGAAACAACGGATTTTGCATAAACTGGAGAATCTTTTTCAATGTAAGTTGCGATTGACTCGATATCTTCAAGAGCCTCCTCTGACCACTTTAGCGTGAAAGCCATTTAGCCATTCTCTCTCTTGCTTCATGATGAGATGAGACTTCACCTTTTTTGGCACGCTCGATACCGTTATTGATCTTCTCTACAACATAAAGATGATATTGGATATCTTCATAAGTACAGTCATCAGGAAGATTTTGGATGATTTTTTGTGCTTCTTCTTTTGCCGCTACCATGTATACTTCCTTTTTATCTGTATTATAGCATATCTTGTTTTTTGGGTATTCTTCTCCAATGATCTACTCTCGCTCCCATGCTTTGCATGGGAGTGTATATGGGAGTTTCAGACGGTATAGAGAGTTTTCTATATGCAAAGGCTATGTATGGCATCCCCACGCGGGAGCTTTGGAACAAGTTAACTATTTTAATCAATAATCGTTCTTTTTTTAGCACCCACAAGCCAATACGCTATAGCTAATCCTACAATAACAGCAGCAATAATAAGCAACTCTTCACCTTTCTCAGCTGAGAGTGAGTATATCAATACTTTTCGTATCAATGCAGCCATTGCCAACATGATAAAAGCACCTATCGCAAACCCCTTGCCTTGTAAATGGTTGATTTCCTCATGAATCAGCTCTATGGCTGCCCATAAAACCAGTAAGCTACCCAAAACAGTGAGAATACCTTTTTCAATGCCTATATCTGAGAAGAAAAGCAGATAAATATCGTATCCGAAAAGTATAACGGCAAAAAATGCAACAAGAACCAGTGCGCCTGCTAAAAAATAATTGATATAAGAATTGAATTTTTTGAGACCACTTAACATACTCTTTTCTATTTTTGAGAGTGATAAAAATTTACTTAACTCTTCTTCTCTATAGGAACTTGTAAGTACATCAAGATTCATATCAATAATTTTTTCAACAGCTCTTATTTCCTGTACATGATGTTCTTTATCTTGGAAATTTTCTTCTATGCTGGCAAGTATGAAAGTTCTCACAAATGTAAAGGCTGAGTTTACATAGTGTGTCGGTAAGCCAATTTTTACATGAACTTCACCAATTTTATACAAATACATAAAATATGGAAGATCATATTTCCCACAAAAAAGATTAATGAACCACTCTTTTATTTTTTTTCTATGATAAGCAATAATATCTTTGTTTTTTAAAAATTGTGCAGTTTTTCCAAACCCCCATATGTAATCATAAAATCCATCTATAAACTCATCAGCAAGTTTTTCCATTCGAGGTTGAAGCTGTTTTAAAAGTCGAGCTTCTTCTTCCGTGAATTTATAATGTTCTTTTAAACTTTGATAGTGTTGCATAGACTTTCCCCTCCCCCGTGTATTTAATTAGTACGAATAATTTTTATACCATATAACTCTTAAATTAAAATAGTATTTTGCTATGCTTCTAAAATCACAGACACTTTCCTCTCGCTCCCATGCTCTACGTGGGAGTGTATATGGGCGCTCTGTTAGAGGATTTTTTTATATGCAAGGTTTGAGTATGTATCCCCATGCAGGAGCGTGGGAACGAGTTAGGTTTTAGTATGCATACTCGTGTAGGAGTTTTGGGACGAGTTAAGTGTACTCAATACACCTCTTTT
>Ga0256829_1003460_pt1 | contig 10932 bp, 10 predicted proteins | sample 131447metaG_FD_185979 | JGI IMG/M metagenome (GOLD analysis project Ga0256829, IMG submission 185979) | Hydrothermal vent microbial communities from Lau Basin, Pacific Ocean - 131-447 | ecosystem: Environmental > Aquatic > Marine > Hydrothermal vents | place: Pacific Ocean: Lau Basin | collected... | reverse complement strand
GAAAACAGTCATGATTCGTAACGATATTAAGGCGCTATCGGCCTACCATGTGCCGGATAGCCGTGGCATGATCAAGCTGGACGCGATGGAGAATCCGTTCGATATGCCGGCTGAGCTGCATCGGGCGTGGATCGATGCGTTGGCCAAGGTGCAGATCAACCGCTACCCCGATGCCGAGATGCGCCAGCTGCGCGAGAAGATCGCCAAAAAAGAGGGCGTCAATGCTGATCAGGTGCTGCTCGGCAACGGGTCGGACGAGATTATTCAGATGATCCTGATTGCCGCCAATGCCGGCACATGCGTGGTGCCGGAGCCGACCTTTGTGATGTATCGGATGATTTCGCAGTGGTTGAAACGGCCGGTGGCGACGGTGCCGCTGGCGGCCGATTTCACCATGCGTGAGGATCAGTTCATGCAGGTCTGCGCGCGCGAGAAGGCGGAGGTGGCCTTTCTCGCCTGTCCGAACAATCCGACAGGCAATCTCTGGCGGCAGGATCGCATCGAGAAAATCGCTCATAGTTTCAATGGCTTGTTGGTGATCGATGAGGCGTATGGTTCTTTCTCCGAACGCACCCATACGAACCTGATTGCGCCGAATGTGATGGTGCTCAAAACCTTCTCCAAAATCGGCTGGGCGGGGCTGCGCATGGGCTATCTGCTGGGCGATGCTGAGCAGATCCACCACCTCAACAAGGTGCGTATGCCGTACAATATCAATGCCTTGACGCAGGCCTCGGCCAACTTCCTGCTCGACCATTTCGACCAGTTCGAAGCGCAGGTGGCCGAGATTCGTGCCGAGCGCGAACGGGTGGCGGCGGCGCTGTCGGCGATGGATGGCATCGAGTGTTTCCCATCGCAGGCCAATTTCCTGCTACTGCGGGTAGCGGACGCCGATGCCGTGTTTGCGGCGTTGAAGGCGGAAAATATCTTGATCAAAAACATGCATGGCGCGGATCGGCTGTTGGAACATTGCTTGCGGATCACCATCGGCAGTGCGGCGGAGAATGATGCGCTGCTGGCCGCGCTGAGCAAGATCACGGGAGAGTAACATGAGCAAATCCACGAAGCAGAATCGGAGCGCAGCCATTGAGCGTACCACCAAAGAGACAGCCATCAAGCTGAGCCTCGATCTGGATGGCAGCGGAGCCGCACGGCTCAACTCCTCGATCCCTTTCCTCGATCACATGCTGGAGCAGATCGCCCGCCACGGATTGATCGATCTGACGGTGGAGGCGAAGGGCGATCGCGAGATTGACGATCACCACACCGTTGAAGACATCGGCATCTGCCTTGGCGAGGCGCTGCGCCAAGCGGTCGGCGATAAGGCGGGGATTACACGCTACGGCCACGCCTATGTGCCGCTCGATGAGGCGCTGTCGCGTGTTGTGCTCGACTTCTCCGGTCGCCCCGGCCTCGAGTATCACATCGATTTCCCCAAAGAGACGGTGGGCGGCTTCGATATCGATCTGTTCAAAGAGTTCTTCCAAGCGGTGAGCAACCATGGCCGCATTACCCTGCACATCGACGCCCTGCGCGGCGGCAATAATCACCACATCATCGAGACCGTATTCAAAGCCTTCGGCCGCGCACTGCGCATGGCGGTGGCAGCTGATGCGCGGCAGCAAGGGATCCCAAGCACGAAGGGAGCGTTGTAGTGGGGGGTAGTAGGGGTCAGGCGTTAGGGGGGAGAGGTAAGGGGTTAGGCGTCAGGAGTGAGGCGGAGCTACGCCTGACTCCTGACCCCTCACCCCTCATATTTCACGCCTTACCTCTTACCCCTCACGCCTCACGCCTCACCGCTTGCTCCTCCCGGAGCAAGCTATGATCGCCCTCATCAACTACGGCATGGGTAACCTGCATTCGGTGGCCAAGGCGCTGGAGCAGGTGGGCGGCAGGGTGACACTGGTCGATCAGGCCGATGACCTGCGCCAGTATGATCGTATTGTGCTACCGGGTGTCGGCGCTTTTCGCGACTGCATGCACGCATTGCAGGAGGGCGGTATGGATGTGGCATTGAAGGATGCCATTGCCGCCGGCACACCCTTTCTCGGCATCTGTCTGGGTATGCAGGTGTTGATGGATGCCTCCTTAGAGTTCGGCCATCACCGCGGCCTCGGTCTGATTCCCGGTGCGGTCAAGCCGTTCCCTGAAACGCATGCCGAGCGCGGCTTCAAAATCCCGCACATGGGTTGGAATGACGTGGTGCTCTCTTCCGAGAAGTCGGCGCATCCGGTCTTGCAGCCGCTGGCCGGTCAACAGGTCTATTACGTCCACTCCTACTGCTGCATGCCGACGCAGCCCGAACATCTGCTGGCCGCCTGTTCATATGGCGATTACCCCTTCGCCGCCGCTATCGGTCGTGACAATATCGTGGCCACCCAGTTTCACCCCGAAAAGAGTCAACGTGCCGGCCTGGCACTGCTGGAGGCATTTCTGCAATGGAATCCCTAGGAGGCCGCTGATGTCACGTATGCGAATGAATGTGCAGGCGCCGATTGCGCGCATGTTTGCTGAACGCTGGAGCCCGCGCGCTTTCGATCTGGAGCGGCCAGTTTCTTTGCAAACCGTGGCGCTCTGTCTGGAAGCCGCACGTTGGGCGCCGTCTTGTTATGGTGAGCAGCCGTGGCGTTTTGTGGTTGTCGACCGCTTTGCGGATGGCCATGCCGACGGTGGGCAGTGGGCGGCGTTGCTGGAGACGCTGGCCGCGCCGAACCGAGACTGGGCAGCACGTGCCTCCGTACTGATTGTTGCGGTGACACAGCGCCACTTCTCGCACAATGGCCAGCCCAACCGCTGGGCGGCATATGATCTGGGGCAGGCGCTGATGTCGCTCACGTTGCAGGCGAGCGATGCAGGGTTGGCCAGTCATCAGATGGGCGGCTTTGATGCTGATGCCGTGGCGCAGCTGTTGGCCATTCCCGATACGATGAGTGTCATGAGCATCACCGCGCTCGGTTATCTGGCTGACCCCAGCGTGCTGCCTGAATCGCTGCAACAGATCGAGACCGCACCGCGCACGCGCAAGCCGCTGCAAGAGCTGGTGCATGCCGGTCAGTGGGGCGCAGCGTGGCAACCACCTGCGGCTGCGGGCTGGGAGGCGCGCTATCAGGAGTCGCCGCTGGAGCAGCTGCCGTGGTTCTACGACGCACTGGATGCGGATATGGCCGAGGCACTGCAGCGCCTGCAGATCGATCGCGGTCGTTTGCTCGATATCGGCTGCGGACCGGGGACGCAGAGTGTGGCGTTGGCTGAGCTCGGATTTCAGGTGACGGCGACCGACATCTCCGCCACCGCCGTGCAGGCGACACGGCAGCGCGCGGCTGAGGCGGGTGTGAGCATCGATGTGCAGGTCGATAACGTGTTGGAGAGCGGATTGTGCGAGCCGTTCGATCTGATTATTGACCGGGGTGTCTGCCATAGCTTTGCCGATCCTGCCGATCAACAGCGTTACCTGGCTACGATGGCGCGGCTGCTCAAAGCCGGCGGCTATCTTCTGCTGAAATGTTTCCACAAAGATGAGCGCGGCGAGATCGGTCCGCCGTGCCGCTATGATGAGGCGGACATCCACCGGCTCTTTGATGACGCCTTCGCGCTGGAGGCGTCATGGCGCACGCAGTTCAGCTCCGATGCCATGTCGGAAGCGCCGCAAGCACTGTTTGCGATGCTCAAGAAACGATAGACCATTTTGGAATTTAGCGCTTTTCATCAAGACCCAACCGGCCACGCCCGGCGCGGGCGGCTGACGCTGACGCATGGCGTCGTGGAGACGCCGGTCTTCATGCCGGTCGGTACGCAGGCGACGGTGAAGAGCCTGACGCCGGCCGATCTGACGGATGATATTCAAGCCTCCATTATTCTCGGCAATACTTATCATCTGATGCTGCGGCCGGGTGCGGATCTGATTGCACAGATGGGCGGCTTGCATCAGTTCATGGCGTGGGATCGGCCGATTCTGACCGATTCGGGCGGCTTTCAGGTCTGGTCGCTGGGCGAGCTGCGCAAGATTGAGGCGGACGGTGTCCGTTTTCGCTCCCATATCGATGGCCGTGAGGTCTTTCTCGGGCCGAAAGAGAGTATGGAGATCCAGCGTAAACTGGGCAGTGATATTGTCATGGCCTTTGATGAGTGCACGCCGTACCCCGCCACGCCGGAGCAGGCGCGCGCCTCGATGGAGCTCTCCATGCGCTGGGCGGGCGAGTGCCGTGCGGCGCTGCCGGTGAACGATCGGCAGGCGCTGTTCGGCATTGTGCAGGGTGGCATGTACCCTGAGCTGCGGCTGGAGAGTTTGGCGGCGATTCAGGCGATCGATTTCGAGGGGGTGGCTATCGGTGGGCTGTCGGTCGGCGAGCCGAAAGCGGAGATGCTGGCCATGCTCGATGCACTGGCGCCGCATCTGCCGGTTGATAAACCGCACTATGTGATGGGGGTCGGCACGCCCGATGATCTGATTGAGGGGATCGATCGCGGCATCGATATGTTCGATTGTGTGATGCCCAGCCGCAATGCCCGCAACGGCACGCTGTTCACCGATGATGGCAAGATCAACATCAAAAACCTGAAACATTTCGACGATCCGCGCCCGATCATGGAAGATTGCAGCTGCTACACCTGCCGCAACTTCTCGCGCGCCTACCTGCGTCACCTCTTCATGTCCAAGGAGATTTTGAGCGCCAGACTCAATACGCTGCACAATCTGCACTACTACTGCGCGCTGATGCAGCGCTGCCGCGATGCGCTCGATGCGGGGCAGTGGCCGGCGTTTCGCGATGCCTTTTTACAACGCTATCGCACCCGTGCATAATCGCGCCCCTTGAAAATATACGAAATCGTTTGAGTAACCCTCAGGAGTATCTATCTCATGAAAAATTTGAAACATTCACTTATCGTCATCATGGCGAGCAGCATCGCATGGATCGCACCGGCCTATGCCGATGCACCGGCAGCAGGCGCAGGCGGCGGTTTGGCCTCACTGGTGCCGCTGGTGTTGATCATGGTGATCTTCTACTTCCTGCTGATTCGTCCGCAGCAGAAGAAGCTCAAAGCGCATCAGGCGCTCGTCGATGGCCTGAAAAAGGGTGACCGGGTACTGACCGGCGGCGGCATCTATGCGCGAGTGATCCAAGCCAAGGATGGCGAGGATCTGCTCACCGTCGAGATTGCCGATGGCGTGCGGGTGAAAATTAAACGCGAAACGATCGTGGCGCTGGCTGACATCAATCCGGCCAAAGAGAAGTCCGAAAACAAAAAAGGCGACAAAAAACAGTCTGCCGACAGCAAATAAAGCCCGTAAGCAAATAAGGATTACACATGCATAGCTTCCCGCGTTGGAAAATCTGGCTGATTCTGGCCGTACTGGTGGTCTCCCTGATGGGGGCGCTGCCCAATGTTACCTCGCTACCCTCTTGGTGGCCGACCTCGCTGAGTCATCCGATGAGTCTTGGCCTCGACTTGAAGGGCGGTATCCATCTGGTGCTCGATGTCGATGTCGATAAGGCGGTATCGCGCAGTGTCGAAGAGGATATCGATTCGGCGCGGCAGGCGTTGCGCAAGGCGAAGATCCGCTACCGTAAGCTCGCCGCCGAGGGGAGCTCGCTGCTGATCACCATCAAAAAGCCGGGCGATCTCGATGCTGCCCGCTCGCTGCTGGCTGACACATTTAACAACTACACGCTCAGTGAAGCCGGCAACAACACCTTCAAACTGACGCTCAAGGAGAGCGTCGCCAAGGAGACCCGCAAGTTCGCCGTCGATCAGGCGATCGAGGTGATCCGCGGCCGTATTGATGCGCTGGGCACGACCGAGCCGGTGATCATCAAGCAGGGTGACCACCGCATTCTGGTGCAGATCCCCGGCTATGAGGATACCGCGCGCGCCAAACAGCTGATCGGCCGCACCGCCGAGCTGCAGTTCAAGCTGGTCGATGAGAAGGGCGATCTCGACAAGGCGCTGGCGGGCAATATTCCGCCGGGCGATATCATTATGTACGGGCCGGCGCAGAGCCGTGGCGGCAAGCAGAGTTATCGCCAGCCCTATCTGTTGAAGAAACGCACGGAACTCTCCGGTAATGAGATCGCCGATGCGCGCGTCTCTATCGATTCCCGCTTCAATGAGTATGCCGTCACCCTGAAGTTCAACAGCAAGGGGGCACGCAAGTTTGACCGCCTCACCGCCGCTCATGTCGGTGAACGCTTCGCTATCATCCTCGAAGGGGTGGTCAACTCCGCACCGGTGATCCGCGAACGCATTGCCGGCGGCAGCGCCCAGATTACCGGCAGTTTCTCGCCGACTGAGGCGCACGATCTGGCCATTGTTCTGCGCGCTGGTGCGCTACCGGCGCCGGTGAAGGTGGTCGAGGAGCGCTCCATCGGCCCCAGCCTCGGTCAGGACTCGATCGATCAGGGGATGAACTCGATCATCATCGGTTGCATCTTAGTACTGATTTTTATGGCGATTTACTACCGCATGTTCGGCATGGTCGCCAATATTGCGCTGATCTTTAACATGCTGCTGATCATCGCCGCCATGAGCATTATCGGCGGCACGCTGACGCTGCCGGGCATGGCGGGCATCGTGCTGACTATCGGTATGGCGGTGGATGCCAACGTGTTGATCTTCGAGCGGATTCGCGAGGAGCTGCATATCGGCAAGACACCGCTGGCAGCGATCGATGGCGGTTACGACAAAGCCTTCTCGACCATTGTCGATGCCAACATCACCACGCTGATCGCGGCGATTGTCCTCTTCCAGTTCGGCTCCGGCCCGGTGAAGGGCTTCGCCGTCACTCTGTCGGTCGGTATTCTCGCCTCCATGTTCACTGCGATCACCGTCACCCGCGCCATTATTGCCGCCTACACCGGCAAGCGCGGGCGCATCGAAAAACTAAGTATTTAAGGCCACTGCCATGCAACTGATCAATCCTGATATCCATATCGACTTTATCGGCAAGCGCAAAATCGCGCTGGCGATCTCGACGCTGATGATCCTCATCTCGCTCGGTACATTGGCGGTGAAGGGGCTGAATTTCGGCATCGATTTCACCGGCGGTACGCTGGTCGAGGTGCAGTTCGACAAGGCACCGGCGATTGCCGATGTGCGTGCCGGCATCGCCACCAAGGGCTACAGCAACGCGGTGATCCAGCAGTTCGGCTCGCCCAAAGAGATTCTGATCCGCGTACAGAACAAGCAGGGTGAGAAGTCTTCGACCATCAGCTCGGCCATTCTTGACGGACTGGGTGAAAAATTCGGAGCCGATGCGATTGAGATGCGCCGTGTCGAGTATGTCGGTCCGCAGGTGGGTGAGGAACTGACCCGCGCCGGCATTATGGCGGTGCTGATCTCGATGGTGGCGATCTTGATCTATGTCACCTTCCGCTTCGAGTTCCGCTTCGCCCTCGGTGCCGATGTGGCGCTGCTGCATGATATTACCATTGTCCTTGGCCTGTTTGCTATTACCGGCAAGGAGTTCACCCTGCCGGTGATCGCCGCATTGCTGACGGTGATCGGTTACTCGCTCAACGATACGATCGTGGTGTTCGATCGCATCCGCGAAAATTTCGCTGCCAACCGCAAGCGCAAAACGCCGCAGGATGAAACCACCATGGTCAACGACTCCATCAATCGCACCCTCGGCCGCACCCTGATGACCTCACTGACCACGCTGCTGGTGGTGATTGCGCTCTTCTTCTTGGGCGGCGAAGTGATTCACGATTTCGCCTTCGCGCTGATCGCCGGCATCATGGTCGGTACCTACTCATCGATCTATGTCGCAAGCCCCGTGATGATGATTCTCGCCAACCGTTTCCAGTCCAACGCCGATGAGGACAAAGCGCTGGAAGCACGGCCGTAAGCGCCGCGTGGCCGGGTGATGAAAGGCGATATCAGTCCGCAACTTGCCGCCGGCACACTGCTGTTCAGCGGTTATGGTGAGGATTATCTGCAGCTGCACGACACCCGCTACAATCACAGCCTGATAATCCACCACAACACCCCCTCTGCTTGGGCGCCGACTCGCTTGGAGGCGCTTGAGATTGCCCATTTCGCGCCGCTATTGGAGCGGCCGCCGGAGGTGCTGCTGCTCGGCACAGGGCGCACCACCCGCTTCCCCGATGCCGCCATTCTCGATTGGATGGCCGAGCACCATATCGGTTTCGAGTGCATGGATAGCCGCTCGGCTGCGCGTACCTATAACATCCTGATCGAAGAGGGGCGCACCGTCTCGATTGCCATGCTGCTGCCGGGGATTGGCTAGTGGCCGGCTGCTACGAACTCTCCATCGCCACCCATTTCTCCGCCGCCCACAGTCTGCGCGGCTACCCCGGCGACTGCGCCCGTCTGCACGGCCACAACTGGCACGTCAAACTCTATGTCGAGTGCGAAACGCTCGACGAACTGGGTCTCGGCATCGACTACAAAATCATGAAAACAGCTCTCAAAGAGGCGCTGGAGCCGTGGGATCACTACAATCTCAACGACGTCCCCCCCTTCGATCGCATCAACCCCTCAAGCGAAAATGTCGCCCGCGAGCTCTACCATGTGATGCAAAAAAAGCTGGATGATGATCGAGTGCGCGTCTCCCGCATCGAAATCTCCGAAACCTGCACGGCCAGAGTAACTTACCGGCCGAGGCGATGAATGTGCATGCGTTTGAGACGGATCGAATTGGCGCTTGCATCGTCAAAACTTTTACCCATAATCCGCGCTCCCGAAATCGGCGCGCAAAGGGCAGGTAGCTCAGTCGGTAGAGCAGAGGACTGAAAATCCTCGTGTCGGGGGTTCGATTCCCTCCCTGCCCACCATCTAACATTTACACCACATTTCAATAGAGTCTGTAAGCTTTGTGTTTGCAGGCTTTTTCTTTCTGTGTTGCTAAAGTCGGTTTCACCAGCAGATAAAGCTCGCCATCGTAAGCCAATTTCATCTGTTTCTGCCCTCTGGGGGCTTTGCCGTCCGCGCCTTTGCGTCAGTCAGTGCCATGTCATCACCTCCGGTTTGACGGTACCTGAGAGATACCGTCATCAGAGGTGCCGTCAAAAGTACCGTCATTTTGACGATATCTCTCATTGTTTATAGCGCAGCTTATGCGTCGCTATGCACGCCGAGAAAGAAGCGCAGACCATGTCTGCCTCCTCGCTATTTGGGTGTGTTTTTCAGGCTACACCCAATAAACGCTTGCTTGGGTTGCACAAGGTAGCAATGCCTCTGAATTTGAAGCCCTAACGCAAAACGGGAAGTGACATTAGGTCACTTCCCGTTTCTTGTTGGTACCGAGGACTGGAGTCGAACCAGCACTTCCATAAGGAAACTAGCACCTGAAGCTAGCGCGTCTACCAATTCCGCCACCTCGGCTTATAGTCTCGCGCTGTGTGTGCTGCGAGAGGCGCGCAATCTTAGGTTGGAGGCACATGGTGTCAAGCAAGAATGAAAGCAATAAAAAACGGACGACAGGCCGTAAATCACAGCAAGGGAAAGCGGCTGCCGAGGGGCGGGCACGGCGCCCTGCGCGCAAGGGGGCGGATGCGAAAGATCCCTGGGGTTCGTTGAACAAGCGGCAGCCGGGCGATCAGAGCGCGGATAAAAAAGCGGGGCGCGGCAAAGCGCGGTCTGCGCGCGGTGGACGCGGTAAGCGGGACGGTGCACGCAACGCGCATCGGCAGCAGGTGCATATCGGCGTTGTCTCCGCCCATCCGGACGGTTTCGGCTTTGTCGATGTCGAAGGGTTGGAGAAGGGGATTTTCCTGCCCGCCGGCGAAATGGAAGCGGTGATGCATGGCGACAAGGTGGAGGTGCGCACGGTGCGTTTCCGCGGCCGCGAGTCGGGGGAGATTGTCCGCATTGTTGATCATGCGCCCGATCTGCTGGTGGGTCAGTTCCATATTCAGGGCGGCCTCGGACTGGTCAAACCCCGCTCCAAAAAGATCATCCAGAACATCATGATCAAGCGTGACGATGCCAATGGTGCCAAGGATGGCGACTGGGTGCGCGTCAAGATTCAGCGCGGTGCGGGTCATCTGCGCGGCGTGATCCAAGAGGTGCTGGGCGACCAGCTCTCGCCATCCAAATTGATCGAGCTGATTATCGCCGAGCAGAACATCTGCGACAGCTTCCCCGATGCTGTGCTGCGCGAGGCTGAGCAGCTGCCGGAGGTGGTGAACGCTGCCGATATTCAGGGGCGCAAAGATCTGCGTCATCTCCCCTTTGTCACCATCGATGGCGAAGATGCGCGCGATTTTGATGACGCCATCTGTGTCCTGCCACGTGGCGAGGGATTTGAGACCTGGGTGGCGATTGCCGATGTGGCGCACTATGTGCAGCCCGGCTCCGCGCTCGACCATGAAGCAAGCCAGCGCGGCAACTCCTTCTACTTCCCCGACCGCGTCATTCCGATGCTGCCCGAGAAGATCTCCAACGGCCTCTGCTCGCTCAATCCCGAAGTCGATCGGCTGGCGATGACGGTGCGCATGCGTTTTGACGCCAACGGCCGTCGCCGCTCGGTTCATGTCTATCAATCGGTGATCCATTCGCAGGCGCGGCTCACCTACACGCAGGTCGCCGCCTATCTTGAAGAGCAGCAGGCGACGATTCCGGCCGCCTCGATCTGCGCCATGCTCGATGATGCGGCGCGGCTGTTCCACAAACTGGAGCACCAGCGTGCACGGCGCGGCGCGCTCGATCTCGATGCGCCGGAGCTGCGCGCGCAGCTGGAGAACGATCAGGTGACGGCCATCTCCGCCACGCCGCGCAATATCGCCCACCGGCTGATCGAGGAGATGATGCTCGCCGCCAACACGGCCGTCGCCGAGTTCATGCAGCAGCGCGAATGCCCGACGCTCTACCGCGTCCACACGCCGCCGGAGCGCGAATCGATCGAAAAACTGAACGAATATCTGGCGCCTCTCGGCCTCTTTATCGCTCTGCCAAAGGCGAGCAGTGGAG
>Ga0256829_1003459_pt1 | contig 10936 bp, 10 predicted proteins | sample 131447metaG_FD_185979 | JGI IMG/M metagenome (GOLD analysis project Ga0256829, IMG submission 185979) | Hydrothermal vent microbial communities from Lau Basin, Pacific Ocean - 131-447 | ecosystem: Environmental > Aquatic > Marine > Hydrothermal vents | place: Pacific Ocean: Lau Basin | collected... | reverse complement strand
TTACACGCACAACAAATGCAACAGATAGCGATCATGCCGCTATCTCATAGATATGAATGGCATTACGGGCTATAGAATGACTGTACGGTCACCTTGCAGGAAGATACGGCGCTGCGTGTATAACTCGATTGAACGCGAGAGCACTTTCGCCTCAGTATCGCGCCCCAGAACCTGCAATTTCTTCGGGTCATAGCGATGATCAATGCGCACGACATCTTGTTCGATAATCGGCCCCTCATCCAAATCCGCCGTTGCAAAATGCGCCGTTGCGCCGATAATTTTCACACCGCGCGCATGCGCCTGATGATAAGGCTTTGCGCCCTTAAAACCTGGCAAGAAAGAGTGATGAATGTTAATGATACGCCCCAAATATTTTTCGCACATCGTGTCAGACACAATCTGCATATAACGGGCAAGCACAATCAGCTCTGCATCCGTGTCTTCGATAATGTCACTAAATACATCCTCAACGCCGTCTTTATGACCGTTCGGCGTAGGTACATGATAATATTTCAGGCCGCGCGCCTCCACCAACTCACGATTATATTCATGATTGGAAACCACGCCGACAATATCAATATTCAGATGCTTGGTGCGCCAACGATACAGAATGTCATTCAAACAATGATCGGCTTTCGATACGAATATAAGCGTTTTAACAGGCTCATCACGCGGCGTGATTTTCCATGTCATATCATACTCTTGCGCCACTTTTTCAAATGCCTCAGCAAAGCGCTCCTCCGCCCCTTCGGACAAAGCAGAAAACACGACCCGCATGAAAAACTGCTCTGACAGGTGATCATTAAACTGCGCAGACTCCTCAATATTGCAATTTGCGTTGCTCAGTGAGGTTGCAACCGCGGCCACAATGCCCGGGCGGTCATTACATTTTAAACGAAGAATAAACACGTTTGCTTTTCCAATCTTATTAAAGCCATCACATAAGCGGCCGATTATATTACGATATTTTACTTTGTCTACAGCGCGATTATAACGGGTATCGCCCTGTCACGTTTTTATTGCGCAAAATCCGGACTTTTAGTAATATGTTAAAAAATAATAAGAAAAATGATGTTATTAGGGGTGTGTAAGGATGTCGAGTAATCCTTCAGAAACGGATTTCACAAATATAGACTTACTTGGGATGTTTGAAGACAAATCCCCGAGAGACTTCTATGATGTCACATTAAGCGAGCGCCGCGTTGCCGTTTTATCCCTGATAGAGCCAGCCTCCGAAGCGACAGGCGTGAACGCAGACACATTGCGCGGTATGTGGTGGGTGGAAAGCCGCTCCGGTCATCCTGACATGCTGGTCAGTCCGACAAATGCCAAGGGGGATTGGCAGTTCACCAAAGAAACGCAGGCGAATATGTTCCTGCATTACGGCCCTGAAATCGCAGAGAACCTTGAAGAATATGGCTTCGCGTTAGAAGCAGAAAATGTACGCATGTTTACACGCGGCCTGCGCAACCTTGCCATCGAAGAGCGCGGCATTGAAACAGGAACGATAGATTTAGAATCAAGCGAAGCCAACGCACTGTTCAGGGATGTCGGCCTGTCATGGAGCAATGACATCGTCCCCGCATCAAACAGAGGTTTTTTCAACGACGCAGAGAGCTTTGAAAATATCGATAACGGCAGCGTAACACTGACGAATTATAACCAAATGCACCCCGGTGATATGAATTTCCTTGAACGCATGGATCGTACCCGTTTGGATCTGCCGGCGACAATGACATTTACGGCGGCGTTTTACATGAAGGAAATCGCAGAAGATGCAGGCGTGGATGCCAGTGATTACAATAATGCAGGCTCACTCTATGCCGGATACAATATCGGCCCCGGAAATGCCGCGCGCCTGTCCAATGATTTATCAGATAACTCCAATGCGATGGGGTCGATCGGTAACGCCGCAGAGAAAAACCCGTACTTCTTCCGCAATAACGCAACCGGTGAAGAAGCCCTTGAGAATTACCAAGAAGCCGTAGACGGATGGCGAAACTTTCAATTATATGAACTTGAACCACCGCAAACATTGGTCGAAGGAATCGCCCGCGGCCTTAAAAACGAAAATGACCCGACAATTAATCCGTATGATGTCTATAGCAACGTCATGGAAGACCGCGGATATTATGACCGCGCAGAAACCCTACAAGCCGTAAGGGAAAACCCGCTGCATTATCCATTCCAATATACAAACGGGATCAACCTGCCATTTACATACTCAACGGATATTATGACACCATACAGTTTTGATCCGATCCCTCACATAGACCCGCAGAATTTCCGCATGTCTCAAGCTGAAAAGGCATTGTTGATCGTCGACATACCGACACCTGACGAAGAAGAATTCTTGCCGACACCGAGATAAAAAAATATGGTGCAAGGGTAAACGCAGAACAAAAGAAAGTTTACTGTAATGAAATTATTATATGGCGTTAACGGCGTTGGCAGCGGCCACCTTACGAGGGCCCATATAATGATTCCAAAACTGCAAGCCGCAGGCGCGGATGTAACAACCATTCTATCCGGTCGCCCCGCAGATAAATTCAAAGATATCGACGCCCTGCCCAACCCGCAATTCAGACAAGGCCTGACCATTGATCAGGGCGATGGCGGGATGAGCTTTATCGGAACATCCCTAAACATTGCACAACAAACCCCTACTCTGGTGCGTGATGTCATGAATATGGATATGAGTGGGTACGATCTTGTCATCACCGATTTTGAACCCATATCCGCATGGGCGGCAAAGCGCGCAGGTGTACCCTCTATCGGTGTCGCACATCACTTCGCATTTCAACATGATGTCCCGAAAGCAGGGAAATATTCGCCCTTTATGATGTTTATGAACAACATCGTTCCCGTCGATACCCCGCTTGGCCTGCATTACGATAAATTCGATCAGCCTATATTGCCCCCAATCATTGACGAAACAAAACTGGCAAACCTGTCAGGCGGCGAGGTAGACCCGCACAAAGTTCTGGTTTATATGGATTTTGAAGATCAGGGAAAGCTGGCCAATATGCTCCGTGAGCATCCAAGCCATGATTTTTATATTTACGCGACATCGAACGAAGCCGATATTGATGACGGAAACATTCATTTAAGACGCCGATCACGTGAAGGGTTCCAACGTGATTTTGCATCATCATCAGGCCTGATCACAAACGCAGGTTTTACAGGCACATCAGAAGGGCTTCATCTCGGCAAAAAAATGTTGGTGAAACCGACCATGGGGCAAAAAGAACAAGAATCAAATGCGCTCGCACTCGAAGATCTGGGCTACGCCAGCACCATGACATCACTCAACGCAGAAAAAGTTGCACAATGGCTGCAGGAAGATAAAAGCGTAAAGATCACCTACCCTGACACCGCTCAAGCCATCACAGACTGGATTGCAGAAGGAAGCTGGGACGATGCACATGCCTTATCAGATGAGCTGTGGAGAACCACAACCTATGACCATAGCTAGGCTTACTTATGCCCATCCTCAATAACAATGTCATCATCCTCCATATAAGCGGCCTCTGCATTATCCGCCCGCAATAAAAAGCCGGGAATAGCGGCACTTGCGACCACAACCAACATAATAACGGAGAACATTTGTTCATCAATAATTCCGGTTTCCAAACCAACCGTAGCGGTAATAATCCCAAAGCTTAGGCGGTAATTAAACAAAACACCGCTAAACCCCGCATAATCCTTAATAAATCTACGCGCAGGTATGTACGTCCCTAAATATTTCAAAGATGTTGCCGCCACGAACATGACTGCCGCCACCATCAAATACTCCATATCCAAACTGCTCAGATCAATGCGCGTCCCCGAATAAAGAAAGAAAATCGGCGCGAAGAAGCCTAGCACCATGCCCATAAGCTTCGCCTTAACGGCTTTGTTATCTTCCACAATGCGCGCCATGACCACACCCACCATAAAGGCAACCAGTGACGGATGCACATGACCGATATTTTCGGCCATAGACCCCATACCCACAATCACCACCATCAGAAACCTGAGCTCCGGCTGCGCCAATGATCCGGGATATCGCTTAAACATCCATAAGCCGAAACGCGGTAACGCAAGCAAACAAAAAACAAATATAACCGCAAAGATAAACGTGCCGAGGCCGACCTCTCCCAATAAAATCGCCAATGTGACCATACTGAGCACATCCACAACCGAGGCTGAGCTAAACATCACTTGCCCTTCACGCGTGCGTAATAAGGACTGCTCTTTTAATAAATGATAGACCAATGCCAAAGATGTAGTAGATAGCCCGATACCGATTAATGCGGATTGAAGAAAGTTCATCCCCAGCCAGAGACTACACAAAGCATAAACCCCGGCAAAAGGAAGTACAAAAGAAGAGACACCTATACACGTACTGGAAAGCCAGTTCTGCCTGAGCTCCCGCACCCGAAGCTCAAAACCGGCGACGAACATCAAGGCAAGCATCCCTAAATTGGCCAAGAATTCCAGCCAGTCTGTATGAGAAATATCAACCATGAAAAGCGCCAACCCCATGCCCGCCAGAATTTCCAAGACTGCGCTCGATATTTTAAGCTCATAAGATATTACGGCAGCCAGAATCAACGCCAAAGCCACGGCAAGAGATACTTCCATTCATCACCCCATTTCGAAAATTATAATGCCTGAAGATTTTAGGCAATTCGCAAAGGGCGTGTAAAGGGTAAACCCACCGCCGAAGTCTTTGATATAAAATTAAAAATAACAAAATTGAATATTTTCACAAAAAACTATGCTCTTAAGGCTTGCTTTTTAATTCTGACTTATGTAGGTTTCCGTTCATCCGTTTTTAAGCGTTGGGGTATGGCCAAGCGGTAAGGCATCGGTTTTTGGTATCGTGATCCCTGGTTCGAATCCAGGTACCCCAGCCATTTTTCTTATATTTATATAGCGACAGTTATCTGGATTAAATACTTCCTCCTGATACATCCTAATCACTCATTCATCGACTCTGTAAGAAAACTGCGATTAAAGTTTTTACTTGAAATGCACACGAAATCACAGACTATAGTTTGTCTGATGTTTTAAATTCTCAAAAAGCAAAAAATGAGCGAAAAATTTATAGGTAAATGCTTGTGCGGAAAAGTCGAGTTTCAAGTTCTGGGAAGCTTCGAGAGCTTTTTTCTCTGCCATTGTAAAAGATGCAGGAAAGGGACCGGATCAGCCCACAGTGCAAATCTTTTTTCTAAATCTGCGAAGATTAATTGGGTAAGGGGCCAAGAAGATATTAAAACTTATCGTGTTCCGGAAACACAACATGAAAAAAGTTTTTGCAGAAAATGCGGCACTACACTTCCAATACTACAAATGAATGGTGATCTTTTGGTTGTACCTGCTGGTAGCCTTGATAGCCCCATCAACATCAAACCAAGCGCACACATTCTTTACAAAAGCCGTGCTGAATGGGATGTAGATTTGGATTGTGTGCAGAAGCTGGATGGCTTACCAACCTGACACGCAATAGTCTGATTTAAAAAAACAAAAACCACAACGTTATTGAACACTTAAAGCAACAAGCATAGACATTCCCCTCATTTCCCTGTTTACTCTTACTCGTGGGTATTCAAATATTGGGAACTCCCAACATCTTTTTGATAATTCTACTTAAAATCAATTATGATACCTAATTGAGCGCGTTACTGATTTAATAAATAACTTAAATAATGGGACTGTTTATTTGTGAAAACACCTCATATTTTAACATTTATGACCTGTTTTGTGGGTTTGATAGTTACCTTTACGGCGTATTTCACCTATAAGGACTTCGAAGACAAAAAACATGTCCAAAAAATCATCTCTGACAATCACAAACAACTGGCGAAAATCGAACGCCATATCCAAAATAACGTTCTTGTCCTAAGCATCCTCAAATCTTTTTTTGACGCCTCAACACAGGTGAGCCGTGAAGACTTCAAGGTCTTTGCCGGATCCCTATTAAAAATAAACCCCGCTATTCAGGCCGTGGAATGGGTTCCCAAACTCCGTCACAAAGACAGAGACGCACATAAAAAGATGGCTCAAGAGGACGGATTTGAACATTACGACATCATGGAACCATCCCCGAATGGCGACCTGATGGTGTCCGGTAAACGGGATGTATATTACCCCGTCTATTATGTCGAACCCTATGAGGGTAACGAAATTGTTTTGGGCTTGGACCCTCCAAATCACAAGCATAGAACCAACGCAATAAAACAAGCCACAGAAACAGGACAACCCAGCGCCACACCTGCCATGACCCTGACGCAGGAAAAAAAGCATCAAAAAGGAATCCTGATATTCAGCCCTGTATATAAAGGGTCTGAGCCCCCGACAACCATAGAAGAACGCCATGAAAACCTACATGGGTTGGTTCTGCTGGTTCTCAGGATTGGTGATATGATGAATTACACATTACAGCCATCCTATAACAAAAGAGGTGTCTCCGTCACAGACATCACATCCCCTGATGCGCATGAATTGCTATTTGAAAGTGACCTTAATACGTCCTCATTAACCTATACGACGACACAACATATTGATGTTGCAGGCCGCACATGGCTGATTAGCACCTACCCCCTATTGATGAACGGGCACGGCTTTTTTGATGGTATCTCATGGCTTGTTCTGTTGGTTGGCATAAGCTTTAACTGCTTCCTTACCCTTATCATTTACCAACTGGTTAACCGCCGCAGAATTGTCGAAAACCTTGTTGCCACAAGAACACAAGAAGTTCAGGAATTGAGCACAGCAATGGAGCGCACGGTTGAAGGCGTTTCAATAATAAATGACCAAGGTCAATATGCATATATTAATGAAGCATATGCAAAAACCTGCGGATATACCGCGACAGAATTACTGGATCAAGAATGGCACACCACAATAGCAGATACAGATATCACAACCATGCAAGGCGCGTATGACCACATGTTTGAAACAGGCAAGGCCTCTGTAGAGCCAAATGCGGTGAAAAAGAATGGTGAACGGTTTAATGCACGGATAACCCTGATCCGAAAAGATGATGAAAACGGTAACTTCGTTGGAAATTATTGTTTTATGACTGACATCACCCAAAGAAAAACAACAGAAATAAATTTAAAACAAGCCAATGCGGAGCTCGAAGAATTTGCATACCGCACCTCACACGATCTGCGCTCTCCGCTTATTTCTTCCATCAGCCTCCTTGCATTGGCAAAAAGCTCCATGGAAAAAAACAACCATAAAGTTGCCTTGGACTGCATCAATCATATTGATAAATCATTGAAGAAGCTGGACAGGCTAGTTGGCGACATTTTGGCACTGACCAAGATAAAGGCTTTTGATGAACAAGGCGACGACATAAACATAGAAGACATGATTGATGACGCCCTTAGCAAACTATCAAACATGCCCAACTTTGAGCGCCTGAATATTACAAAGAAAATGGAATTCACGGCCCCGCTCACTGTAAAAGAAAGCCGCCTACAACTGATCGTCGAAAACCTGATTTCAAACGCGATAAAATATCAGGACTTAAATGAAACGCAATCAACGATCGAAATAACAACCCGAGAAGAGGACGGGCATTTCATTCTTGAGGTAAAAGACAACGGCCTCGGCATTCCGGAAGAACATCACGGACAATTATTTAAGATGTTCCAAAGGTTTCACGCCAGAACATCTTACGGATCCGGTTTGGGCTTATATATGATGAAGAAAGGCGCAGACATTCTGTCCGGCGACCTTACGTTCAAAGCATTAGAAAAAGGATCACTCTTCACATTAAACATCCCCCTTTCCAAAGGAGGCAAAGACAATGGCGATTAAAACTATACTGCTTATCGATGACAGCGAAGCTGATCAGTTTTTTGCAAAAACCACGATTGAATTTTATGATAGTGAAATAGAAGTCATCCAAGCCTTTGACGGAAAAGAAGCGTTACAAATATTAAGTAACACAAAAAAACAGCCCGACATCATTTTCGTTGATCTCAATATGCCTGTTATGAACGGTATAGACTTCTTAACGCACTATACAAAAGAAGGCTTCGGCGGCAGCACAATCTTTATGCTCACCTCATCAGACCTTCCTAAGGATGTAAAAGAAAGCACAGCTTATCAATGCGTTCGGCGCTATATGATAAAACCGTTAAAAGAACATGATCTGATCGATATATCGAAACTTCTGGCAAGCTAAGCTCATACATTCGATGTTTATTATATAAACCACTTGTGCCCGTCCGCAGATGTGCTCTATCCTTTGATTTATTAAAAGACAAGGATATAAAATGGAACAGCCCACAAAGAAAAGCCCCCTTCTTCTGACAATCGCGACCGCCTGTGCGTTGACATCTTTCACTGCCCAAGCCAATGACGATTTCAGCGGCTTTATCGCGGTGGGTGCCGCGACCATCCCTGACTATGAGGGGTCTGATGATTATGATTTCATGCCACTACTGTTGGCGAAGGTAAATTACAAAGAAACCTATTACGCGGAACTGGTCGGCACGGCCCTGCGCGCGAATGTTTCCCCCTACCCCGCGATCGAATTCGGGCCCGTTCTTGGCTATTCGGGCGGGCGCGATGATGATGTCGACAATAACGCCGTCAGCCGCCTTCGTGAAATCGATGCAGGCGTAGAAGCAGGCGCATTTGTTAAACTGCCTTTCAAAAGCGTTCTGACCGAATATGATTCCGCCTCAATCAGCGCACAATTCCTCACCGATATTTCTGACACGCATGAAGGAACGACAATAAAACTAAGCGCAGGATATGATCGCTGGATCAATAAACAACTCAGTCTGGGCGGATCAATCAGCACGACCTACGCCAGCGATGATTACAACGATGCGTTCTTTTCTATCGATGCCGATAACGCATCACGCAGCGGCCTTAATCAATATGATGCCGATGGCGGATTTAAAGATATCGGCCTGCGTATAAACTCACGCTATGCGCTGAATGAAAAATGGGGCGTAACAGGATTAATCGGCTATAAGAAAATGATCGGTGACGCCGCAGACAGCCCCGTGGTTGACGATGCAGGGAGCGACAATCAATGGATGGCCGGATTAGGCGTCTCTTACCGCTTTTAGACAAAAGAGAAATTTAAAAATTAATCAATATTTATAGGGGGTTAGCCCCCTCTTTTTTACCCTATTTTTTATGCGGGATTTTTTTTCATTTTCACCTGTATTTTTTATTTGCATTCCATAAAAAAAAACCTTATACACTCCGCTACGCACGTGCCACTGACCCTTCTGCAAGACAGTCATGGTTATGTAACGGCGTGAACGTTTTTGGACCGGGGCGGGTCTTTATAAGATCCCAACCGCCGAGATTTGAAAGGGTTTACGTTATGATACGTAATATTGCAGAGAGCAGAGGCTATTACCCCTCTTTTAGTGTCTAACGGCTCTAATCCGTAAATTGGATTAGGGCTGGAAATCAGACTGACTAGGCTGCTTATTACGCATTCTATGCGCCCCCTTCTTTCTTGGCATTTTTGTTTTTAAAGAAAGGAGGCCATTATGGCTTTAAACACACAAACACAACCTTGGGGTCAGCACTTGATCCTTGATTTTAACGGATGCCCGAGAGATCTTTTGGCGTCTAAAGAAAACATCCTGAACTGGACGAAAGACCTTGTCGAAGCCATCGATATGGTTGCATATGGCGAACCGATTGTTGAGCATTTCGCAACGCACTCACACGAGGCTGCAGGCTATACGATGTTGCAGATGATCGAAACATCAAACATCGCCGCACACTTCGCAGAGAATATCGGCCAAGTTTACATTGATATCTTCTCTTGCAAGACATTCGACGTTGAGAAAGCTCTGGATGTTTGTAAGAAATACTTTGCCCCTGAAACAGTGCACCAAGCATCAATCAGCCGTGGCTTTCATCAACAACTTCCGTTGAAAGACGGCCAGTATGAGGATGTTGACTATGTTCGGGCGGCCTAATTTTTTCGAAGATGTATACGGCATTTACCCGACCAATGGCACCAAAGCATTTCAAGGATTTGAAGTGAATGAGGTGTTGTTTGAAGGCAAAAGCCCGTATCAGGATGTTGCCATTTATGCCAATGACACGCTCGGCCGTGTATTGGTGTTAGACGGCATTGTGCAAATCACCGAGATGGATGAATTTATCTATCAGGAAATGATGGCGCACGTTCCCCTATTCGCTAACGGAAAGGCAGAAAATGTTCTGATCATCGGCGGCGGTGACGGCGGTATTTTGCGCGAAGTTCTGCGCCATAAAACTGTGAAAAAAGCAGTGATGGCAGAGATCGACCAAATGGTTATTGATGCCTGCGTAGAGCACATGCCCTCTATCAACCAAGGCGGCGACGTATATACGAACCCGCGTGCGGAGCTCATCGTTGGTGATGCGTTTAAATACGTTGCTGAAACCGATGTGAAATTCGATGCCGTGATTATCGATTCAACAGACCCGATCGGGCCTGGCGAAAAGCTGTTCACGCCTGAGTTTTATGGCAATCTGGCGAAAATCCTGAATGACGGCGCATGTGTTTCCACACAGGGCGGCGTTCCGATTTTCCAGCCCGGTGAAGTTGCAGGAACCATCGCATGTCTGAATGGCGCAGGCCTGAAGGCAAGCTGTTATCACGCGGCTGTACCGACCTATTACGGCGGTTACATGACGCTTGGTTATGGCGTTAAGGCACAAAGCGGGCAACAGCCTGATTTGGCAACACTACAAAACCGCTATGCCGCGGCAGGGTTCGACACACGTCACTACAGCCCTGAAATGCATCTTGCTTCGTTTGTCCTTCCGCCTTGGATCGCAAAAGACGCAGGACTTGATCAAAGCCAACATGAAAAGAAGGAGGCCGCATAAATGAACACACATAACACTGACTTTTTCTCTATCTGTCCTCAAACAGGTGATGAATATGCAGGACGTCATGTTCTGGCCG
>Ga0256829_1003458_pt1 | contig 10944 bp, 9 predicted proteins | sample 131447metaG_FD_185979 | JGI IMG/M metagenome (GOLD analysis project Ga0256829, IMG submission 185979) | Hydrothermal vent microbial communities from Lau Basin, Pacific Ocean - 131-447 | ecosystem: Environmental > Aquatic > Marine > Hydrothermal vents | place: Pacific Ocean: Lau Basin | collected... | reverse complement strand
CAGAGTACCTGGAAAGGCACCCGGAAGCCCTGGTAAAAGGCAAACAGGCAGATTAAATCCACCGAGGCCGGTACGGCACAACCCGGAGTCAACAGATGTCCCGTCATATCTACATCGTCTGCCTGGTCATGTTTTTATCGGCCTGCGGCACCTCACCCAAAACCCATTTCTATCTGCTGGACCAGGATCACCCACCGGGTGAAAACGCCGCACCTGACACAGACGGTCTGCGCATCGGTGTCTGGAAGGCCCGCTTGCCTGAATTTCTTGACCGCTCCGAAATCGTAACGCGTAACGGTCAACACGATATCGAGCTGTCCGATTTTCATAAGTGGGCCGGCCGGCTGGATAACAACCTGTCCCGCCTGGTAGCGGCTGAACTGGGTGAGCGCCTGCACACCGACCGTGTTGTGGTGTCACCGTGGCCGGCCTATATCAAAAACAACTACCAGGTAAAACTCTACATCGAACACTTTGATGGCCAGCTGGGTGGAGAGATGGTCCTGAGCGGCGCCTGGAGCCTGCTCAATGGTCGCGGCAATAAAGAACTGGCATGGAAATCCTTCACTTTCAGGACAACGGCCGCCAGCGCAACATACAGCGACATGATTGCTGCACTCAGCGCACTCACCGTACAGCTTGCCGACCGGATCGCCACGACGATCGCCGCCCGCTAGAGTCCTCGCCACTGTGCCTTGACACAACGGCACGGGCAGTTATCCGTCAATTTTTTTGTTTAGCGGATATTAATATGCTAATATTGTTCGTTTCCCGCCACGAAAACATCACGAGCCTCAGAGCGCGCATATGCTGTTTAACTTTGAATGCACCGAACGGGGCTGTCCCAGGAATGACATTCTCTCCGGACTGACCGTCGCCCTGGCGCTGGTACCCGAGGCGGTAGCGTTCGCGTTTGTGGCGGGTGTCGGGCCACTGGTCGGACTGTATGCCGCCTTTATGGTCGGTCTGATTACCGCGGTGGCGGGTGGCCGGCCGGGGATGATCTCGGGCGCCACCGGCGCACTGGCGGTGGTCATGGTCAGCCTGGTGGCCCAGCACGGCGTCGAATACCTGTTTGCCGCGGTGGTGCTGATGGGCGTCATCCAGATGGCTGTGGGCCTGTTAAAGCTCGGCAAGTTCATCCGTATCGTACCCCACCCGGTGATGCTGGGTTTTGTCAACGGCCTGGCCATTGTCATCTTTCTCGCCCAGTTGAATAACTTCAAGGTGGCAGACGCCGCCGGCAAGCTGCAGTGGATGCAAGGCCAGTCGCTGTGGATCATGCTGGGGCTGGTGGCGCTGACCATGGCGATTATCCAGTTCCTGCCGAAACTGACCAAAGCCGTACCGGCCTCACTGGCCGCCATCGTCGCGGTATCGCTGCTGGTGATTTTCGTCGGCATGGATAGCCGCACCGTGGGCGATATGGCCTCGATCGCCGGTGGCCTGCCGGCATTCCACCTGCCGCTGGTGCCGTTCAACCTGGAAACGCTGAAAATTATCCTGCCCTACTCCATTATCCTCGCCGCCGTCGGCCTGATCGAATCCCTGCTGACCCTGAGCCTGATCGACGAGATCACCGAAACGCGCGGCAAGGGTAACCGGGAATGCATCGGCCAGGGCCTGGCCAACAGTGTCACCGGCCTGTTCGGTGGCATGGGCGGTTGCGCCATGATCGGCCAGAGCATGATCAACGTGAATTCCGGCGGCCGCGGCCGCCTGTCCGGCATCAGCGCCGCCCTGTTTTTGCTGATCTTTATCCTGGCGGCTTCCGACCTGATCGAAAAGATCCCGCTGGCAGCACTCACCGGAGTAATGTTTATGGTCGTGATTGGCACCTTTGAATGGTCGAGCCTGCGCATTTTCCACAAGATCCCGCTCAGCGATGCCTTTGTGCTGATACTGGTCTCTGCTGTCACAGTCGCCACCGACCTGGCCGTCGCCGTAGTGGTCGGTGTCATCGTATCGGCACTGGTCTTTGCCTGGGAGCACGCCAAGCATCTGCGTGTAGAATCTTTTATCGATAAAAACGGCTCCAAAGTCTATGAACTTCACGGCCCGCTGTTTTTTGCCTCGGTACGTAACTTCCAGGACCTGTTCAACTGTCAGGATGACCCGGATGACGTTATTATCGAGTTTCAGCATTCGCGCGTCATGGACCACTCGGCGATAGAAGCCATCGACACGCTGGCTGAACGTTACGTCAATGCCGGTAAAACCCTGCACCTGCGCCACCTGAGCCAGGAATGCCGAAAGCTGTTGCGCAAGGCCGGTGACCTTTTGGAAGTTAACGTAATGGAAGACCCGCGCTACCATATCGCCGCCGACGAACTGGCCTGAGCCGATCCGGCCGGGCAACAGGTATAAACCATGTCAGACTCCAATCCCGTTACCCGTTTTTCCGACCTGGGACTTGCGCCCGCCCTGTTAAAAGCCGTGGAGGACGTTGGCTACGAACAACCCTCGCCTATCCAGGCAGAAAGTATCCCTATCCTCCTGGAGGGCAAGGACCTCCTCGGTCAGGCGCAGACAGGCACCGGCAAAACGGCCGCTTTTGCGCTGCCACTGCTGTCAAGGCTGGATCTGAAGCGGCGTGAACCCCAGCTACTGGTGCTGGCGCCGACACGCGAACTGGCTATCCAGGTTGCAGAGGCTTTCCAGACCTACGCCCGTCACCTGAAAAACTTTCATGTGCTACCCATCTATGGCGGCCAGTCCTACGAGATACAGCTGCGCCAGCTAAGACGCGGCGTACACGTCGTGGTCGGTACCCCGGGCCGTGTGATGGATCACATGCGCAATGGCAAGCTGAAGCTGGACAGTCTCCAGGCGCTGGTGCTCGACGAAGCCGACGAAATGCTGCGCATGGGCTTCATCGACGATGTGAAATGGGTGCTGGAACAAACCCCGGATACACGTCAGATCGCGTTGTTCTCGGCAACCATGCCCAAAGAGATCCGCAAGGTCGCCGAGCAGCACCTGAACAAACCTGTCATCATCAAGGTTGCGCAAAAGACCGCCACCGCCGAAACCATCCGCCAGCGTTACTGGCCCGTCAGCGGCCTGCACAAGCTGGATGCACTGACACGCATCCTGGAAGCCGAAGACTTCGATGCCATGCTGATCTTCGTGCGCACCAAAACCGCCACCGTCGAGCTTGCCGAAAAACTGTCCGCCCGCGGCCATGCTGCCGAAGCGCTCAATGGCGACATCCAGCAAAAAATGCGCGAACGCATCGTCGATCGACTGAAGAAGGGCCAGATCGATATCCTCGTCGCCACTGACGTGGTGGCCCGCGGGCTGGACGTCAAACGCATCAGCCACGTCCTCAACTATGATATTCCAACCGACGTAGAAGCCTATATCCACCGTATTGGCCGTACCGGCCGCGCGGGCAAGACCGGTGACGCCATCCTGTTTGTCTCGCCGCGTGAAAAACGTCTGCTACGCGCGATCGAGAAAACCATTCGACAGCCTATCGAACCGATGCAGCTGCCTACGGCAAAGGATATCAACCAGCAACGCGTTTTGCGTTTCAAACAGCGTATTCGCGACAGGCTCGCGGATGAAAAGAATGAGCTTTACTACCAGCTGTTGACCGAAGTACAGGAAGAAGACGGTGCTGAACCGATGGAGATTGCGGCTGCGCTTGCCGGGCTACTGCAAGGCGATGAGCCCCTGCTGCTTTCCGAGAAGGCACACAAACCCGCACGTGAAGAACGTGGGAACCGTGGCGCGTTCAACGATGAGAAACGCCCGCCCCGCCGTAAACAATCACCTGGCTCGGACAAAGCGATTCCGCTAAAGGGGCACCCTGAAGTCGAAATGCTGCGCTTTCGCATCGAAGTCGGTTATGCACACGACGTCAAGCCCGGCAACATCGTCGGCGCCATTGCCAACGAAGCCGACCTTGACAGTGAATACATCGGCCATATCGAAATCTACGAAGACCATTCAACTGTCGACCTGCCGGCCGGGATGCCCAAGGAAACCTTCTTTGCGCTGAAAAAGGCCCGTGTCTGCCAGCATCGCATGGATATCAGTGTGGCCGGGGAACCCCGAACCGAAGGGAAACGCAAACCCTTGTCATTCAAATCAAAGAAAAAGACCCGAGCAAAAACAGGTACGAAATCCGGGGGCAAAACAGGGAAACGTGCGACATCAGGAAAGAAACCCACCCGGGCAGGCGGAAAGAAATAAGCCGTCCTCCCCGGAGGTTGAAGCCGCCATACGACACGCTTTGCCAGGCAAACGCAGCAAACCGTGTTTACGGTACGAAACGTCCCTCCTATTGACATGAATCAAAGAACTTTCCTGCCTGGCCCTGCAGTATTACCCTGTAGATGGTAGCTGGGTTCGCAAATCCGTACCAACCATCGATCAGCGGCCGGATCTGCGGGCACAGGAATTACTGTCAGGAGGGAAGGTATGCTGTTGTTTCGCTTAAGACGATCATGGATCACCACATTTATTGTGGCGGCTTTTGTCGCACTTATCGGGGGCTGTGCCACTGCCCCTCCTGCGCCAAAGGAAATCCACCTCGTCTGGCCACCTGCGCCACAAAAGGCGCGTATCCGCTTCGTTCGCAGCATCTATGGTGAAGAAGACCTCAAGCACGACACCACCTTTTCGCAGAGCCTGCACAATTTCCTGGCGGGTGAGAAGCCTAAATTAACCGATATCGCCCAGCCGATGGGACTGGCGGTTTCAGACGACGGGCAACGCCTCTACGTGGCGGATTTCGCCCAGTCGGCGGTATTCATTTTCGACTTTGCCACACAGCATTTCAGCAAGATTCCACGCCTGCAAAGACCTGTCGGCCTGGCGCTGGACGGCAAGGGGAATCTCTACGTTGTCGAACAGGAGAAAAAGGGTGTCAGTGTTTTCGATCCCGAGGGCAAACGCCTGCGTTTCTTCACGGATCCGTCTGTCCAGCGACCGACCGGTATCGCCATTGACCGTCAGCACAACAGGATCTACGTGGTCGACAGCAGTCATACCAAGTCCATGGATCATTCCGTAAAAATCTTCAACCCTGAAGGCAAGCTGATCGGGAAACTCGGTAAAGGCAAGGGCGGGGCCGCCGGGTATTTCATGTTCCCGACCTACGTTACCGTCGATGACAAGGGTAATGTCTATGTCACCGACACCCTGAATTCAAGAGTGCAGATGTTTGATCTGGACGGCAATTACGTGAAGAGCTTCGGCAAACGGGGCAATGGCTGGGGCATGTTCGACAAACCCAAGGGGGTTGCGCTCGACAGCTTCGGCAACCTTTATGTTGCCGACTCCGGCTGGAGCAACGTACAGATTTTCAACAGCAAGGGTCAGGTACTGCTGTTCTTTGGCGGCCGCGGGCCGATTCCGGGTATGTTGAAGAATCCCACGGCGGTGGTAATTGACAAACAAAACCGGATCTATGTAGCCGATTACATCAACCATCGCATCGAAGAATATGAGCTGGTCAACACGGCGGCTGCTGACAGCTTTGTTTCTGCAAACGAAACGCAGGAACCGGATGCCGCTAACACAAAGGAAACCGGTGCCATCTCACCATGATTCATGGCGACCTGGTGTTTTCAAAAACTAAAGTGTCAGAGGGAATCATCATGAAACAATCACAGCTTTGCAGCATACTGGCGTTAGGGGCGTTACTTGCCTCGCCGGCTGCCTGGTCGGCGGAAGGCGCCGCAGGCGGTCTTCAGGGCACAGTGCACGATTTCACCCAGGCCACGGGGCTAACCCCAAACACCAATCCCCCGGCGGGGATTGGTGACGTCGGCCTGTGTACCTACTGCCATACCCCACATAAGGCCTATTCAACCGCACTATTATGGAACCACACACTCTCAACCAGTAACTTTTCCTGGGATATTGCCAAAACCACGGCGGGTACGGACTTCCCGACATTCCGCGGCGACACCTACAAAGGTGCCACAGCGAAATGCCTGAGCTGCCATGACGGCACCGTGGCGATTGGTGATATCGCCTGGTTCGCAGAAGGGAAACCCGCCATTCTCGACCCGATGCAGCACGCGGCGCCGGAACCGGCTAATATCGCCAATGGCGCCAACATGGCCGGCAACCACCCGGTGGCGATGCCCTTCCCGTACCAGAACCAGGGAAGCACCTACAATGGCGTAACAACCGGTCCGCAAATCAGCCTGGACGAGTGGCAGCCAGATCCGACCGCCAATGGCATCCGCCTGTTCAACGATGATGGTGCAGGTAACATCACCGCCGGACCGGTGCTGGCCAGCACCGGTATCGAGTGCTCTTCCTGCCATGATCCGCACAACAAGAAGACCGCTGATGATCTGTTCTTGCGCGGAACCCTGACAGGCAGTGACACCAACTACATTTGCCTGAAGTGTCACAACAAGTAAGTACAGCCGCAGTGAGTGGGTATAACACTGCGTGATCATCCGGGGGTGCCGGAACTTGTCCGGTACCCCCGGCAGCCACAAGGATAGTGTCATGTGGTCGTATGCAGCACGCTATCGAATGATTGTCAGGAGGATGTTGATTCTTTAACCCTGGATGCTCCATACCAACTCCTGTCACTATAGCGCCTGACACTGACAACAGGACGTCATGGCGCAAGATCGGGTTGCTCGATATACTGGATCCAACCCTCACTTCGCAGGTGCTTTTCACGCTGGTGTGTCACGGAGCTTTCCAATGAAAACAGACTACCGAACGCTATTACTCATACTGGTCACCATGATGAGCATGGTGATTGTCTACTCCGTCCGGGCAGAAGCCTCAAAGCCCGTGCCCGGCAAGGCGCTGTACGAGAAATACTGCGCCTTCTGTCATGGCAAAGACGGGCGCGCCGATACGCCCGTCGGCCGCATTCTCAAGCCGCATCCCCGCCGCTTCGCGGACCCCGTGGAAATGGCGCGTCTCACTGATGACCAGATCCACCGTGCTATCAAACAGGGAATCCCCGGCACTGCAATGGCCTCGTGGGGACAGATATTGACTGAACCCCAGATTGGCGACGTGATGGATTATATCCGCAGTCTCGTCGTCGCCGGTGGCACACACAGCACGCCCGAACAAATCAGCCTTGAGGTAGGTCGGCGTATCTACGATATGGAATGCGCCTTCTGCCATGGTCTGAAGGGACATGCCGACACCGATGCCGCCAGGGTGCTTAAACCGCCGCCACGCAAATTCGCTGACCCCATCGAAATGGCCCGTGTCGATGACGGTCGCATGTACGCCGCCATCAAGCTCGGCGTTTCCGGTACGGCAATGGCCAGCTGGGGCGACCGCCTGAGTCCGGTTGAGATAATCGACGTCATGCGTTACATCCGCAGCCTGGAACAACCCCTGCCCGCCGGCATGACGCGGAAAAAACTCGACATTCTGGTGGGTGGCAATATCTACCGGCAGTATTGTGTAACCTGCCACGGGGAAAAAGGTGACGCGAAAACGCCGCTGGGCAGTGTGCTGGTTCCGCATCCGCGTAATTTCACCAATGCCCGGGTAATGGCGCGTATCAGTGACAAGCGGATGACTCAGTCCATCATGAACGGCAGGAGCGGTACGGCGATGGCGCCCTGGGGTGGCATACTCAACCCTGAAGATATCCGGCGTGTCATCCTGTACATCCGCCATACCTTTCAGCACCAGCACTGATCCATGAGCCGGCTGTGGCGAAACCTCATCATAAACACCATGCTCTGCACATTGTTCGCAGGCATGCTGCTGACTGGTGGTTGCAGTTCGGCAACCCGTTACCGGGTACTCACCTTCTTTTTTGAAGATGTACCGGAACCTGGACAGGAAGTTGCACCAGAACCGGTAGTTCACCAGCCACGCCGGGCACCCGGCTACAAGCCAAAACCCAAAACCGTGGTGGTCAAGGTTGACCCGCACCAGACGGAAAAAACACTGTTCCTGCGCGACTGGAAAGGCCTGCTGCGCAAACTCCCCAAGGATGCGGTTGGTGGCATAGACTGGGTGAAAGCACTGGATGAAGGAGATATCACTCCGAAAGTGGCATTGAATTCCGACGCCCCCAAACAACCGGTGCTGTACCTGGATGTACACCTGCAACCACCGGCACAGCCCCTGTTCAAGGTTACCTTTCCGCACAGACCGCACACTGAGTGGCTGGCCTGCAGTAACTGCCATCCGAAGATCTTCCATATGAAACAGGGTGCGGACCCGATTTCCATGGAGAAGATCTTTGCGGGTGAATATTGCGGCCGTTGCCACGGAAAGGTTGCTTTTGACGTAGCCACGGGTTGCCCACGTTGTCACCGCGCCCTGGCAGGGCCACAATAATGCGCGCCTTTTTTATCACTCTTGCCACCTGCAGCCTGTTACTGGGTATCGCCACTGCCCGTGGCGGCGAGGTGCTGGGCGATATCACCATCCCGCGTGTAAACAAGAACGCGGAAGGTTCTGATTTCATGCCACCCGCACGCTTCCCGCACTGGATACACCGCACCCAGTTCAGGTGCTACGTCTGTCACGACGCGATATTCCAGATGAAAGCCGGGGCCGATCACATCACCATGGACGATGTACGGGATGGCCGCTTCTGCGGACACTGTCATAACGGAAAGACAGCCTTTGCTGTCGGATTCGATACTTGCGAACGATGTCACCGTACACCAGACAAAAAGCCCTGATCGTCTGGCTGCTGCACGGAGCAGTCGGCGTGATACTGCTATCCTCCCGGGGAGCCGGTGCTGCGCCGGCCGTCGGACTGGGGACATGGGAAGGCAATGTAGAATTACGTTACGAGCTGGAGCGGCAGGACACACAAATCAAAGGTGCCCCGACAAGTACCTTTGACAGTGACCGGTACAGGGAACGTTTCAACATACAGAACCAGGGCTATTTTATTTATGATCCCAGACTGATCACCGGGAACCTGGGGCTGACCCTCGAGCTGCTCCAGGAACAAAATCGTTTCGACCGGATCCGGGGTTCCCAGAATGGACAACTTAAGGGGTATAACTTCGATGTCAGCCTGCTGCCCAAAAAACCCTATACCGTACTGGCATTCGCCAACCGCAGCGAGGATGTACTGCACCGCAACTTCGGTACGCGATCAGAGATTAAAAATTCCGACATTGGCGCCCGCTTTGACCTTCGCGAAGGCAGCATCCTCAGCAGTCATGGATTTCCCTATTTCAGATCCTCGCTCAGCCTGAGCCGCGGCCATATCCGGGAAACGACCGAGGGACTCGGTCAGACGTTTCGCCGCAACGAGGACAGGGATGTCGTCGACTATACCGCGCACAAGGGTTTCGAGACCGCCGACCTGGATTTCAATTACAAACTGGAAGATGTCACGGATACTGCGCGCGCGCAGGGCGCGTTCAAGACCCGGTCTGCCGACCTCGTCTACAGCCTTGATTTCGGCCCCACGCTCAACCGTCGCTGGGACTCCCGCCTGGGCTACCTCAAGCGCACAGGCGTCAGCGATACACGTTTCCTGACGGTCAATGAAAACCTGCACATTGACCATAATAAAAAACTGTCGACGAACTACCGCTATTCACTCAGCCGGTACGAGACAGATAACGGAACCACACTCAACCAGACCGGTACCTTGCAGTTACAACACCGGCTTTACAAGAATCTGGTCACTACCGTCAGGAGCCGGGGTACGACCTCTGACCTGCCGAATGGCAGGCGTCGATCCTACCTGGGCGGCATCACCCTGAACTACCACCGGACCCTGCCCGGGCAAGGCCATGTCACTGCATTCACGACGGGAAGCTACCAGGTCGATGACAATGACCTGGACAGTTCACTGGTCGACATTGTCGACGAAGCCCACGCCGCACCTTCCGTGTTCGGTGGCGGCAGCAGCTTTACACTCAACAATCCCTTTGTCGTTATATCGACCATCGTCGTAGTAGATACGCGTGGAGGTGCAAGACTGAGCACACAGGCCGGCATAGACTACGATGTACTGCAACGGGGTGGCGTGATAGAAATTATTCCCATTGCCGGCAGTTTGATTATTCAGCCGGGGGACCCCCTGGCCATAAGCTACACTTACGAAATAGCGCCCTCTATCCGCTTCTCGACACGTTTCTGGTCACTGGGGGGCGGTGTGGATTACGACGGATTTACATTTTTTGTCACGCATGAAGACAGTGAAGAAACCCTGTTGTCCGGCCGCGATGACCGCTTCCTGGACGACCGGCGGCTGGATACCGCGAAACTGGGCCTGCACGGCAGCTGGAAGCAGTTGCAGGGCAGGGTCAACAATTTATTCCAGAAACTGGATTCTACCCGCTTGCAGTTCACACGCTGGCAATTCGACCAGAACCTTGCCTATACCGGGCTGCTGGGCATGACGCTCAGCGCCACTACAGCGGAATCCTTCACCCGCTTCGACCTCCCCGTGGCGCGTGACCGTGAGACCTATTCGGCCCGACTGGCACTGAACGGGGTAGTCGCCGGGGGCTGGCTGTTACAGACATTCGCCAGTGTACGCACCCTGAAGGACAGTGACCTGGACGATGAAACCGTGCGTGAAGCCGGCCTGTCCACCCGGCGCCAGATGGGTAAACTGACCATACAGAGTACGGGAAACTGGAGCGATTTCGAGCGTGGACTCGTTGAAACCCGCGACTTGCGTTTTGAAGTCCGTATTGCCCGGCAGTTTTGAGGTGAACAATGCACAACACTAATCGATGGATTGCTACACTGCTGCTAAGCCTGTTGCTGGGCGCCTGCGGAACATCACCCACAGGGGTAGACACCCGGCAGACAGCTGAACAACCCCTGGTCTGGCCCAGTCCGCCAGCAGCACCCCGGATTCGTTTCGTACGCAGTGTTGCCAGCGCCCGGGATCTTGGCATTGCACCACATTTTTTCAGACGCCTGATCAATTCCCTGACGGGAAAATCCGGCGAAAAATTTGTACGTCCGACCGGCGTAGCCGAACACAATGGCGTTATTTAT
>Ga0256829_1003457_pt1 | contig 10948 bp, 6 predicted proteins | sample 131447metaG_FD_185979 | JGI IMG/M metagenome (GOLD analysis project Ga0256829, IMG submission 185979) | Hydrothermal vent microbial communities from Lau Basin, Pacific Ocean - 131-447 | ecosystem: Environmental > Aquatic > Marine > Hydrothermal vents | place: Pacific Ocean: Lau Basin | collected... | reverse complement strand
CCTTTATGCCTCTTAGTTCTGTTTCTTCTTCATTTATGCGTTTAACTAACTGTTCATTTGCAAGTCTATACTCTACAATATCAGATATATACACAATACATAAATCGTGCTTTTTTGAAAACACTTCCAAATCATCTGCACGGGCCATAGTTCCATCATCTTTGATAATCTCACAAATCACCCCAGCAGGTGCAAGACCAGAGAGTTTACAAAGGTCTACAGAACCTTCTGTGTGTCCAGTACGTACAAGAACGCCACCATCTTTAGCGATAAGTGGAAATATATGACCAGGGCGTACAAAATCAGAAGCTACTGTTTGAGGACTAGCTAGTCTGCTTATGCAGTCATCTCGTTCAGCTGATGATATACCAGTAGTTGCTATGGTGGAGTCTATAGATACTGTAAAAGCTGTTTCGTGGTTTGAGACGTTATTTCTTACCATGGGTAACAAATCTAATTTAGTAGCTATCTCCTTAGTAACTGGCGTACAGATAAGCCCTCTAGCCTCTTTGGCCATAAAATTTACCATATCTGGTGTAGAAAATGTAGCGGCATAGACAAGGTCACCCTCATTTTCTCTATCTTCATCGTCCATCATAATAACCATACGACCACGCTTAATCTCATCTATCGCTTTTTCTACTCGTTTTATTGCTTTACTTAACATAAAAATCCTCTAAAATTTTGCATATCACATTATATCGTAAAATGAAGTATCTAAAACAACAACTTCACCAAACGGCACTTCTTTTTCTTCTGGCATTACCCATAGTACATCATAATTAGCTTCATCTTTAGGATATGTGCCTTCACCGTCTGTAAAATATATAAGTAACGTTGGGTAGTCTATATGCCTATCTATATATTTAAAAACAGGGCGAAAGTCTGTACCTCCTCCTCCGCTTAACTCATACACTAAAGGCTCTCCTGGTAAAAAAGTCTGAACGGACTGAACTTTAGCATCTGCTGTTATAAGGTCTATCTCATAATTTGGGTACTGTTGCATCATAGAACTCACCTCTGCTAAAAAAGTAGACAGTAGCTCTTCATCTACAGAACCAGAGGTATCAACTGCAACCACAATACGTAATAAATCAGAACTCATACTAGGCAAATAAATACCCCTGTAAAGAAACTTCTTATTAGGTGGTGTAAAGGTATATGAGGTCTTAGCGTGTGTGGCCATATAAGCATATAAAAACTCACGCCAATCTACTTTATGAGAAAAATATTCAGGTACAACAAAGGCTAAATCTTTAGGTAAATCACCTTGACGTTTATGCTTTTGAAATATCTGCTCAAGATGCTCTTTCATCTCTTGACTTAACTCTTCTTTGTCGTTAGCATTATCTTGTTCATAAGTCTCTTTAGCATTCATGTCCAAAGTATTCTCTTTTTGCATATGCAGGTTTTCAACTCCTGTTTCATCGGAGTTTGTTATCTGCTCACTCTCTTGCTCCATGCTATGCTCCGAGTTGTCTAGCATTTCTGCACGCAACATCTCATAAACCTCTTCTACATACTTGCCTTCAAATTTATCTTCAAAGTAAGCATATTCAGGAAGTCTCATACCATTCTTAACTAGCATAGCATTTACTACATAGTCTGTAGCAGTTTGCCATAACCATTTAGTACGTCCATTTAAACGCTCATGATGTTTCAAAACCGCATGCATTGCCCCATTTGCCATAACAAACTCCACCTCTTCAAGGCTTAGTTTATCTATATATTCGCAGTTATAACGCATCTTTTCACCATCTGATGTAAAAGTTAATATATCATTATTTTGTTCTAACTCAAGAGAAGATGCAACAGTCCCAAAGTAAGGATATTCCAGCATTAGTTTAGATTTTGCTTTGATGATTTTATCTTTATATGTCATATCTCTAAACCATGACAAACAAAAAGTAGATTTTTTTCATATTTTTTCCTTAAAGATGATTGTACAACTATTTTTCTAACAAAAGTTTTTTTGGCAACATAATAGTCCTTTTGATAACCTCTAAAGGATAAGACAATATATCTTCTACGGCCATTATAGAGACTTTTGGCTTGTCTAAACTACCCATAATTTTAAGCCCTACTGTTATACTTTTGTCTTCTCCTATCAATATGTAACCCACAAGTGGAATTCCTCCTACTATTTGACCTAGTTCACGTGCAACTTGAATACCTAGTTCTACATTAATTGTTTTTTTCTTTAAGTCTAATTCACCTTTACCTACAATGCTTGCCGCATCACCTTTGATGTATATGGAGTCAAAAATAATTTTATCTTTTTTTATCATTCTGTACTCTATTATGGCAGATTTTATGCTAAAGCCTTTATCTGAATAGCCTGGCTTATGAAGTGTAGCTAAAGCAGGTATGGTATTTATAAATGCTAAGGTATTATTGTAAGCTTTAAAATCTTTCATGACTCCACCCTCTACTGTAATTTTTCCTTTCATTGTCTTTGACGGTATGCCAGTTTTTTCAATGGAATATCGTCCACCTTGTAAACCATAAAAGTTTATAAGAGGTTGTAGTACACTATCTTTTATGCGTAGTGCTTTCAGACTCAACACTTTGCCAACCTTTGTAAAACTAACCATATCTTTATTTGCAATCCCAACGGCTTTAATGTCGCCATTGTTTTTTACATTAACATTATAACTATCTGTAAGTAAACTGTACGTATCGTACCTTAAATGACTCTTATCTCCCACAATCACTACTTTTGTTCCACTCTTTACCCTTTTATGTTTTTTTGTTTTTTTAGAAACTTGTATTAAAAACTTTTTCAAATCAATATTGAGACCTTTTAAAACAAGATGAGAGTTTGATTTCTTATAGTGAAGCCTATTGTTAAAAGCATAAAATTGAACATCTTTTTGGCTAATTTTTCCGTGAAAAGAGGTAGACAAAAAGCAAGTATCTTCTTTTTCGTAAAAAAAACACGATTTATATTTTAGCATTCCTTTTAAGGTGTATGTTTTAAAGTCTTTTGTTTTCACTTTAACATTACCACCATCTTTTAGAGGTATTTCATCGCTAACAAACTCTTTAACTTTGTTTAAATCTCTTAAGGTTAGTACTGTTTCATATTTATTATTTGATAGTCTTAGCATATATTTTGGTATAGATATACGTATGTTATTTTTGTAGTTTAATTTTATGGGTATCTTTTTATTTTTTAGGCTCATTAGCGTTTTTCTATCTGCTTTAAGAGTTAAGTACTTAGCATTAAACACCATGTTGGCTTTTGACTTATCTAGGTCTATACTACCATTTAATGTACCATTATGTGTAGTATGGGACAACACAATATCTTTAAGATAAACCAAACCATTAGCATAAGACACATAACCACTTTGCACATAAAATGGAATATGATTAACTATTATTTTGCTTTTACTTAAATTTACATCTACTAAAACAGTTATACCATCTTTTTTCAAAGGAATATCTAGCTTTACACTTGCCTTTACGTCTCCATTTTTTTGCAAAACTGGCATACTTACATCGTATGAAGATAGTATATTGCGTACCGTTTCATCTACTCTACTTTTCATCTGTAGGTCTATCTTCAAGGTAGTATTGTCATCTTTTAAGTTCACTATGGAAACTGTGCTTCCGTCTAAGTTTTTGCCCTTGTAACGTGGTTTTTTTAAATCAAAAAAAAGCCCGTTATTGTTTGTGTAGCTTAACACAAAACTAGGTGCTAAAATGGGTTCAAGAGCATCTTTAAAATATATGCGAACATCACTAAAAAGCACTTTTCCTTTTAGTAGGTTAAAGTCCATCTTAAACTCTTTATCTACAAAGCTACCACCACCAGAAAGAGAGATTAACCTATAGTTTTTTGCCTTTACTTTATCTACTATCCAACTTCTAATGGCGGGTGTTATATTGAACCTATCTATTATCTCTTTTAGGTTAGAAAATGTATCGCTTTTTAAAGAAAAAACTATGTTATTACCTTGCTTACTTGCTTTAAAGTTACCCGTAGTATGGTTTAGAGAGAACTTACCTTTTATGCTTAGTCTGTCTTCGTGTAAATCGTACCTAAAAGTACCTCTTGCGGTTATGTTTTCATCTTTTAGTAAAAGTATGGGTATTTTGCCTATAAGCATTTTACCCTCTCTATGCACATCAACACGCACAAGATAATCTTTACTACTAAGTTGGAGTATATTGTCATAATAGTAAACACCCAATACGTTGTTGTCAAATACAATTTTTTTCAAATCAATATATTCAAAAAATGTCAAAATGTATTTTATGTTTTCAAAAATTTCGCTAATGTGTTCTAAAGAGGGGTTTTCTTTGCTGTGAGGTACTACTACTCTGTTTGCCTTAAGAGTAAGTTTTTTATCTAGTTTAATGTATAATCCATCTATATGGTAGCCATAAGCTTTGAAGGTATCTACCTTTACACCTACACTAAACCATGCAAACAACACTATAAAAAGAAGGACAATAAAAATGAATATATTTCGCATGAGAACGTGGATAGCGTTGGCAACAAACACTGCACTAGTCTTAATCATCTCTTTTGCCTTTTATACTACACTTCCCATAAAAACCACAAAAGCACTTTTGGTTCCACAAGGGTCTATAGCTCACATTATAACACAGTTAACTAAACAAGGTTATGCCCTCTCTAGCATAGACAAGTATATTTTAGCACTCATGGGCAAACCTCAAAGTGGTTGGGTAAACATTGGAGAGACTGAACTAAATAGAATTGACTTTCTGTACAAACTAACAACCGCAAAAGCTAAAATGCAAAAGATAACACTAATTCCAGGTGAGACAAAAACACTATTTTTAGATATGTTAGCAAAACAGTTAAAACTAGATAGAGAAAAACTCAAAACTTATTATAATGCCTTTTCTAGTTTCCGCGAAGCTGGTATATATGCCGATACTTACAGTGTGCCTTTTGGCATAAGCGAAAAACATCTTATCTATTTTCTTGTCACGCAGTCTAAAAAGAAGTATCAGAAGATTTCTAAAGAGGTATATGGTAGTTACAACAAAAAACAATGGCTAAAAGTACTAACCGTAGCTTCTATAGTGCAAAAAGAAGCAGCAAATACTAAAGAGATGCCCATAGTAGCTTCTGTCATATATAATCGTCTTAAAAAAGATATGCCTCTTCAGATGGACGGTACATTAAACTATGGTAAGTTTTCGCATATAAAAGTAACACCCCAACGCATAAGAGATGACAAAACAAGCTTTAACACTTACAAACATAAAGGTCTTCCAACTTCACCCATTGGCTCGGTGTCTTTGTTTGCTTTAAATGCTGCTATGAAACCTGCTACAACTGACTATTTGTATTTTATGAAAAACTCACAGGGTGTTCACGATTTTACTAAAAGTTACAAAACGCACATACTAAACATAAAAAAGGCACGCTAATTATGAGAGTATTTATATATTTTATAGCCTTATCTGTATTTTCTTTTTCAAAAGGAGTATCTGCTGGTACAGTCATAACAAATGTCGCAAAACTAAGCTATAACATATCTGGCTTAGGCTTTAAGGCAAGTAGTAATACAGTGATAAATATTGTTGACCAAGTGGTTGATTTTGATATTATCTGTCAAGAGAGTACAAATCTACTTGTAGAAGGTGGGCAAAAAGCAGTAGCACTTACCTTTAAACTTACAAATGTGGGAAACGGTACAGATAAATTTACCTTGTTTCACGAGACGAATGCATCTTCTAACTTCTCTGTTTCTAACCCTCTCATATATATAGATAGTAACAAAAATGGTATATTTGACATAGCAAAAGATAAACAAGTAAAAGATGTAAACCTAAGTGAAGATGCTCAAGCCACTCTATTTATCGTAAGTGACATTCCTAAAAAAGCACTACCTACAGGGAGCATATCTACTAATGGCATACATGCGGTATCGGCTTTAGTAGATGGACTAAGCTATGCACAGTCAAAAAATATAGGTTCATACTTTGTGGTAAATGGGGTTACTGCTGGTATGGACAAAGCTTTTTGTGGGTACGAGATACACTCCATGCAACTACTACTAAAGAAAAGTTCAACACTCTCAAGTGACAAACTTTTTACAGGCACAACAATACACTACAAAATAAAAGTAAGCGTACTAGGAACAGGTACCATAAACAATGTCGTAATAAACGACAATATACCCAAAAAAACAAGCTACATACCAAACTCACTAAAGCTAAACGATAAAAGTTTAAGCGATGCTAAGCACTTTTTAAAAAACAAAATTTCTGTACCCATAGGAGACATTACCCAAACCAATACATCAAAACCTATATATTTTGTTACCTTTGATGCTAGAGTAAAATAATATATCTGCTAACCTATAGCTAACACTTATTTTGCTATATTAAGGATAAATAAAAAAATGGAGAAATGAAATGAAAAAAACATTGATATCTTTGGGTATAGCATTGGCTACTATGACAGTAGCTTCACAAGCTAGTGTAAGTATAGCTACGCAGTCTTACCAAGAGCAGATAGTTAACGGTAGCACACAGTGGGTACAGGCGGTAAAAGTTGTGCCAGGTACTACCATACTCTACCAAAATACCCTAACAAACAACGATGCAACAACAACAGCAGATAACTTAAATATAGTAAATCAAATCCCTACACATATGGAATACCTAGACTCCACAGCTGCTTGTAGTGTAGCATGTACGGTTACCTACTCTGTAGATGGTGGAACAACATTTGACGTACCTAGTAACCTTTACGTGGGAACAGGAAGCACAAGAAGATTGGCAGTTGCTAGTGATTATACTACTATCAAATGGCTAATAACTACACTAAACGCTTCTGCTACAGAGTCAGTACAGTATAAAGCTAGATTACAGTAAAACAAGAGACATGTTTTGTTTCGACAAGTTAAGTGCTTCTATTAGTATCTTGATGCAAGTATTTAACTTGTCGAAACAGGCATAAAAACAAAATATCATGAAACAAAAAAGGAGTTAATCATGAACAAAATAACAAACAAGATAGTAGCTATAGCATCGGTGATGCTATTTGGATTGGTAGAAGTGCAAGCAGTTGGTACTTTATCTAATATATCCATATCAAACAATGCGACTATTAGCTATCAGGTAGCTGGGTTGGCTCAAACAACCGTAACATCATCAACAGATTCGTTTGTTGTCGATAATAAGGTTAACCTAACAGTAGTGCATCAAGACCCAGCAGCTGTAGTAGTAACACCAGGACTAACAAAACAAGTACTTACTTTTAAAGTAACAAACACAGGTAACACTGCACAAGATTATATCTTGACGGCTGCACAGTTTACTAGTACTGCCCCAGGCGCCACTAATCCATTTATTTTAAGCGACACTACAGACGTAACAAATGTAACAATTTTTGTAGAATCTGGCACAACTAGTGGATATCAAGCGGCCGAAGATACAGCAACATTTATAGATGAGTTGGCAGCAGACGGCGTTGCGACAGTATATATAGTCTCCGATATACCAACAGCAACAGTCAATAGTGATATAATGAGTCTATCACTAACAGCCCAAACAGCCGATGGTGGAGTAGGAGGAACACTAGGTGCTGCAACAGTTAATGATTCAGGAGTAGCAGATACAGCTAGTACAGTTGAGGTGGTATTTGCAGATGGTGCAGGTACAAATGGTGCTTCAGATGCAGCAAACGATGGCAAATTTGGAGATACTGATGCATATAGTGTAGTTACTGCGGCTCTTGTGTCTACTAAAACTTCTTGTATTATAAGTGACCCAGTAAATTTAACAACAAACCCAAAACGAATACCAGGTGCTATCATACGTTACGGTATTCAAGTTACAAATAATGGAACAGTGGATGCTAATTTGGTTTCTATTACCGATATTGTTCCTAATCCTTTTGGTACTAGTGCAAACACACTAGAAGTGTGGGACGCAGCATGTACGGGCATTACATCAGGAGTATGTGCAGCAAAAGCAACAAATAATTTAGCCACAACAAATACTGGAGCAGGAACAAGCTCTGTAACGCTTAACTACGGTACTGTAGCAGCTGGAACAAGTAAGTGTGGATATTTTAATGTAACTATTCAGTAATAAATTACATACTATGTCTTATGAAAATTGCTCATACAAAAACCTATCTTCTTGTGTCAACTCTTAAGTTGACATAGGAGATTTGCTATGGGCATTCGATACCTCTTTACCCTCATCTTTATCTTCTCTTTTAGCTTTTCGGCAAATATTGGCGATGTTGTCTCAAACATAGCTACTTCTACTTTTAGTGTAAATAGCATAGATAAAAATGCCACTTCAAACGAAGTAAACAGTACTGTTGAAGGCACAGAAGCTAGCATAGAGTTTTTACACATAGATGAAAAAGCACCACAGAAATATATACTAGGTAGCAGTATGTATCTAGGTAATGACGGTACATTTCATGCATTAGCTAAACCAAAAAGAGCAAATGGAGTAGAAATCTCTACAACATCTACTGTTGGCATGACAAGCAAGGGCATTTATAATGTAGATGATTTACTGCTCATAAAAGTAGTAGATTTAGACCAAAACAACAACAATGCCATTCGTAATACCATCAATATAACTCTAACATCCCCCTCTGGAGACAAAGAGACCATTAAGCTAATAGAGACTACAGTAAACAGTGGTATCTTTACAGGCTACACAAACCTAGTAAGTAGCAAAAGTACAACATCTGACGGAAACCTACATGTAGAAAATGGCGAACAGATAAAAGCAAACTATGAAGACCAAGACACAAGCATAAAAACAAGTAGTGCTATCGTCATGAAACAAGATAACTTAAACATCTGGATAACAAAACAGGTAAACAAGCAAATAGCCTCCATAGGCGAAATGCTATCTTATACCATAACCATACATAACGACGAAAGTTTTAGTGTGCCAAATATGCAAATAGACGATTTTATGCCTTATGGTCTTAAACTCATAGAAGACTCTGCTACTATAAACAAAAGTAAAATTACACCAACACCCTCTAAAGATGGAAAGCATCTATATTTTGACATACCAAACTTGCTAGCTAAAAGTAAAACAGAGATTGTGTTTTATGCACAAGTTACTGCTGGTATTTTAGATAAAAAGGTAGTAAATCACGCAGTAGTACATGAAAAATACTGTAGCCCAACTACCTCTACAGTACACAAAAAAGGTCAAAAGATAGATGTTTTTAATGCAAAAGATATACTAAAAAACAATAGTTGCATATTTACATCAAATGTAGCAGAGGCTTCTACTAGCATAAAAGAGGAGCTAACACGAGAGACTGGCATAATAGTCGGGCAAATATACGAATGCCCTTACGTAAACAACAAAAATGGACATGGCATTAAAGATGTAAGACTCTACATGGAAAACGGTACTTACGTAACAAGTGACACAAAAGGCAAATACCACATAGAGGGTGTAAAAACAGGCACACACATACTGCAAGTAGATGTAGATATGTTACCAAATGGATATGAGCTAAAAAACAATGTTAAAAATGCACGACACGCAGGACGTGATTTTTCACAATTTATAAGTATGGGCAGAGGTGCTTTAAAAAGAGTGGACTTTTGTCTAAGCCGTAAAGCAAATAGTGGAATTGTAGATATAACTAACAACAATACCAATACATACAACTATGCCAAGCCAACTTCAGTAGCAAAAATGCCGAACTACAATGCTACACATATACGTAGCATGGCGGGTAAAACAGCTATACTTTGGCCTCCTAAAGGCTTCATACCTAGCATTCCTAGTACACGCATAGCAGTTGTTTATGACAAAGCCAATAAGGCTGAAGTTTGGCTAAATGGGATTAAAACAAGTATGCTAAATTTTGACCATAAAAAAACAGATGCCAATAGTACTACAGTTATAGACACCTATAAAGGTATAGATTTGTTAGATAATACAAATACTATTGAGATAAAAATAATAAATGAGCAAAAGAGAGTCATAAAAACTCTCACTCGAACCATACATGTATCAAACGCACCTGCCAAAGTAGAGTATATAAAGAAAAATTCATTTGTTGTAGCAGACGGTAAGCACTCACCTGTTATAGCAGTAAGGTTTACAGATACAGACGGTTACCCTCTTCGCTCTGGAACTATAGGTACTTTTAGCATAGATGCACCATACAGGTCTCAAGTCGCTACAGACCAAATGCAACAAAACTCACTAGGTAGTGGAAAAGAACAGTACACTATAGACTCGAAAGGCATAGCATACATCAAGCTACAAGCAACCACCAAAAGTGGCGTAACATCTCTTCATTTCAAAATACGAGGAAGAGATGAAGTCATAAGAGCATGGCTAAAGCCAAAGCCTAGAAAGTGGATTATGGTTGGGTTTGCCGAAGGGACCGTTGGATACAATACATTAAAAGGGCATGAAGAGTCTTTAAGCGCCATAGGTGCTAAAGAAAAACTGGTAAAAAAAGGTAGAGTTTCATTTTTTGCCAAAGGGCAGATAAAAGGAGAGTGGCTACTTACCATGGCTTACGACACAGGAAAAGACACTAAAAATACAAAGCTTTTTGATGAGATAGACCCAAATAAATATTATACACTCTATAATGATGGCTCAAACCAAAAATATGAAGCATCATCTCGAAAAAAACTTTTCCTAAAAATAGAAAAAGAGAGGTTTTCCGCCCTCTTAGGTGACCTAAATACCGATATGACTGTAACCGAACTTTCCAAGTATTCAAGACGTTTAACAGGAGTAAAAACAGAGTACCATGATGACAATATAGACGCTAGTGCTTTTGGCTCTCAAACAGAAAGCATTTTTGTCAAAGACGAGATACGTGGAGATGGTACATCTGGTTTTTACTATTTGAAAAACAGACCCATAATTGTAAATTCTGAATCTATTAACATTCAAGTAAGAGACAGATATAAAAATCAAGATGTCATAAATACAAAAA
>Ga0256829_1003456_pt1 | contig 10950 bp, 12 predicted proteins | sample 131447metaG_FD_185979 | JGI IMG/M metagenome (GOLD analysis project Ga0256829, IMG submission 185979) | Hydrothermal vent microbial communities from Lau Basin, Pacific Ocean - 131-447 | ecosystem: Environmental > Aquatic > Marine > Hydrothermal vents | place: Pacific Ocean: Lau Basin | collected... | reverse complement strand
AAATCTGTACCTTGCCGATGGAGCACATCAAGTGCGGCAAGCATTTCGCGAAGACGCTTACTTGGCGCGAGGCGCCCGATAGTGAGAACGCGCAGGGTGGTGCCGTGCCGCGCGCAGCGCGGCGCGGCTGAAAACGCTGCAGTATCAATGCCATGGCCGACAATGTGTAATTTTCTCGTGGAAAGGCGGAAGCTCTCTTTTGATGCGGTAAAGACGACGTGCGCCCAAAAGACCGCGATGCGCAATTTTAGATTGACACTCTTGTGCGTGTACCATAGCGCCGTGCGTTTCCCGAGAAGTCGCCAAAGCCAGCCGGCAATCACAAGGTATTCCGGGTTCATATGCACGAAAACGGTGTCGTAATCGTGGCGCAAACGCCACGCAAGGCGAAGGAAGCGGCATGCGTAGGCAATACGCCGCGCGAAGCGCGGCGTATTGCGCCCCTTCCCGAGCGAGTGTACCCGCACATTTTTTGGCAAGTGGTACTCCCCTTCCTTCAAACAAATCACCTCTACCCGCTCTGCGTTTTTCGCAAACTCTTCTACCCAGCGCACGAAAAATCCGAGAATCGGATCATTGTGGTCAACTGCTTGAGTCACAATAAGCAAATTCATGGAAGATTGTTTAAGGAGCGCACCACCGGCCAACGCCCATCACCCGCGGCGCCGTCGCGACGCATTTCGTAGAGCTGCACGGAGGGACAGTGTGCGGCAAGGTTTTCAAGCTCTAAAGGGCGATCGTCTACAACGATAATATTTCCCTCGCTCAGGCACCCCTTTTCCTTCATAAACTCCCCCTTGCGCATTTGCCCGGTATACCATACGTGACGATAAGGGATGGTCGCGAGCGCGTTTTCTACCTTGACCGCTTGTATACGAGGATTGCCAAAAGTAATAACATCCACGGCCTCTCCTTTCTCTTTGAAAAAAGGAGCAACATCGGGATAGAGGAACGATTGCAGATCGTTGGGCACTGAGCCAAGTGCGCCCCGCGCAGAAAGAGCGGCAAACGCTTTTTCTACCCACTCCTCGGTAAAAGTGCCCGCAGGCGGGTCACCCGCGTGAGCGATAAGATGCGCAACAAAAGCATCGGCGTCAAAGAGAGTATAGTCAAAGTCAAGAAAATAAGTCATAGGAGTGCGTACAGTGCGCGCGCGAGCTTTTGAGGATCGTGGCGCACGAGAGAGCGGGGCACGGGGTCTTCCGGCACGGCCTTTACCATTTTAAACGATGCGAGCGTACGACGCACGGCGCGGGGATCGTGCCCGCAATCATCCTCTACGCGCTTCTCTCCTTCGCGTACGTAGCGCGCAAGGACAGAGGGCGGAAAAGAACCGCGGTGAAGAAGGATTGCGTCAAGAGCGCGGCCCGTGTATTTCTCCACTTCTTGCGCGTGTTGCTGCGCGGTATAGCCGTCTGTCTGCCCCCTTTTCGTAAAGAGGTTCACTACATAGACAAGCCGCGCGCGCGAGCGCGCAAGAGCGTGTCTCATACCTGATGGTAAAAGAGCAGCGATCGTTGAGGTGTAAAGGTCGCCCGGCCCCAAAATAACAAGATCTGCCCGCAGCAAAGCAGCACGCGCGGCAGGCGCAAGCGGACGCGGCTCTTTGAGCTCTACTTTCTCTATCGGTGCACGGCGTGTGGGTGTGTCTATCGTATGCTCTCCCACGAGAGTTTCTCCGTTGGAAAGATGCGCAACAAGTTCGGACGCGCGAGAAGACACGGAAAGGACGCGCCCGCGTACCCGCAAGATACGAGACGCCTCGGCGATGGCACGCGTATCCGATCCCAACACGTTCCTCAAGGCAGTGATGAAAAGGTTCCCAAAGTTATGACCTGCGATATCTCCCCTGCCAAAGCGGTGCATAAAAAGGCGGCGCATAAGTTCCCGTTCTTCAGAAAGAGCAACAAGCGCCTGCCGCGCGTCGCCAGGAGGAAGCATGCCGTACGCATCGCGGAGGCGCCCCGTTGAGCCCCCGTCATCCGCAGAGGAAACAATGGCGGTGAGATCAACATCCGGATAGGCTCGCAAGCCAGAAAGAACGGTAAATGTGCCGGTGCCGCCGCCCAGGGTTGCGATACGGAACACACGTCTACGCATGGGGAGCATGCGCCGCGCGCGCAAGGTCTTCGGCAATGCGGCGAGGCAAAAGAGACACGTCTTCACCCTGGGCCTTGATAGCAGCTGCGGCAACGAGAGCAAGCTGGTGCCGCAGGGCGTCGTCTTCAATGAGACGCGAGATTTCCCGCGCGAGGCAATTGATGTCACCCACGGGACACACAAGGGCAGATTCCCCTGCTTGAAAAACTTCGCCCACAATGCCCGCGTCCGTTACTACCATCGGTATATGCGCGCGCGCCGCCTCACTGTATGTGCGGCCATATCCTTCATACGCACTTGCCTGCACAAAAGCGTGCGCGTGAGAAAGAAGGGCGAGGATATCATCCCGCGCGCCCAAAAAAAGAACATGCGCAAAGATATGCAAGCGACGGGCGAGACGCTCAAGGCGCGCGCGCTCGTGCCCGTCTCCCACGACAACGAGCCCCACGGGGTATTTCTGCCGCACGAGTAGAGCAAGGGCACGAATGATATCATCAACTCTTTTTTCTCTCTCCAGGCGCCCTACTGCAATGAGAGTAAAGGGGAAAGGAGGGTTAGAAAGTGGCGAAGGATGAGGGGCGGGTTCTGCAAGCGGCTCCCCCGAAACGAGGGGGATAACAGACGGGTCGGGAATCCGAGTGCCGTAGCGGGCGAGAAGGCCACGCCGTACGCGCACAGAGACAGCGCGGATGCCAGACGCGTGCGGGAGCACAGAATCAGCGAGACGAACGCGGAGCGCGTTCTTTCTCGATTCGCGCGCAAAGAAGGGAGAACAAAAATCCGTATGCACCTGGACATGGAGACGCGCGGGCGTTCCCTGAATGGCTTGCCACGCGGCAACGCCATGTTCAAAGGGATCTTGAGAGGAAACAACCTCAATGCCATACGTGCGAATAATTTTTCTCGCGCGGCGTACGAGCGCGCGCATAAAAAGGAGGCGACCGAGAATGGTCGGGAAGGGACGGTAGCCGTGTAGGTAAAGGCCGCCTTCCTGGCGCTCTTCTCTTTGCGGCGCGCGGGAGAGAATATGAAGCTCCCCTATCGCGGCGGCGTATGCGCGCATACGCCGCCGCGTGGCACTCGTCGCGTCAAAAATAGAGGGGTCGTTGGAGAGAAAAAGCACCTTCATAATTTTTACTATTCCCCGCCCATTTAGGACACGCCGTGTCCTAAATGGGACTGTATGAATGTTGCTGTCTTTTCAAGCATGGCCGTCGGTGTAAAACGTGCGGCATCTTTTTGGGCAGCCGCCGCGCGCGCGCGCGCGGCGGCTGCATTCTCCGCCACCTGCGCAATCGCCGCAAAGAGAGCATCGTCGTCTTGGGGCGGCACTAAGATACCCGTCACGCCATCGGTAATAAGTTCTGGGTTGCCCCCAACGCGCGTGGCAATTACGGGTGTTCCGAGCATTATTGCTTCAATAAGGGTGTGGGAGAATCCTTCGTACGTGGAATTCAGAACAAAAACATCCGCTGTACGCACCCACCCCAGCGCCTCCTCGGGAGAAGCGTTTGAAATGATGCGCAGGTGCCAAGACGGCTCGCGTGCCACTACGCGCTTGAGCGCCTCAAAACCCTTCCACGGTACCGCGCGCCCGCTTGAAACAACCAGAAAGCCCTCTGGGCGCTCTGGGGGCGCCGGGATCGCTGCAGGTAAAGAGACGCTGTTATAGATAACCTCAATATGCTCCTCAGGGATGCCCCACGCCATAACAATGCCTTTGAGATATTGGCTCGGCACAATGACGCGCGCCGCTACTTTTGCCACACGGGTTTGTACCTTTTGCAAAATACGTACCTGAAGTGCCGGTTGTCGTGTGCGCACAAACTCATCAAGGGGCAAGGAAACGCCAAAGCGCCGGCTTCCCTGCTCCCACGCGTAGTCGCCCACAATCTTCACAAAAAAAGGCTTACCCGCCGCGCGCGCCGCGCGCGCGGCGGGTAAGCCTGTCGAAACCGGATCAAGCGCAAGCACTGCGTCTGCGGCGCGCGCAGCAGCAAGAACACGTCTGGAATACACAACATGCCGCAAGAGGCGCGGCAGGTGCCGCACGTCCCCAAATTTCACCATCTCCACCTCAATTCCCCGTTCTGGAAGGCCTTCAGCTAAAAGCTTCGCATAGGTTGCTGGCCCTCCTGGCTCAGGCGGGTACAGAGGCGTGGCAACGACGAGTTTCATAGAATAAATGGTATCTTTTTTACACCTTCTGCGCCACTAGAGGTGGTTATACTTATTATGCTAGACTTCCGATATGCGCATAGTGCTTGCTACGCCACTCTATCCACCCGAAATCGCTGATGCAGCTATCTACGCCAAAGAACTCGCTCGGCGACTTTCCGTACGTCATGAAGTTACCGTGGTGGCGTACACACACTTACCTGAAGAGCTTCCCGGTGTGAGGGTTGTTACCGTAGATAAGCACCAGCCACGTCTCATGCGCCTACGAGCGTTTCATAAGGCATTAAGAGAGACGGCTCGATCTACAAACATGCTCATCGCGGTAAACGGCGCGTCTGTTGAGTTGCCTCTTCTGTTTGGAGGCCCTGCCCCATTTATTCTCTGTATTGCAGATAAAATAGCCCACAAAAGGAGATGCCTGCTTACCAGTATTGTGTCTATTCGCGCGCGCGCAGTCATAAAAGATATCCCGGATTCAAAACCAGAAATTCTCCCTCTTGAACCAGAACCGACTCACGCGCTTGCGGCGTGGGATGCGGCATGGCAAGAACACATACACACGCTTGAGCAGATACTCAATGATGGTAACTGATGCAAAAAAAGAGTGGCGAGAATATGTTGCAAGTGAAAAGCGGCGCACAATACCGCTTCTTGCAGAACTGGGTTTTACTCTTGATGAAGAGCAGCCACAAACCATTGGGGAACGCTATCTCACTCGTCCGGTAGGCAGCGGACGGAAGGTCGTCTTTTTTGGCCGACAGGGCGAGACTCGTGCCGTCATAAAAATATCAGGTGAGTCACAAGGCCGAGATGAACTCCTTTTCGAAAAACATGTGCACGACATGCTCACGCATATTACATTCGCATATGATATGTTCGCATTACCCGCAATACTGCATTTTAACAACGCACAGGGAATACTTATCACTGAATACATAGAGCAGGAAAAGCCTTTCCTGGATCGTCCACTTAAAGAGCAATTTGCGATTGCTCTCAACGCATTCAAATCACAAGAACATACACACGCGACTACCGCAGAACACTGGACCGCGCTTGAACAATTAATGGCAACGCACGTACACTTCATAAAACCTGGTGAGTACCGAAAAATAGGTACTTACGCGATGGACCTCCTTCCCCTGCTCGATCCAGATACCACCCTCTACAAAAAAAATAATGTGCTTATCGATCAGGTCATTCACGAGATACATGCAAATAAAACAATGCTCGAACGCTATGACGGTTTCCTTACCCATTGGGATTTCACGCCACAAAATTTTCGTATCCGGGACGGGAAACTCTACCTACTTGATCTCACTTCGATGCGTTTTGGAAATAAATATGAGAGTTGGGCACGCTTTATTAACTTCATGATGCTCTATAACCCTGAACTCGCGCAGGCACTTGTAGATTACGTGCGGTTAAATCGACCTGAAGAAATAAAGGTGTTAAAAATTATGCGTGCATATCGACTTATTGAGCTTATCCGCTACTATGCAACGTGGCTCAGCAAAACAAAAGGTGATACACAAAAGCTCGCAAATGTGCGCATAGCGTTTTGGACCAAAGCACTGGAGTGCGTGCTTACCGACAAAAAGATTCCTATGGAAACTATTGCGGAATACAAAGAAAAGCGCGATCAGCTCCGTACTCCCGACGAAAAGAAACGCCAGCAAGGACTGCATTAATCAAGCGCCTTGAGCTTCTCAACCATCTGCGCATATTCATCTACAAGAGGGTGCATCCAACTCTCTTGAAGCATAGAAAGCATTGCTTCCTCAAACCAGATTTTCTTCTCTTTTCCGGCATTGAAATGTCTCCAGACACCACTTCCTTCTCTGGCGTGTGCGGCAAGGAGACTTTCGGCATTCGCGATTTTATCAGCGGTGGCGATAGCTTTCACATTCTCGTTTGCTGCACGCACCGCGTCGATATACGCCTTCTTTCTTGCCGTCCATTCGAGCGAATCATCATGCGTTACGGGTGCAACGAGCGTGACAATTTCTTCCCCCAGTTCTTCTCGTACGTCATCCAATGAAACGTCAGTGTCTTCAACCACATCGTGTACCAGTCCAGCCGCCACAACAACGTCGGGGAGACCGTAACGCGCAAGTAGTATCGCCACACGCATGGGGTGTACGATATAGGGTGTTGGCGCTTCTTTGCGCATTTGTTCCTTGTGTGCTTTGAGTGCAAGTGGTGTTGCTTTTTCAACAAGTGTTCCTCCGTTCATGATTGTACTCTAACATAGAAAAAGCGCGGGAATACTCCCGCGCTTTGAGCCTCTTGTTTTATACGATTTTCTATCCTTCGAGTTGCTCCAGGCCACCCCCGCAGCCGTCGCGATGTCGTGCACGGTTAGTCCCTTTGCCCATTTCTCGAACATGGGATCGGCGGGGTACCAGTCATTATTTTTCTTCTCCGGATTGCCGATGGGTGTCCCACGTTGAACGGTGTGAATGACCGCACCATCGGGCATATATACGTTGTGGTCAACACCGCACGACGAGGTGAACACGTCGCCCGCAAAGTACACCTTCACCATCCACGTCTCCTCTTCATATCGTTCGGCAACGGCAATCCAGCTCTTCTGTACCGCGAAGGTTTCCAGAAGTCCTTTGTAGTGATGTCCGTTCTGCCAACCACTGCCTCACACCGCCTTGGTGTATATGTACGCTGATCCGTCGGGCACACGCATACGAATGCGTCGTTCGCCGTTGTCCATGATACGTCCATCGACAACGCAGCCATACTCAAACACGTCAAATTTCTGAACCATTAGCGTGGCTCCTTTTTTATATGACTGGTTAGATTAATACGAAACTTCTAATAAAAATATGGCACGCGTAATTTATTTGTAAATAACCCTTAAAAAACTTTCCCGAAAATTTTCTCGCGCATCTGTACGGCAATCTTATCCCAATCGTAGCCGCGCTCAACCATGGCTCGTGCACGTTCAGAAATCTCGCGCGCTTTTTGTGGGTTTGTGATGACCTCTTTGATTTTTTCGGCGAGAGCTTTCGGATCGTCCGGCGGCACCAGCCACGCCGTCTCCCCGTCCACTGCGTAATCAGTGATTCCGCCAACCCCCGAGGTAACGAGGGGAAGTTTTGATGCAAGGGCAGACACAAAGGCATTTCCGAGCCCTTCTGAGCGCGATGGGGCAACGAAAATATCGCACGCCTTGCGATAGAGCGTCACGACCGAACGGTCAACTTTACCAGTAAATATGACGCGATCTTCGAGTTTCAGTTTTTTTGTTAGCACCTTGAGCTTCTCTTCGTCTCCTCCAGCACCAACCGCAACAAATTTTATATTTTCCGGCAAATACTGGAGCGCCTCAATCGTGGTATCAATACCCTTCTGATGCACAAGCCGTGATGTGTTCACGAGAAAAACTTCCCCCTCTTTTTTGCCAAGCTTCCTCTTCGTCTCCTCGATCTCCTCAGCCGAGAATGTTTGCTTGAGATCGTTGGGATTCGCTCCATTCTTTACTAAGACCACTTCGCCTGTGTAGCCGCGGCGAGGCGGCCAGGTGGCGAGATACTTTGAAATAACCTGGACAATCGCGGCTGTGCGGAATCCTTCGTCAATGAGTGAGAGAAACGGCTTGATACGGGCGCGCCCGAATACTTTTTCATACGGATCACCGTCTTGGAGCGTGAGCACATGCGGGACATTGACGCCCCACCGCTTTGCAAGCACTGTTGGCAAGAGCATATAGGTCATCATGGCCCACAGAGCATCGAAGCGATGCTCTCGGTGAAGCACGCGCGCTTCGCGAGCGGCAGTGAGTGGAAAAAGTATTTTCCCAAAGTAGGAACCGCTGCCCACGCGGTGCACGTGCGTGTGTCCAAGCACCTCTTCGCGCGGTGCACTTTGATCGAAACGTAGCGTCACGACATGAAATTCAATGTCTTCCGGCGGGATACGGTCAGTGATTTCTTTTATCGCTGCTTCTGCGCCAGAAACAAAACTTGGGTAGTACGCGAGAGAAAAAATGAGAATCTTCTTAGAATCGCCCATGGTGCAAGTATAGTGCACGCTGAAGAAATTGACTATTCATATATCTCGAGTCGAGCGTATAGATTCTCTCCGTCTACCTCAACAAACCGCTAATAAAGGTAGACGTCAGGGTCACAAGTTGCCTCTTTGGTGTTTTTGCTCCTCGACGTATGCAGATAGTGTATGTCGCTGTTTCCAACCCAAAAGTGCGAGCTTGCTGGTGTCTTGCGCGCCCGAGGAACGGGTAGACTGAGTTTCAGGCTTAAACTCTACTTCCAGACCAAACATTTGAGCAAGCTCGATCAACGAATATACCTCCTTTGCACTAATAGCGTATTCATCTGCACGCCCTTTCTCACCAATAAGAATGAGGGCATTGATGGTGTCACCCACGTGTGTGAACGCGCGGGTTTGTTCACCGGTACCATTAATGACGCAGGGCGTACCTTTTAAGTAACACTGCCTGAAGGTTTCAACGACTGTGCCATACGAACCGGTAAATTGACCGGCGCGCTCACCAGGACCATAGACGTTATAGAAGTACGCAACTGAATACAGCAAACCGTACCAACGGGCATAATTGTGTACTTGTTCGGTGTTCGCCGCTTTTGACCATGAATAGGGCGAGCGATTTTTGCCTTCAACCCCATCTTCGCGCTCGTCTGCAAATTTTGTTGATGAACCCGCGTACACCAGCTTGTACTTCCGCTTGCGCCAGTGTTCAAGAACACCAAATGTGCCGACTATGTTGAGGTCGAACACGATATCTGGCTCGTTCAAGCTTGGCGCGACCCGCGAGTATTCGCCCAAGTGGTAGACGATGTCGGGTGTTTCCGGCACATGCTTTTCAATATCTTTCGTATGACCCTCTCGATACTCAACGCCCTCTACATGGTTATCTTTGCTACCTGTGAAGTAATTATCAAGCGAAATAACGTGGTGACCGTCCTGAACGAGACGCGCACATAAGTGGGAACCGATAAAACCAGCACCACCGGTTACAAGGATAGTTTTTGCCATAGGTGAATACTACTATGCCACAGGAAATCGTATGAGCAAAGAATTTGCCGCATAACCTCTTGGGGAAAAACGGGTGGCGTATGTTTTTTTGCACTATACTAGAAACATACCAGTACTCAATGAAAAGAGCGGTGTTTACTATGACTAACTATTGTTTATCGCTATGATAACTCCTGAAGTAATCTCTTATGTGAAAAAATCCCTTGCGCAGGGGATGCGCCATGAAGATGTGCGAAAGGTTCTTCTTGATGCAGGATGGAGTAACGAAGATATTACGGAAGCAATCATCCACGCAGGCGCATTAAGCGAGGAAAATTCTTCTCCTGCGTCGCATGCCCCCGGCAGAGCAAAAAAATATGGAATTATTATTGGCGTCGCCGCAGGTGTTCTCGTTTTAGGAGGCGCCGCCTTTGCCTATGCGGCGTTTTCCTTTCTCCATATGCAAAACAACAATAAACTCCTCAGTGCCGCGCTTGCAAACAATACGCCTGTAACGAGCGGGAAAGCGCATCTTTCCTTTACAATGGGATATATACCCCCCGCAGCAACATCAACAGCACCCACTCCCTTTGAAAGACCTTGGCACCTTATTTTCACAGACGATACCGCTTTTGATTCCCCTCAAGCGACAAGCTCCCAGCGGCTTGACGCCCAAATAGGGGGAACGTTTGAAACACAGCAGAGCTCTGGCGCTCCTTCCCTTTTTTCAGCCCAGATAAATGCCCGTATCATTAGTAATACTCTCTATCTCAAGATAGCGCACGTGTCACCGAGTGTTCTCGCCCTCTATCCTCCCCTCAACACCTTCCTCAACCAGTGGTTCTCCCTGAGCCTCAAGGAGTCCTCAACAACGGCACAAGCGGCGCGTTATATTCCAGCACCCGTCCCTCTCGCGAGCCTTAGTGGGAAGAAGAATGCCGAAACGAAGAAGGCAATTGCGGATATTCAAAAGCTCCTTGCCTCCAGTCATCTTTTCGTCATCACACGCGATGAGGGCATGAAAAAGGGCGTTCACAAGTTTAGGCTCGGCGTAGATCAAAGTGCAGCACAGCATTTTGCCTCCTCTGTCGTGTCTATTCTCCGCACGGATATGCCCTCGACACCCCTCACAAGCAGTGAAGCAACGCATATACAAAAAAACATCCTTCTTTTTATGTCTTTGCTTAACGATCCGTCCATCGCCGATATTCAGATAGGCGTTACGGATAACCCTCCTGCTGTCGCGCAATTTTCTATTGCGCTCACACTTACGCCGGCTACTCTAAAAAAGATCTATGTTGCTGCGGGAATAAACACGAGCTTCACCACCCTACCCGACGGGACGCTGCACTCATCCTTCACGATTGCTCTTACTGAAAGAAATCAGCCTCAAGACATACGAGCGCCTGCGACAAGCGTGCCCTTCATGCGCGCTATAGAGAAATCACTTACCTCGGCGCAATACTAGAGGTGCCGTGTGCATCTCCATAAACGTGTGTTGAGAAAAACTAAAGCAGCAGAAAAAGAGTCCCTGAAGTGGCGAGAACACCAAGCAGCGAAAGGGTTAGGGGAGAGGTAAAAAAGGACGAGAAAGGAGAAGGGGTTGAGGAGCTAGGCCGAGGGTTGGATGGAAACGTATTCCCTGAGGAAGTTGCGGGGGGTGCTTCG
>Ga0256829_1003455_pt1 | contig 10951 bp, 11 predicted proteins | sample 131447metaG_FD_185979 | JGI IMG/M metagenome (GOLD analysis project Ga0256829, IMG submission 185979) | Hydrothermal vent microbial communities from Lau Basin, Pacific Ocean - 131-447 | ecosystem: Environmental > Aquatic > Marine > Hydrothermal vents | place: Pacific Ocean: Lau Basin | collected... | reverse complement strand
ACGTTGTTTAAGTCTTTGATACTCAAGCAGTTTTCCCTCTTTTTGAAAATAGGCAAGTCTTTCATCAAGTTCTTCTTCTATACGTTTAATAGCAACAGACATTTTTTCCTGAGAAACACTAAATTGGGAGGTTGCATAAATGGTGACACTTTTATGGTCTTCAAGCTTTTTATTGTCAATCACATCAAAAGTATAAATTGCTTCTATTTCATCACCAAAAAATTCAATACGTATAGCTTCTTGTTCAAAATAAGGCGGATAAATATCCATACTCTCACCATTGACACGAATATGTCCACTGTCAAAGTAGCTATCGTTTCTTGAATAGCCCATTTCTACTAAACGAAGTAAAAGTTTTTTCTGAGCAATTTCATCACCTATAGCCAAAGACTGTACCATATTTTGGTACTCCTCTGGGTCTCCAAGTCCATAATTAGCAGAAACAGAGGCTATAACTATCACATCATCATAAGAGAGTAAATTAGCTGTAGCAGAGAGGCGAAGACGTTCTAACTCATCATTAATGGCTGAATCTTTTTCTATAAACAAATCCTGACGCGGAATGTAAGCCTCCGGCTGATAATAATCATAATACGAAACAAAATACTCAACATGATTATTCGGAAAGAACTGACGAAACTCACTGTAGAGTTGTGCTGCCAAAGTTTTGTTATGCGTCATAATGATAGTAGGCATCTTCACATTCTCTATAACGCGTGCCATAGTGTGTGTTTTCCCACTACCCGTAACACCTTCAAGAGTTTGGTAACGATTTCCTTTGAGTATAGAATCTGTCAGGACTTCTATAGCTTTAGGCTGATCACCTGCTGGTTGGTAAGGAGATGTAACTGTAAAATTTATATCTTTTTTCATTGATGGAATTATAGCTGATTTTAATAAACTCTTTTCAGTGCTTTTGCACATACATAGGCACTTGAGAATGCCCATTGGAAATTATAACCTCCGAGTTCTCCTGTTACATCTACGACTTCACCTATAAAATATAAGTTTTTTATCTTTTTTGCTTCTAAAGTATTTGTATCAAGTTCATTTGCCAAAACTCCACCTCTACTTACCTCTGCCTTGCTAAATCCAAAATTACCGGCAGGCGAAAAAGTATAATTATGGACTCTTTTTAGTAGTTCTTTATCATTTTGACTCAACTTTACACACTCTTTATCTTGTACGTCAATAGCAGATAAAAGAGCTTTTGAAAGTCTTTTTGGTAAAGGAATGACAGAACTTAACAATTTTTTACTATTTTTTGCTAAATCTGAAATATTTTTATTTGGTAGGAAATCTATGCTTATATCGCCTTTTTTCCAATAAAGTGAGGCAGAAAGAATTGCCGGACCGCTGATGCCCTTATGGGCAAAGAGCATCTCTTCTTTTAAAATTCTGTCTAAAACTTTTACATGTACATAACAACTAAGCCCACTTAATTCTTTCATCCAAAACTGCTCTTTTTGCAATGTCAGTCCCACAAGTGCCGGCGTAAATTCTTTTACGCTTATGCCAAAATTTTTTGCAATCTGAAGCCCTATATCACTCGCACCTAGAGTTTGAAAACTTTTTCCGCCTGTCGCTATGACTACTTTTTTTGCTTTATATGTACTTTTATCTGTTTTTATACTAAAAATATCATCTTTTTTATCTACATGTAAAATAGTATTATTGAGAATAATTTCACAATTTTTCGTACTCTTTTGTAAAATATTTATAATATCATTAGAAGAGTTTTTACAAAAGTAGTAGCGTCCTTTTCGCAGTTCAAGTTCGACTCTGTTTCTGTCTAAAAAGTCCAATAAATCATCTTTTGAGAATTTTTTAAAGGCTGCACTTATGACTTGTTCATCACCGTCAAAATTATTGATTTGCACATTAACATTAGTTATATTACATTTACCGCCGCCGGAAATTTTCAGTTTTTTTGCCGGTTTTTCATTTACATCTATTATAGCACTCTTTATTTTTTTACCTAAATTACCCGCAAGCATAAGCCCTGAAGCCCCTGCACCGAGAATTAAAACGTCATATATTTTCATGGCATAATTATAGTATAATTACGTACTAATTTTCTCGGAACTGGGCTTATGTGTTTAAAAGCCTAAAAGGCAAGGTTAAAACCTTGCTTGCGAGAATACAATACAATATAAAGAAGAAATATGAGCAATAAACTCCATATAGTTTCACTTGGATGCACCAAAAATCTGGTTGATACAGAAGTGATGATGGGAAAACTACAAAATTTTGAACTTACAGACAATAATGAAGATGCGGATGTCATCATTGTAAACACCTGCGGTTTTATTGATGCGGCAAAAGAAGAATCACTCAATACAGTGCTTTCACTTCATGAGGCACGAAAAGAGGATTCTGTTCTTGTTATGGCAGGATGCTTAAGCGAACGCTACAAAGATGAACTTATGGAACAAATTCCAGAAGTTGACATTTTTACAGGTGTGGGTGATTATGACAAAATTGATGAACTTTTAGTTGAGAAAAAAAGTCGTTTTTCTGATGAAGTATTTTTAATCGACGGAGCAGAACGTATTGTAACAGGTTCAAGCTATCATGCCTACATCAAACTTTCAGAAGGATGTAATCAGACATGCAGTTTTTGTGCTATTCCATCTTTTAAAGGAAAATTGCATTCACGTGATTTGGACTCCATCGCCAAAGAAGTTGAATCTCTTGTTGCAAAAGGATACTGGGACTTCTCTTTTGTTTCGCAAGATTCAAGTTCGTATTTGCGTGATCAAAATATTAAAGACGGTCTTTCTCTTTTAATGCAAAGAATTGAACTTATACAAGGTGTTAAATCTGCAAGAATTTTGTACCTTTACCCTTCTACTACAAGTATGAAACTTTTACAAAACATTGGCAAAAGCAAAATTTTTCACAACTATTTTGATATGCCTATTCAGCACATCAATGATGATATGCTTCGCATAATGAAACGTGGATTTGGCAAAGAAAAAACACTTGACCTTTTAAACTATATGAAAAGTTTGCCAAACTCTTTTGTTCGCACAAGTTTTATAGTCGGGCATCCACATGAAACACAAGAGATGTTTGATGAGATGTGTGAATTTGCCAAAAATTTTGGCTTTGACCGCATCAATGTTTTTTCTTATTCTGATGAAGAAACAACATCAGCCTATGATATGCAAGATAAAATTTCAGATGATGTAAAAGCCCAGCGTGCTCAAATTCTTGGTGATATTGCATCAGAGTGTACAAAAGTATCACTTCAAAAAGAAGTAGGCAAAACGCGTTCAATTGTTATAGATGGAGAAAGTGATGAGCATGAGTATCTCTTAAGTGCAAGAGAAACCATTTGGGCACCTGAAATCGATGGTGAACTTTATATCAATGACAGAACTGTTGATGAAGATTTGGAATTTGGAAAAATCTACCCTGCAAAAATCACAGAACTTGTTGGAAACATTCTCACAGCGACTGTCGACAATGCTACGCAGCAAGACTAAAACAGAACTACAAACCAGCAAAAATCTTCTGGCATTTTCTGCTGGAGGAGATTCTACTGCCCTGCTTTTTTTACTTTTAGAAAATAACATCAGCTTTGACATTGCCATAGTTGATTACGGTATAAGAGAACAAAGTAAAAAAGAAGTTGCCTATGCACAAGCTTTAGCACAACAATACGGCTTTACATGTAACATGCATCAAGCTCCAAAAATTACAAAAAATTTTGAAGCGAATGCCAGAAAAGTGCGTTATGATTTTTTTGAAAAATTAATACAAGAAAAACAGTATGACACACTTTTAACAGCACATCATCTTGGAGACAGATTTGAATGGATGCTGATGCAGTTTTGCAAAGGTGCAGGATGTGCCGAACTTGCAGGAATGAAAGAAAAAACACAACGTAAAGATTATATACTCTACAGACCACTCTTACATGTAGATAAACAAGAACTGCTAAAATATCTACATGTAAACAATATCAACTATTTTGAAGATGCCAGCAATTATGATGAAAAATACGAGCGTAATATATTTAGACATACCCATACAAAACCATTGCTAGAAAAATATTTGCAGGGCATTAAAAAAAGTTTTGCATACATAGATACAGATGTAGAAGAACTCATACAAGAAGTGCAAATAAAAAAGAAAAATAAACTGGTCTGTTTCAAAAAAACAGCTACACCAAGAAATGATGTTTACAATGTTGACAAATATCTTAAATCAATTAAGCACCTTATGAGCGGTGATGAAAAAAAACTTTTACAAGAGAAGAAGACAGCCGTCATAGGCAGGAAGTATATCGTTGCAGTTGTGTCAGATTATATTTGTATTGCACCTTACATAAAAATAGAAAAGATGCCTAAAAGTTTTAAAGAAAAAATGCGTTTGTTACATGTAGAACCAAAACTTCGAGGTTATTTGGCAACAGACCCAGAAGCAGTCGAATTTTTGTCTTTATTATTAGCATAAACTTGCATTGTAAACGATGATTTTATCATCTCTCCATCACGTTTAAAATCAATAGGAAAATTCACACCGATTATCCAGTCGCTTTTATTTAAGGCATCTAAAAAATTATAAAAGTTTTTTGGTGAGCTTATTTGTGATGTTGTATTTACCTCATATGTAGCAAATCCTTCATCATCTTTTGCACGAGAAACTTTAGAAATTTTTAAAGAAGAAAAAAGTGCTTTATGTTGTTTTTCAAACCTTGCAGGATAAAAAGTTGTATGAAAAGCACTAATAATATGCCTATTTTTACTTTGTAAATTTTTAAGTGTTTTTAGCATATTATCATGGAAATTTTGATACTTTTGTAATTCTAAATTTTCTTTTTTAAGCTCTAAACGTGCTGTCCTATAATCTTTTCCTTTAGGAATTAAAATGCCAAATGAAAAAACAAGCACAAATAGAAAAAGAAAGATTGACAACAGCGATATATATAAATAATGACGAGAAATTTTAATTTTCAATGTCTAACTCCTCATTTTGCGATTTATCCATATAATTTGTAGAAACAAACATAAGCCAGCCATTTTTTGCAGGATAAAAACTGGTATAACTTGTATGAAATATAGAGCGTAAAGGTGCTTGCAGCATAAAACTATAGACATCTTTATTTGGTGTAATACCATAAAGAATCAAACCATTTTTTAAAAGTTGTGCACGTGATAATGTTATACGTTGAGGCACTAAATCAAAAAGGTTAGAAATAGAATCTTTTAAAACCATATTTTTAGTAAATACCTTTTCAGACAATGCCTTTTGCTTTTGAATAAAATCTATTTGTGCCTGCATTTTTTTAATATTTACTTGCAAATGCTGTGTCTGCGAACTAATATTGGTTTTATCTTTTGCAAAGGTATAATCTTTATAAAGCAAAAATGCATATGTTAAAAAAAGCATTATCAAGGTTATGAAAAAGAATGTAAATACAATTTGCACTTCTGGAGTAATTGGGGTTTTTCTCTTTGGCTTTATAAAACTATATTTCATAATCCAAGCTCCATTTTAGCGAGTTCACATACCTCAACAGCCAAATCCGCCTGTCGCACATAAACATTGAAAAACATTTCTTCTTCAAGGTACTTTTTCAAATCACTCGTAACACCAATGCAATCTGAAATATAAACATTTTCTATAAAATGACTTTCATATTTTTCATCTTTGTAAAAATGCGCAACTGCCGACTGTATAAGGGTAAACCTTTGATAGTCTTCATTAAAAGATTCATCTTCTTCGGCTTCAGGTAATGTGTCAAGGCTTTCTTGCAGTTCTTCTTCGACATCTTTACTTTGTGAAAACTCATCTATATCTTCTAAAGCATCAAGATCCTCAATATCTCCAAAATCATCCAAATCTTCAATATCATTTTCTTCAACATCAATATCTTCTAAATCAATGCCTTCATCCAAATCCATATTTTCATCCATTTCATCGTTGAGTAAGATATCATCAGTATCATCTCCTGTGAGTACTTCTAAATGCTCTGCATATAGAAGTTGAGAATTTTCAAACATAGATACGGAAATAAAACCATCTTGTACTAAAACATACATGGCAAGATTACCATTTATTTTATCTTTAAAGAAATTTTGCAGAATTACAAATGGAGAAAAAATAAAATCCAATCCCACATCTTCATATTTCTTTTCAAGTTCATATATATCATTTTTTGAAGTATAAAAGACCCATTTATTTTCAAAACATTTATACTGTGCGGTAGATAAATCCTTATAATCTGAGAATTTATTTTTTTCACATGTTGGCAAAGCACCTTGGAAAGCTGAACAATCAACAATAGAAATATAATAATAGGGAGATTCTTTGGCATATCTCACAATAAAATTATACATTTCATTATTGAGTGCTGTTGTATTAAATTCTACGGTTTCTTCTTCAATGATTTCTTTTTTTGAGCGTAATTCTATATACACTACTGTTTTTGTTCTTTGCACAACAATATTGACAAATACTTTAAGATACAATGATTCGAGTATTTTATCTAGCACTAACACTCCCCTAATGGGTGTGCTTTATTGTAATTTTGTTGTTTCAATGCACTACCTAGTTTTGTATATATCTGTGTTGTCGCCATAGACGAATGTCCCAACAGTTCACTCACGTCAGCTATCGGTGCTCCCGCATTTAAAAGAGATGACGCATACGAGTGCCGAAGTTGGTGAGGCGTTACTTTTAAAGCCACACGCCTAAATATTTTTGTTATCATATATCTTAGACTATTTTCGCTTAATCTTTCGCCTTTTTTTTCAAAAAGAAATTTTTTCACCATAAAAGTAGATAAATATTCATCAATGAGGTCTTTTGTGATTTTAAGAAGAGGAATGTCTCTTTGTTTATTACCTTTTCCTATAACACGAATCCATTCATTACTTATATTTTTTTTCTCTAAGGATGCTATTTCTGAGATACGTAATCCCAGAGTATATAACATTGTCACAAGCAGTTTTTCTTCTAAATTACACTGTTTGAGTGCTTCAATAATATGCTCATGCGATACCGGTTTTGGCAATGTCTTTGCCACTTTAATGCTCTCATCAGCACGAAGTTCTACATGTACATTCTGCTCATTTAAAAAAGAGCAAAAACTTCTTAAGGCACTGAGTTTTTTACTGATTGTTTTTGCATTTAAACCAGCTATATGAATTCTATAAGGCATAAGATTAAAAACAATTTTTTCTTTTTCTTTTACTATTTCTATATACTGCAGTGCTTCTTTTAGTGATTCATCATAGGTTTTAATTGTAAGATCTGAATAACCTCGTTGCTCTTCCAAAGCAAGAAGAAAAGATTTTTTATATTTATCTATTAACTTTCTCAAGAAGTTTCTCAAAATCATCATGGTATTTAGCTGCTTTTGCCACTAAATCTTTGTCTGTTATAACACTTGGTGCGAGTTTTACATAAGAATCTACCATTATTTCGCTCATCATTTTCATTCTTGCTTTATCTGCATCACTAATGGAATTTTTGGCAGCAATAAGATTAATTTCTTGCATATACTTTTTTGCTTGTTGTATATATTTTTGATATTTTATAGAAGTTTTGGACTGTGCCATAATTGTTGCTGCCATACGATTATACACATCTATACTAAAAGCTTCATTTGCAAGTTTATACGCTTTTTTGTAGTTTCCTGTATTATAATAATACTTGGCTTCAATAGATTTCTCATAAGACGGATTCACTAAAAAAAATAGACCCATAATCACCAAAAACAGTACTGCTAAACCAGGAAATAAAAATTTACTTTTCATATTTTTGTAATCCTTTTTTTATTAATGACCTGGCTTCTTCTAGCTCCATGCCCTCAATATCGATTAAATCACTGATGTAATAAGTAATTGTACCAAAAGGTTTGGGAATAACAAACTTATCCCATGAATTTAACTGCCAATAAGAACTTGGTTGAATGCGAACAAGGGTGATTTTAACATCTGCTTTTTGTGCCATAACTATAATGCCGTCTGCTACTTCATGCCGAGGTCCTTTTGGCCCATCAGGCGTTATGCCTAAATCAAAACCCTCTTTTAATGCCTTAATGGCTTGTAAAAGAGCTCTTGCCGCATTGCGTCTGCTTGAACCTCTAATGGTTGAAAAACCAAAATAACTTAAAGTTTTTGCAATGAGTGTTCCATCAAAATGATCAGATATAATAAGTTTTACATGTGGATTTTTTTTATAGTGTAAATAGGCATAAGGAATCATCAAAAGTTCTCCATGCCAGCAAGCCATAATAAAGTTTTTGTTTTCAAGCTCTTTTGCAGCCACGAAAACTTTTTTATTTGTCATAGCTAGCACTCTTATAAGAAAAGCACCAATGGATGGTAAAAGTAAAAGAGCGAGCTGTCGACTTATTTTTTTAAGCAACTACTTCGCCTGTTAAAATTGTTCTGCCGATTGAAGTAATTTTAACATCTCTAAACTCCCCTAAAAGTTCTTCGCTCCCTTTGACTTTAATGACAAGGTTATTATCACTTCTGCCTGAAACAAAATTGTCTTTATTTAAAGTTTCAAAATAAACACGAAATGTCTTTCCTAAATATTTCTTATTAATTTCATCTAAAATTTCATTATGCAAAGATTGTAAATAAGAAAGTCTCTCAGATGCTACTTTTTCATCTACAACATTAGTAAAATGTTCAGCCTCTGTTTCAGGTCTTGGCGAATATTTAAAGGAAAAAATCTGGTCAAATTGTACTTTTTTTATTACATCAATTGTATCGGCAAAATCTTCATCACTTTCACCTGGAAATGCAACAATAACATCTGTCGAAATACTCACTTCAGGGCAAATAGAACGAAGTTTTTCAACACGATTTAAAAACCACTCTTTGGTGTAACCGCGTTTCATATCTTTGAGCACTTTTGTAGAGCCACTTTGTAGTGGCATATGCATAGATTTACAAATTTTAGGATTTTTGGCAAACTCTTCTATAAATTCATCATCCATATGAAAAGGATGCGGTGAAGTAAAACGAATACGTTGTAAACCTTCAATTTTTGACAAACGACGAAGCAATTCTGTAAAATTCACTTTTTCATGTTCGCTGGAGGAAAAACGACGACCATAGTTATTTACATTTTGACCAAGTAAAAATATCTCTTTTGCACCGTTATCAACAGCACGTTTTGCTTCTTGTAAAATCAAATCATCAGGAATAGAAATCTCATCTCCCCGAGTTTTTGGCACAATACAAAAAGTACATTTTTTATCGCAACCTATAGAAATATTAATAAATGCTTTATATGTGGATGTTCTAAAATCATCAAATGCAAATTCACTCTCATCATAGTTAATGTCTATTTCTACCGCTTTATCACGATGCAATACTTCACTAATTTTTGAAACATTTCTTGCACCGAGTACAAAATTTACATAAGGTGCTCTTTTGATGATTTCTTCACCAAGATGAGAAGCTGTACAGCCGCAAACACCTATTTTTGCTGATGGTTTTTTCTTTTTATTAAAACCGCCAAGTTCAGAAAAGAGTTTATGCACAGGTCGTTCTCTTACAGAACAGGTATTTATTAAAATCAGGTCGGCATCTTCAAGATTTTGTGTTGTCTCGTAGCCTTCTTTGTCATGCAACTGTGCTATCATATGCTCTGAATCACGAGAATTCATAGCACATCCCAAGGTTTCAATAAATAACTTTTTACTCATAAACTGCTCTTTAGCTCATTATATGAACTTGGTACATGTAGTCATTGTCTGACAAACCGTACTTCACTTCACTCATATAAAAACTTTTTCCCATTGCTTCATAATGATCTTGTAACTCTAACAAATCTTTATGTGAATTTTCTCTATCAAAGTAAAATATAATACTTTCATTTTTTTCTACTTCAGCATCTAATTTCGCTAAATCAGCCTTTTTTGGTTTTACGTCTAAATCAGTTCTTGCGAATTTCAAATCCATTATCTTTTTCCTTTAATTTATAAATAAATTCAAGGGAACCTTTTATTCCCTATTTATACGCCAAAGGAAGTAATTCCTTTGACTACGTTAACACTAGGTTTTCTTCGGCAGAAAGCCCACACCACTTTGTGGCTATATTTCACTCTAAAAAGTTTTGGATTATACTTTATATCTACTAAAAACTGGGTTAAAGCTATTTTTAGTAGATTTTGTGTATAATTATGCACTTCAATTAAGAAATCCCCCACATACCAATTATCAATGTCAGGTTTCTTAAAAATACCAAGGAATTAACTATGGAAAAAATTTTAGATATAGCCGAAGCTATCGGACATGAAAAAGGTTTACAACCTGAAAAAGTTATGCAAGCTCTTAAAACTGCTTTTGTACAGACGGCAAAAAGAGTTATAGGCCATAACTTTGCTTTTGAAGCACAAATTGATGAAGATACAAAAAATATAAAAATTGTTCAAACTATCACTGTTGTAGCAGATAATGATGAAAAACTTCAAGATGAAGAAATTGCACCGGCATACATCTCACTTACAGAAGCTAGAGATTATGATGATCAGGTAGAACTTGGTGATCAACTGCAAATTGATCATAATTTAGAAGATTATGGAAGAACAGGGGCATCACAACTCCATCGTGAGATTGAGTACCATGTACAAAGACTTGTAGAAGATGAAATATATAATAAGTACAAATCCAAAGTTGGTACTCTTGTAAGTGGGCGTGTAATACGTGTCGATGCACAAAACAACACGTACATTGAAGTAGATGAAATTCGTGCAGTGCTACCTATGAAAAGTCGTATAAAAGGCGAAATATTTAAAGTAGGCGACCATATAAAAGCAGTGGTGCGTCGTGTAAATATGGACAAAGAAAATGGTATGCAAATAGAACTTTCACGAACAAGTCCTAAATTTTTAGAAGCACTTTTAGAGCTTGAAGTCCCAGAGATTGCAGAGGGTTCAGTTATCGTTGAAAAATCAGCACGTATTCCGGGTGAG
>Ga0256829_1003454_pt1 | contig 10951 bp, 7 predicted proteins | sample 131447metaG_FD_185979 | JGI IMG/M metagenome (GOLD analysis project Ga0256829, IMG submission 185979) | Hydrothermal vent microbial communities from Lau Basin, Pacific Ocean - 131-447 | ecosystem: Environmental > Aquatic > Marine > Hydrothermal vents | place: Pacific Ocean: Lau Basin | collected... | reverse complement strand
GTATAGAAACTTTTTCCATCCACATATGCGTTGGCAATTTGCCGGCTTAAGACTTGTACGCTCATGAGTCCGGCAGCAGTGAATGAAATACTACAAGGGCTTTCAGCTCCTGAAAAATATATCTCTTCCAAGTATTTTTACGACGATAAGGGCAGCGCGATCTTTCAACAGATCATGGAAATGCCAGAATACTATCTCACGAATGCTGAGCAGGAGATCTTAGCCCAGCAGGCTGCAGAAATCATAACGGAAACAGGTTTTGACGGACCTTTCAATGTGGTTGAACTCGGCGCCGGCGATGGTAGTAAGACCTTTGAGTTACTCAGCTATTTGGACAGCGCTAATCGCGAGGTGACCTATGTGCCAGTAGACATCTCCAAAGCCGCTATTGACGGTTTAGCTGCGGATTTTACTAAGCGCTTACCCAGATTAAAGCTCAATCCAAAAGTCGGTGATTATTTCGAAGTGCTAAAAGACCGATTGCAAAGTGAATCCAATCCGAGCTTATTGTTGTTTCTAGGCAGTAATATTGGGAACTATATGCCAGCCGATGCCTTGAATTTGTTACGTCTTTTCCATCAGAATATGGCAGCTGGAGATGCACTTTTATTAGGTGCAGATCTGCAAAAGAATCCAGAGGTTATTCGCAAGGCCTATGACGATCCGCATGGAATTACCCGAAATTTTAATTTAAATCTGCTAGACAGATTTAACAGGGAACTCAATGCGAATTTTGAGCGCGATCAATTCGAGTTCTATTGTTATTATAACCCTTTAAGTGGAGAAGTACGGAGCTATTTGGTTAGTCTTACAGATCAGATAGTCGATCTAGCCGACGAGCAGATCCGTTTCAAAAAAGACGAACTTATCTGGACAGAACTCTCCAAAAAGTACAGTTTTCAGGAGTTAGAGGGTATGGCGCAAACTGCAGGATTTGAAGTGAAGAAACACTTTTTAGATACTCGCAGTTATTTCACCAATTCACTTTGGATAAAAAGCGATTAGTTCCACAGTTGGTGAGCGAGTCTGTAGGTGTTGGCATGAGCTTCTAAGATGATCTTGATATCTGGAGAATAGCCACCGCCCATGCTGATCTGAACCGGGATCTCGCGCTGGTAACAAGCGTCTAATACCATACGGTCTCGAGTTTTACATCCCTCCATGGTGCAACTCAACTTACCTAATTTGTCTGTTGCAAGGATATCCACCCCACTGAGGTAAAAGATAAAATCAGGTTTTACCTTATCTAATAATCTCGGTAAATGAAAAGCTAATACTTCTAGATATTCTTGGTCTTTGGTGCCGTTTGGTAAGCCGATATCCAAGTCCGATTTTTCTTTGCGGAACGGATAATTATGAGCCCCGTGCATGGAAAATGTAAAAACCGTATCGTCTCCATCAAAGATCTCTGCAGTGCCGTTTCCCTGATGTACATCCAGATCAATGATCAAGATCTGTTTTGCCTTTTGCGTGCTTATAAGATTGCGCGCGGCTATTGCCTGATCGTTTAGAAGACAGAAGGCTTCGCCACTTGCCTTAAAAGCGTGATGTGTTCCCCCAGCAATATTCAAGGCACAACCGTGTTGCAAAGCGTAGGCAGTGGCTTCTAAGGTGCCTTGAGCAATGGTGAATTCCCGCTCAATGAGTTTTTCAGACATTGGAAATCCAACCTTCCGCGCGGCTCTAGCCTCAATGTTCTGATTTAATAGATCGTTTACATACTGCGGATCGTGTACGGCTTCTATGGCCTTAAGATCAGGCTGGCCAGGCGCAAAGAATTGCTCGGGCTCGCAGGTGCCTTCATGTAAAAGTTGGCGGTGCAAAAGTTCGTACTTCTGCATCGGGAACCTATGTCCCAAGGGCAGCGGATGCTTGTAAATGGGATGATAGGCGATTCGGATCATTTAACTAATACTACTTCCGTTTTTAACGGCTTCTTCTGGAGACATAAACACCAATTTACCATCGGCGTCTTCTGCCAAGAGGATCATCCCTTGACTCTCAACCCCGCGTAAAGGTCTTGGTGCCAAGTTCACCAATACGGTAACTTGTTTGCCTACCAATTCTTCTGCGGAATAGTGTTCTGCAATTCCCGATACTATGGTACGGGTATCAATGCCGGTATCGACCTCCATGACCATAAGCTTTTTGGTCTTGGCCATTTTCTCAGCTTTTAAGATGGTACCTACCCGCATATCGATCTTGGTGAAATCGTCGAATTGGATGATATCTTTTTGAGGTTCGGCTTGAGCGTTTTCCATTTCGTTGGCTTTTTTGGTGGCTTCCAATTTGTCTAGTTGTGCTTGTATCTGGGCGTCTTCTATCTTAGAGAACAACAGTTGGTTTGTCGCTATACTGTGTCCAGTCGGCAAATAGGTTGTGGTCTCTTCCAGATTTTGCCAGTTGACTGTCTCACTATCTAAATGCAGCATGGCTTTGAGCTTCTCACTAGTATGTGGTAAGAAGGGCTCCGACAACACAGCGAGCGCCGCAGTGATCTGAGCCGCAACAAACATCACCGTTTGAGTGCGAGTCTCATCGGTCTTAATACTTTTCCACGGTTCCTGACTGGCTAGGTATTCGTTTCCGCTTCGGGCCACTTTCATAAGAATGCTTAAGGCTTCGCGGAATCGGTATTGCTCTAGGGAAGATTCCATCTCTGCCTTTAGCTGTTTAATGCCTTCTAATACCTGAGTATCGGCCTGGGTAAACTCAGCAGGTGCCGGAATAATTCCGCCGTAATACTTATGGGTAAGCACCACAACACGATTCACAAAGTTTCCAAAAATGGCAACCAGTTCGTTATTGTTACGCGCCTGAAAATCTTTCCAAGTAAAATCGTTGTCTTTACTTTCAGGAGCGTTTGCCGTTAAAGTATAACGCAAGACATCTTGCATATCTGGAAAATCTACCAGGTATTCGTGTAACCAAACCGCCCAGTTTTTAGAAGTGGACAGCTTATTTCCTTCTAAATTCAGGAATTCGTTGGCCGGCACATTGTCTGGCATGATATAATCGCCTGCAGCTTTTAAGATACTTGGGAAGATGATACAGTGAAACACAATATTGTCCTTGCCAATAAAATGAAGCAATTTGGTGTCCTCGTCTTTCCAATACGGCTCCCAGTTGTTTCCGGTAGCTGCTGCCCATTCTTTGGTAGCAGAGATATAACCAATAGGCGCATCGAACCACACATAAAGCACCTTGCCTTCACCGCCCTCCACCGGGACAGGGATACCCCAATCCAAGTCGCGGGTCACGGCGCGAGGCTTGAGTCCGTCCATGATCCAAGATTTTACTTGTCCGTGTACGTTGGGCTTCCAATCTTTTTTATGGCCTTCTACGATCCACTCGTTCAACCAGTCTTGGTATTGGTCGAGCGGCAGGAACCAGTGCTTGGTAGACTTCAATGTTGGCGTACTGCCGCTTATGGCCGATTTAGGGTTGATCAGATCGGTGGCATTGTGAGAAGTACCACAGTTTTCACACTGATCTCCATAACTGGAATCATAACCACATTTTGGGCAGGTTCCTATGACAAAACGGTCCGCTAAGAACTGATCGGCTTCGGCATCGTATAATTGCTCCGTGACCTGCTCAACAAATTTACCATCTTGGTGCATTTGTTTAAAGAAGTCACTTGCGGTCTGGTGGTGAATTGGTGCAGAGGTGCGCGAATATACATCGAAGGAGATCCCAAAATCAGCAAAAGAATCTTTAATGATCTTGTGGTAACGGTCTACTACTTGCTGCGGACTTATGCCTTCTTTTTTAGCCTTAATGGTAATAGCTACGCCGTGTTCGTCGCTTCCGCAGACAAATACAACATCACGGCCTTTAAGGCGTTGGTAACGAGCATAAATATCGGCAGGTACATAAACACCAGCCAAATGTCCGATATGGATTGGACCATTAGTATACGGCAAGGCTGCCGTAATTGTATATCTTTTGGGTTGTGCCATAAGTGTTGAAAACAAAGCACAAAAATAGGCAAAAAAAAGCCGCGACTGGCGCGGCTTAAGGTCTTATCTAATCACAATAGATTTACTAAAGTGCTGATCGCCGATACTGATACGATAAATGTATTGTCCGGTATGTAATCGGGTATTGGCCGAGTTCTTCACGTCGATCTCATGCGCTCCTGCAAACTTCATATCATTGGTCAGAGTTGCAACCTCTTGTCCTACTATATTGTACAAGACCACTTTGACATGCGCAGAGAAAGGCATGTTGAAATTGATGAAGGTGGAACTATCTCTGTAGGTTGCCGTATGTGCAAAGCGATTCACGTCTTCAAAATCATTTACCGAAGCTGTGCTACAGGCAAAGCCAAGATCTACCAATTCAAAATCAGTATTCAGCAAGGCCGAGTTGACCGTAGTCTCATCAATACACATCCACTCGATCATAATGCTGGCATAGATATTCCTAAAATCTTGATTAAAGATCAGGTTGCCAAAGGGATCTGTTGCAGTAAGGCTCGGGTGAGATCCTACGAAACCGCTTCCGTTGAGTCCGCTTCCAAAGAGCATCATAGTAGAGGCCGATCCGTGATCGGTTCCAAGACTACCATTTTCAAAGGGGCGTCGACCGAACTCAGAAATGGTCATAGAAAGTACTTTGTCGTCCCAACCAGCAGTGGCCAGATCATCATAAAAGTTCTTTACCGCTAAAGAGAGATCATTCATGATCTCATTGTGGTAGGTCAATTGGTTGGCATGTGTATCGAATCCACCCAGAGTAACCATAAATACCTTAGTGCCTAGACCGCCTTTGATCAATCTAGCGATAATCGCCAACTGATTGGATAGTTCACGCGTATCGTATGGAGCGTCGTTAGTGGCTCCTTCATAAGCCTCATTGATCACACTGGCATAGGCGAAGGTCGTGTTGGTAGCAGCGCGCAAGAACTGCAACTGATCTCCGTAATAACATTCTGGAATATCGGTCACGTCATGTACCACTCCTGTAGAGGCAATGGAACTCAATTGATCCGGATTGGCTACAGTAAAGGCATAATTACTGTTTAAGCCATCAAAGATCAGGTTACCGATACTTCCAATTTGTATGGCCGGAGGAACTGCCGGAGGATTAACCAGATAGTCTGGATATAACTCTTCAAAATAACGTCCCCACCATCCGGTTTCACCTGGGTCTGACGTATTGGTGTTTGCCCAAATATCAGAGGATTCAAAATGCGAGAAATTCTGATCTGGATAACCTACACCGTGTACTACTTTCATACTGCCATTACCCCAAACAGACTGCAAGGGACTCATGAATTCCGGTAAGCCAAAGTCTGCATCTAAGGCGTAGAGTGAACTTTCCGCCAGTCGTATGTTAGGACGCAATCCTGCATAAGTGTCATAATCGTAAACGGGAACTATGGTGTTCAGGCCGTCGTTACCACCTTTCAGGCGAATGATCACTAAAATATTATCGTTTTCTGACTCTGTCAGGGCCATGGCCAAGGGCGAAGGTCTTGAAACAGTCAAATTGGTTCCACCCAACATGACAGTACCGCCACCCATAAGCCCTAAAGCTTGAATGAACGATCTTCGGCTCCAATGGCTGTGCTCCTTGTCGTGGTTAATATCGTGCAGCTTCTTATAATTCGAGGAAGGAAAATGGTTGTTACACATAGCAATTCTATTTAAGTTGGAACTCTGGGGCCTTGGCCAAATGAATCAATAGTCCGGCAACTTGTGCGGGAGCAGTATCCCAGTATAAATTCCAAGTGCCGTCGTCGTAATAACCTTGTGGGACATCGCCTTTAAAGACATCTATCGCCACCTCGTAATCAGACAAGGTGTGAAAAGGTTTACCCAAGAGTCTATCGGCAATCACAGTAGTGATAAACTCCGGGTCGTTACTGTCTCCGGAAAGGTTAAGGGCTAAATTCCTCAGATCTTCTGGGAAGTTGCTCAGAATATAAAACGCATAGAGTTCAATAACCTGCCAACGCCCGGTCAAAGTGCTGGAACTTATCCAATCATGGTCACGTTGCCAACCGGCCACATCCACAGGTTCATACATTTCTTGCCCCAATACAGCAGCGTAGTAGTTCAGGCCGTTAACTACGGCATCATTGTAGGTCAATTCTGCTTCCGTAGTAAAATTAAATAAGAAATCGAACGGGCTTTTTACCACAACTCCTTGTGCTAAGGTGTCGAAGAAATGTTCGCTTTTAAAGAGCTGACGCAGTACGGGCGCCAATTCAAAACCACTTGTGATAAAGGTGTTTGCCAAGGGTGCAATGATCTCCGCCTGAGCAAATTCAGACACCTCATGGCTCACAAAGAATTTGTACAGTTTGGTGCAAATAAAAGTAGCGATCTCCGTAGGACGTTGTTCGAAAAGGATATTGATCACATCCTCGTATTTCCAAAGACCGGCTTGTCCAAAGATGTTCTTTACACTTGGGTCCCAAGTAGAGTCCTCAAAATAGATCTCACCGCCAACTTCGTCCCAATGATTCCAACCCGTAAGGGCTTTTGCCGTGAATTGAATGTCAACTTCTGTATAGTTGTTGTCCAAGCCCAAAGTAAAGAGCTCAAACAGCTCTCTGGCGTAATTCTCATTGGGTTCGAATCTGGTGTTCTGAAAGCCGTTCAAATAGAACAGCATGGCTCCAGACTTTCCAATGTCAGAAACAAAATCTTTAAAATTACCAATAGCATGGGTCTGATTGATGTTGTAATACTGGAACATATAGGGCGAGTAGAAATAGGTCTCTAGCTCGGTCACAAAATGATTCATCCAGAAAAACGTAAGCCTATCGCGCAAGCGATTCTGCAAAAGGTCGTAACCGGTCTGTCGCCTCCAGCTATCTATGTATTCGTTGTTCTCCGTGTCGTAGTCTGTAAAATTGGTCAAGTTCCAATAACCCCAAGGTGGAGTTGGTGTTGGTGCCATAGCCACGGCTTCATCGACCAATAGATCAATATAAGCATCGGGAGACATGGTCAAGGCATTGTCTAGCTCAGCCTGCGAAGCCCCAAAGGCCAAGCGGCGGCTAACGTGGATCGCCTTATTTAAATCCCAAGGATTATCTCCGGTGGGCACATAGGGTGTAATAGGCGAAGTATTGCACAGGGTAGTAGCTTCCATAGGCAATTCGGATTAGTAGATTTTTTGTTTCAATGTACTGAAAATCTGACAAATGAGAGGTTTATCAGGCCATATTTTGTCTATTGTTTTCAATTCTGCATCTTTGACGTAATACAATTACGGATGGTTACACCGGATTTTTTGACTCCTGGAGATAAGATTGGTTTAATTGCCCCGGCACGTTTTATTACTGCGGAGCAACTTCAGCCGGCTCTGAAACTCATAGAAAGTTGGAATTTAGTTCCAGTTTTAGCTCCGAATATTCTCCAGCCGCACCACCAGTTTGCCGGACCTGATCCGGTTCGCGCCCAGGGGATGCAGCAACTCTTAGATGATCCTGAGATCAAGGCCTTGTGGAGTGTCCGTGGAGGTTATGGCAGCATTCGACTATTAGAGCATTTAGACTTCTCTAAATTTAAACGGAATCCAAAATGGCTTTTAGGCTACAGCGATGTAACGGTTTTCCATAATGTGCTGCAAAATCTAGGAATAGCCAGTATTCACGCTACCATGCCCATAGACCTGGCGGAGCTGCCTACAGCTTTGGGCAATCATCAGAATGCCTTAGAAGCCTTAAAACAGATCTTGTTTGGCAGTACACCTGAATTGGAGTTTGCAACTACAGCTTCCAATCGCAGTGGGAGTGGTCGAGCTGCGCTTACAGGCGGAAACCTCTCTATGCTTTACAGTATGTGCGGGAGTCCGTATCAGGTTCCCACTAGTGGCAAGATCTTGGTTATAGAAGACCTGGACGAATATTTGTATCATATCGATCGGATGCTCAGAAACCTCAAGAACAATGGACTGCTTGCTGACCTCTCCGGACTTATAGTCGGTGGATTCACCAAAATTCACGATAACAGCATCCCTTTTGGAAACACGGTAAAAGAGATTATCTTAGACTTGGTCAAACCCTATGACTACCCGGTGGCTTTTGACGCACCCACCGGTCATATTCACAACAATTATCCGCTGATCTTTGGTCGGCAGGCAAATTTCGAAGTTACTCCCCGAGCAGTAAGTTTGAAATATTTATGAGTTATCACAATGCCCTGGGCCAACGTGGCGAAGCTATCGCAGTCCAGTATTTAAAGCGGGAAGGCTATGAGATCCTCGCCCGAAATTTCCGTTACAAAAGAGCCGAAATAGATCTTATTGCCTTTCAGGACGATCTTGTCGTTATTGTCGAGGTTAAAACGCGAAATTCCGACTATTTTGGTGATCCGCAGCGTTTTGTATCTCCCAAAAAGATCCGATTAATGGTTATGGCTGCAGACGCTTTTGTGTGTCAAAAAGACTGGAAATATCCAATTCGATTCGATATAGTGGCAGTGCTTTTAAACAGCAAGCAGCAGCAGATAACCCATATCAAGGATGCTTTTTATCACTTTTGAGTTGCTTGATGCAGCGGATTCAACGCAGCTAGCGCTTGCGGTACAGATTTAATGGTTCCAAACCGAAGTAAGAGTTTGAGTCCGGATCGTGTTTGCTTTTCGGTCATACTGACCTTATCAGGATGCTGTTGCACATAGTTCAATACCTTACCAAAGCGGTTACTCTGATAGTAACCAGACTGCTGATCACTGATAAAGTAGCCCACCATTTTATTCTTTTTCATCAGTACGCGTTCTAGGCCTAGATCTAAGGCCATCCATTTGATGCGCACGCTGTCCAGTAGGTCTTGAGCTTCCTCGGGTAATGGGCCAAAGCGGTCTTCCAGTTCTTTCTGAAAGGATTGCAATTCAGTTTCGTCCTTTAATTCTCCAAGCTTGTGATACAGATTTAAGCGCTCGCTAATGTTGTTCACGTATTCCGATGGGAACAAAAGCTCAAAGTCGGTATCGATAACTGTCTCTTTAATCCACTTTTTGTCCTTTTCTTCTTGACCCTGGTAGAGTGATTTAAACTCTTTCTCTTTGAGTTCTTCTATAGCTTCTGCCAAGATCTTTTGATAGGTCTCAAAACCGATCTCGTTGATAAAGCCACTTTGTTCTCCTCCAAGAATATCTCCAGCACCACGAATCTCGAGGTCTTTCATAGCGATCTTAAAGCCGCCACCCAGCTCGGTATATTGCTCTAAGGCTTGAATGCGTTTGCGCGCATCTGTGGTCATAGCAGAATAGGGCGGTGTGATGAAATAACAAAAGGCTTTTTTGTTGCTTCGGCCAACACGTCCGCGCATTTGGTGTAGGTCAGAAAGGCCAAAGTTGTTGGCATTATTTATAAATATGGTGTTGGCATTAGGAACGTCCAAACCGTTTTCTATGATGGTAGTAGAGACCAAAATATCAAAAGCGCCGTCCATAAAGGCAAGCATGAGCTTTTCGAGTTTTTTACCATCCATTTGGCCATGGCCCACGCCTATTTTGGCATCAGGTAACAGCCGTTGCAACATTCCTGCTACTTCTTGAATATTTTCAATACGGTTGTGGACAAAAAAGGCTTGCCCACCTCTAGAGATCTCGTAGCGCAAGGCATCACGGATCGCCTCCTCAGAAAAACGAATTACTCGCGTTTCAATAGGGTAGCGGTTTGCCGGAGGTGTATTGATCACCGACAGATCTCTGGCCGCCATTAAACTGAACTGCAAGGTGCGTGGAATTGGTGTTGCCGTGAGCGTAAGGGTATCCACATTTTCTTTTATGGTCTTAAGCTTGTCTTTAACGGCTACCCCAAATTTCTGTTCCTCGTCTATAATGAGTAAACCGAGGTCTTTGAACTTAATTCCTTTATTTACCAATTGATGGGTACCTATAACAATATCTAGTTTGCCACTGGCCAGATCTTCCAAAACTTTGTTGCGCTCTTTGGTGGTTCTAAAGCGATTCAGATAATCTATATTAACCGGCAAGCGCTTCATACGCTTAGAGAAACTCTTATGGTGCTGAAACGCAAGGATAGTAGTAGGAACAAGAACAGCCACTTGCTTGCCGTTATCTACTGCTTTAAAAGCTGCGCGTATGGCAACCTCTGTTTTACCAAATCCAACGTCTCCGCAGACCAAGCGATCCATAGGGCGTTCGCTTTCCATATCGCGCTTAATGTCTTCTGTGGCTTTGGTTTGGTCTGGAGTGTCTTCGTATATGAATGATGATTCCAGTTCGTGTTGCAAATACGAATCCGGAGCGTATTGAAAGCCTTTTTGCAATCGACGCTTGGCGTATAATTCAATAAGGTTAAAGGCAATTTCTTTGACCTTTTTCTTGGTCTTTTGCTTGAGTTTTTTCCAGGCGTTGGACCCTAATTTATAGATCTTCGGAGCAGTGCCGTCCTTGCCGTTGTACTTCGCAATTTTATGTAAAGAATGTATGCTGAGGTACAATATGTCTCTATCGCCGTAAATGAGTTTAATGGCCTCTTGGAATTTACCCTCGACCTCTATCTTTTGCAAACCACCAAATTTCCCTATCCCATGGTCGATGTGGGTCACATAGTCTCCAACTTCTAAATTGGTGAGCTCTTTTAAGGTGATGGCCTGCTTTTTAGCGTAGCCATTTTTAAGGTGGAAGCGGTGATAACGCTCAAAGATCTGATGGTCGGTATAACAGGCAGTTTTAGACTCGGCATCTACAAATCCCGCATAGAGCGAAAAGACAGCGGTCTGGTATTTTACGTCCGCATCTAGATCTTCTAAAATATCTTCAAAACGTTTGGCTTGTTCAACGGTATCGCAAAATATGTAATTGGTATAACCCTTAGCGTGTTTTTGCTGCAGGTCCTTGGTCAGTACCGGGAACTGTTTTTTAAATGGGGGTTGCGGTTGGGTTCTAAAAGCGATCTCCCCATCCGAAGGCACCTCAGCTACGTGAGTAAAGGATTCTAGCAGCGCAGAAAAAGTATT
>Ga0256829_1003453_pt1 | contig 10961 bp, 7 predicted proteins | sample 131447metaG_FD_185979 | JGI IMG/M metagenome (GOLD analysis project Ga0256829, IMG submission 185979) | Hydrothermal vent microbial communities from Lau Basin, Pacific Ocean - 131-447 | ecosystem: Environmental > Aquatic > Marine > Hydrothermal vents | place: Pacific Ocean: Lau Basin | collected... | reverse complement strand
CCCGAAACGGTTGCTGAACATACACTGGCGTTAATACTCACGTTAAATCGTAATACTCATAAGGCTTATAACCGAGTGAAAGAAGGCAATTTTGAGCTCGCCGGCTTAATGGGGTTCACTCTACATGGAAAAACGGTAGGCGTAGTGGGAAGTGGTAAAATAGGCAAAGCTACCATGCGTATCCTTCTTGGTTTCGGCTGTAAAATATTTTGTTATGACCCTTACCCCGTTGACGAAGTTGTCGCTATGGGTGTTGAATATGTCAGTTTGGATACACTATTTTCCTGTTCAGACATTGTTAGCTTGCATTGTCCGCTTACCCAAGAGAGTCATCACTTAATTAACGCTTCGTCTATTAGTGAAATGAAAAAGGGTGTGATGTTGATAAATACCTCTCGCGGTGGTTTGGTAGACACGCAAGCGGTAATCGATGGGCTTAAATCTAAACAGATTGGTTACTTGGGCCTAGACGTTTACGAGCAAGAGTCTGAACTGTTTTTTAAAGATTTGTCGGACGATATCATTCAAGACGATAGATTCCAGCGTTTACAGACTTTCCCGAATGTACTCATCACCGGGCATCAAGGTTTCTTCACCAGAGAAGCGCTTGGCGAAATAGCAACTGTCACACTGAACAACATTTTAGATTTCAGCAAAAAAACACCAAAAACGGCTAACTTTGTAAATCTAGCCCAGTAGCATAAAAGAAATGGGGTAAGAGTACTTTTAAGCACTTTAAATTACTCTGACCCCTTTATTTGCGGTTTATGGCTTTATTAATAAGTAATGCATGTATCTACCAAGCCAAACGAACGGCTCGGTCGTGTTGTATTTACGTTCTGTAGTGAGTAATTCGTCGTAGAGTGAGGTCTGCTTTTCTAGATCTCTCATATAATCATGGAAACAGCGGATCCCCGTTACTGTTTCCACCTCAAAGCCAACGCTTTTACAATGGGCTAATACGGGCTTTGCAGGTAATGGTTGATTGGGGTTTAGTTTGACCTGCTTCTTAACTTTTAAGCCTTGGGCAATGTAATCGAAGTTGCCGTATACCGCATTTGAGAATATTGCGGCATCTTTGTTGAAGAAACTCAAACTTAACTTTGCGCCGGGCTTCATTTGGTCGAACATTGCACTAATAGCATCGTAAGGCTTTTCAAGCCACTCAAGAACGGCGTGACAAACCACTAGATCGTAATGACTGAGATCATCGATAGATTGTAACGTCTGCTGCCTAATGACAATACTAGGGTCTAAGGTATCACGCGCATGGGCGAGCACATCGTGAGATGGGTCTGTCAGTGTAACCGAGTGACCCATATTATGGATATGCTCAGACATTACTCCCGTGCCACCACCTATCTCGATAACCCTGAGCGGCTGACCACTCAAAACGGATGAAAGGGCATCGCACAACAAAGTATGACGCAATTTACCTTTGGTAGTGCCATAAATATTCTTCGCAAATTTACTGGCGATACCATCAAAATGTCTATCATTACTCATAACTAAGCTGGGTTTGGAATATCAACAAATTGTACGGTTACATCCAATTGCTCAGAAAGGTGTTCACCAAGGGCTTTAACTCCATAACGCTCGGTGGCGTGATGACCAGCGCTAAAAAAGTGGATCCCACACTCTCTCGCCACGTGGATAGTTTGTTCAGACACTTCTCCCGTCACAAACGCATCTACTCCAGCTTCTACAGCCTGTTCGATAAACCCTTGACCTCCGCCGGTACACCATGCAACTGATGAAATAGGCCTATCGTTCACACACTCACCTAACGCCTTGCGCCCGAGTACGTTTTCAATGCGTGAAATAAAAGCGTGATGTGAGCATGGTTCCGCAAGTGTTCCTTTCATTAACACGCCTTTTGGCTTAACGCCTGACACAGGTTCAATGTTGTCTACACCAAGTAGCTTACCTAGTTGCGCGTTGTTGCCCATCTTCGGGTGTACGTCTAGCGGTAGGTGATATCCAATCAGGCTGATGTCATTGTCGAGCAATGCCTTGATTCTCGTTTTTTTCATACCTGTAATTGGTTGCCTTTCGCCTTTCCAAAAGTAACCGTGGTGTACCAGAATAGCATCTGCTTTCATTGCTATAGCCGTATCAATGAGGGCTTGAGAGGCGGTAACACCGGTCACTATATTTTTTACGGTAGAGGCGCCCTCGACTTGTAGTCCGTTAGGGCAATAATCACTGATTTCGTTACTGGCAAGTAGTTCATCGAGGTAAGAAACAAGAGAATTTAACTGAACAGACACATGGCCTCCGCTGGAAAGTTAGACATATTGGTCAAAAAACGTTATAAAACTACGCGATTTAGCAGAACATAGCTGATTTTCGCAGCAATACGCGTGAAATGGCATCTGTTGCCGTAGTAACAAAAGGGTGTACCGCTGCGCTGTTAGTCGTGTTCTAAAAGTAACCTTAACCAAAAAGAGCAATAATACATGGCAAAGTTAGACAAAGACACAGTAATCGCTGCATTCACAGAGGCATATACCAAAGCAAACGGTAAAGCACCTGAGATTGAAGCAAAAAGTGGCTGGTACAGCGTAGATGGTGGGAAAAATATTCGTTTAGCGCAACTTCAAGAAATGACTGATAGCCTCTCTGGTGCTGCAAGCGAACCTTCAAAAGCTCCAGCAAAGGAGGCGAGCAAACCAGCGAAAGTAAAAGCCGCCGCACCCGCTAAGAAAGTCACTTCAGGGTTTTCTGTGAAGGGCTTTTGGGCAGAGCAATTAAGCGCGGGCTCTACCCTTCCTCGCTAGTCGAAGCAGGAAAAACTAAATCATCAGCTAAGCCTTGTGCAACAAATGGAACAAGGTGGCTGATGACTTGGTTAATATCTACATGCTTATCAAAATCTGATTCTGCTATTTCTGTTAGCGCCTGTGCAGACGCCATCGAGAATACAAAACTTCCCATCGCAAAATGCAATCGCCAAAACAGTTCTTCTTGCGCTAACGAAGGCAACCTGCGTTGAATTTCATTCACTAAAGTTCTTACTGTGGCCCCATAGTCCGTCATTATAAAGCGACGTAAATGGCCTTGTGTTTCGTTGTAGCCGCGCCCGAGTAACTGTACAAACGTAGCAGTACCGTTTGGTTGAATTTGGTTCAACTTGAGCATGGGCTTAATAAGCGCACGTAATAACTGAGCAACACCTTCGCTCCCCTCGTTAAAGGGAAGCTTTTTTAGTGTGCTTTTCACTTCGGGCATTAACAGATCAAAATAGCGCTTTAATACCGCTTGAATCAGATTTTTTTTGCTACCAAAATGATAATTAACAGACGCTAGATTAACGTTTGCAGCGGTAGTGATTTCTCTCATTGATGTTTGAGTAAACCCTTTTTGAGAAAACAATAATTCCGCCGCATCTAAAATATCTGCTTTAGTGGTCTTTGCCATATTTAGTACATCTTCAATCTAACGTTGCAAGGTAAATACCTTTACCTTAAAACCAAAATCTTATTTTACTTACTAGGCTAGTCAACCCACGCTCCATTGCTGCTGACGCTGCCAAGCCAAGCTTCTCTGCAACGTTTTTTTTCACCGCATACTTAACGCTGAATATTTCACGGGCTGGAAATTGAGCAAGGATATAGTCGTCGGATGTTATTAGCTCATCCACTAAGCCCAATTCTTTGGCTTTAATACCCGGCCAATATTCACCCGTAGCAACACGTTCAATGTCCATTTCAGGGCGTTGACCCGATACATGATCCTTGAACAAAGTGTGAATTTCTTCTATTTCTTCTTGGAATTTTGCTCGACCTTCGTCGTTATTTTCGCCGAAAATTGTCAACGTGCGCTTAAATTCCCCAGCCGTATGTTGTTCAAATTCTATGTCGTTTTTCTTGAGGAGCTTATTAAAATTAGGAAGCTGAGCAAGTACACCAATTGAACCAATGTAGGCAAACTGAGACGCCAAAATTTTGTCTGCAACACAAGCCATCATATAGCCGCCGCTGGCTGCGACTTTATCCACCGAAATAGTAAGTGTTAGGCCCTTAGCTTTAATTCGCTGAAGTTGTGATGCTGCTAAACCATAGCCATGAACAACGCCGCCACCACTTTCTAAACGCACTAAAACCTCGTCTTTTTCTTCAGCAACCAGCAAAATGGCAGTGATTTCTTCGCGAAGCTGCTCAACCTCACCGGCATCCATAGATCCATTAAAATCGATGACAAACAGGCGGGGCGATTTTTCTTCATCTTTTGGTTTTTCTTTAGCGTCTTGCTTTTGTTGCTTTTTCTCTTCTTTGGCGCGTTTTTTCAACGTGGCCTTATCAAGCAACATTTGCTGAGCATACTGCGTCATTTCCTTAAGTTGCGCTGTCAATGAAACAATTTCTAGCTGTCCTTTTCCCGGCTTTTGCTTCGCAGCCAAACCAACTATGGTTGAAAGCACAACGATAATTGCGACAACAAGTGTTAGTGCTTTTGCGAAAAATAAACCGTACTCGTACAAAAACTCCAAGAGATACTCCTAATCAATTTGCTCCGTATTTTAGAGCGATATATCTACCCTAGTAATCAATAAATAGTGGTTAAACACAAAGAAGCCACCACGAGTTACTAAGACTCATGGTGGCTTATTCTATCAGCCTTAAGTTACTGTGACGATAGAGTTAATGTACCTATTGTGTTAGCAGTAATGTCAGCTTCAGTAAAATACAAATCTCGTAACGACGGTTGTTCAGAATATAAGCGAGTTTGGTCGTCAAAGTGTTCTGTTCCGTAATTTCGAGATTGAGAGTATGTCAAGATACCTCTGCCCTCAGGCCCCTCATCGGTGAAGTTAATCACCATCATCCAACTACTGCCGTAGTTGATGTGATAACCCTGTGCATCTGCACTCATAATAGTGTCTGAGTTCAGCGGCGCGTAGGTATGGCGAGGCATTAGGGTACCGTTGTTTCCGGTTACAATATTGAATACGTTAAAACCTCCTTCAATATTGTGCGCACCACCCCATGGAATTCTCACCCCAGACGCAGTGCCGTTGGGCAGACTACGTTCGATAAATTGTACATCGCCGAACTGAGCATCTGGTGCTACGCCAGCTTGATTCAACACATCAACCGCACGAGCAAACTGTGCCATTGTCTCTTCATTTGATACCAAACCTCTTGGTGTAGTTACCGGTTCTTCGACATTATACGGCACTTCCCATTGTGGGTTTTTGTTAAACTGAAAAGCGAATTCTCGGAATACATGTGCACCCACACTTTCGGTATTCATAGTACCGTCCCAAGACCCCAGCGCCGTACAGGCTTCAGAAACATCCACCGATGCTGAACCTATATTTACTGGCGTATCTCCTTGGGATTCACACAAGGCAAGAAGGTCAGTCAATACTGCATCCGCGAGGTAACTGCGATTGTTAACTAGCAAACCTTCAACTTCTTCGGGAGTAAACACACCGTCACTACCCGCCTCGTTTTCAATGAACTGCTGACCCATTCTTGAGCGCAGAGTCTGTTGGTTACCCACCTTACCATAGAGAGGTGACACACCAGTAATAGGAGACGACAAGTTAGTTAGCCAAAAGCTGTCGTTAGAGTTCTGAACAGAATCTGTACCTTCATATTTCGGCGCATTCTCGTACGGTACCGGACCATCAAAATCAAATGCGGATAAGAAGCCTGGAAGCACGGTAAAACCAGCCGCAACTTTGGTACCTATTAAAAGTGGGTTGGTAGTCAATTCGTTAATTGCCGTTGCGGTAAGATTTGGCACTGTTGAGTCATCAATATAAAACACTTGCCCGTCAGCAGAAGCAGCCATGGTGTTGTTAAAGATCACACCATCGTAGTCTTTGAATGCTTGTTTAAACTCATCCATGGAACCTGCCATGTTCATGGCTAACCAATGGTCGACAACATCGAAATTAGGTAAATTCGCATCTTTAATAGCAAAGGCATTTGTAGCATTCCAATCGAAAAATCCAGGCACTTCTATCATTGGACCATAGTTGGTGTAATACGCCGTTTTAGCCATAGTGACCGTTTGACCAGGGCCTACTGCCACCTCAATTTGTAGAGGCTTTTCATAAATGAGTCGCGCTGAACCATCAACTTCGTGTGTCATTCCAGAGGTATCATTTTCGTCCAAGCTCAATTGATAAACCACAAAATGTTCTGCTGTTGAGAATGTATGTGTCCACGCCACATTCTCGTTAAAACCTATGTTTACCGCACCTGGCAAGCCCATCAATGAACCGCCAAGCACATTCAAGTGACCGGGCACTTGTGCGTGGAACTGCCAAAAACGCAGATTGCCTGTATGGGGGAAATGGGGATTACCTAACACCATTCCCCTACCATTGGCGGTTTTGTCACTACCTAACCCCCAACCGTTCGAACCCATATCATTTGGGTTCATTTCGGGCATCGAGATGGATGGCTTCATACTCATATTGACTTGTGTATCACCGGCTACTATTTCTGGTAGATAATCTTTACCCTCTGGCGCAGCGATAAACATTGGACCAAGAAAATTGGCTGCTCCGGGTAACAAAGCAACACCCAGTGAATAATTAAACAAATCGATTGCATCTATGTCTTGCACCCAAGGTTGACCCGCACAAGCAGGGTCCTGCTCATCTAGTGGTGTGTCGTTTAGGTATCGGTTATACCCAGCTGTATATCCCTGATACATAGCACGGCTGTTAGCAGACAACGACGCATAATTTTTTTCTGCGATTTCTCGAATACCTATGGTTAAAAAGCCGAAGTCGCTGATCACATTTTGTGTGTCGCCTGATCCCAAGACTTCGTCAGGCCCGAAGTATTTTGCTCTTTCTGAATTATATTTAACAATCTGATCTGCCAAGATACACATGTTGTCTTTGGCGAAAGCGTACCCAACACCGTATGACATACTCTCAAGATTGTCGCCACTTACATGGGGAACTCCATAGGTAGTCCATCGTATGTTAGCGTCTAAAGAGCCATCGGTATCAAAAGCTGGAATAGGTTCAACCACAGGTGTTACTGGATCTGGCGTTGGTGCGACAGGAGCTGCCACATTATCAAATGAATTTTTATTATCTCCACATCCTAGTAGCGCAATAGAAATACTAACGGCAATGGCACTTCGAATAGGATTAATGGGAAGGAGTTTGTTTATCACGTAGAATTCCTCGTACTTAAGTTCACGTGTTATTCTTTAATTGTTGCTATTATGTAACAATACATCCGACCATTTAACACTACATTAACATCATCGAGGATTCAATTAAGATTGGATTAAATCAACAAAAAAGCCGGCAAATGCCGGCTTTTTTCGTCAAAGTGTACTTAAATTACTGAATTAATTAGCAACTACACTTTCATTAGTGATAGGTAGAACCGTAGCATCTTCGCTAATGTAACCAGCAACCTGTGATTGCATTTCTAGAGTAACTTCTGCACTTGAAGCGGGATTTAGGCTAGATGCGTGAGCACCGCTGGTGAACAGTACTAAGCCACTTAATGGATCTGTACTAGCTTGTGTAGTAGATACCTGAGACAAACCTATGGTTGACGCCAGTGGTAACTGACCAGACAGTGGTAGCGCCGTTGACACTGGAATAACTTGGTCTGGTAGGTTTTCATCAGTACCGTCTCCAACCACAGTCATCATATGTACTGGCGTAGAAGCACCGAGTGATTCAGCGTAGTTTGTAGGGTCGCCTGCATCCATAACTGTCTGTGCGGCAAAAGCAAACTCTGCAAACACACCGTTAACCGCGGCTAGCGCATCACCCTCTAGCGCACCCATGAAAGTTGCAACCGCTTGAACTAGCTGTGCTTCTGTTACGTCAGTAGTTCCATATAACTGTGTTAGCAATTCACCAAATTCAGGAGAAGCCTCAGAAAGCAGCAGACCTTGAATTAACGGACCAAACGCAGGTGATTCAAGTAGGAACTGTGCTACGCCACCTCCAGGTGACTCCAGCGATGCTTGCTTGATAGCAAACATTCCATCTAGCGCAGCCAACTGTCCACCCATGCTGGTATTCGCAACTGCGGCAAAATTACCACCCGTGATAGCGCCTAACGATACACCCATGACAGAAACACGTGACATATCAAAATCAACATTTTGACCCGCTGTGGTGTCGATAACGGCGTTCAAACCAAGGCGAAGACCAAGTAAGTCAGACACACTCTGGCGCAAGTTATCACGCGCCGTTGGTAAGCTTGCCAAGTTCATGTAGTGGGTTGCACTTACTGTAGTTGCATTTATATCATCGATGCCGTCGCCATTAAGGTCGAATCCACGGCTACCGTGCAAAGGTTGGTCGATAGCTATGGTAGCAACACCCGCTAATGACAATGCACCAGTAATAGCTAACATGTCTTCTTTTTGGCTAGTAATACCGTGGGCCAAAATAGCTACAGGCCAACCAGCCTCTGGTTTACTGATTGGGAAACCCAATGCAGTTGCGATAGCAACATCAGGAAGAGTTACCTGAACGTCTAGAAGCTCAGTACCCATGTTACCACCATTCATTTGAGGTATTGGGTTGAACTTAGTGATGTTTCTAGCGCTATCAAGCTTTTCACCATTAACACGTAGGTCAGCCAAACCAAGGGCTGTACACATTTCATAGTTAGGGCCAGGTGTTGCCACGGCAAGCACTTCTTGTGGAGCTCCTGCTAAAACAATACCGCTATCACACGCCGCTTCCCAGAACTTGTTCACTGGCGCTAACGGATTTTCTGCACTTGGGACTCCCAAGAAATAAGGTAGCGATATATTGCCTTCGTAGCGTTGAGCCGCGCAGAACGGGCCTGCTTGCTGAAGGATTGCTGTTGAAATACCTACTGCAAAATCGTTAACTGCACCCCAAACACCAGCCAATTGCCCTGTAGCTGTGCCTGCTAGGCCAGCACAGGTTTGCAGCATGCTAAAGTCTGTGGCTTCAATCAGCGGTACTAATGCCGCAGCTTCCGCCGGAAGACCAGCAATTCCTTGTTGAACTGCACCAGCTACCGTATCAGCGCTGACCAGTCCCAAGGCTTCCATTGCTGTAGGTGCCGTATCCACATCGCTAACCGTAATCAATGGAAGTGCCTGAGCAGCGGTTGGGTCGCCAGCGGCGGCACGAGCTGCAAACTCACTGACCATCACTGCCTTTATTGACTCAAGCGCCGTTGTTGTAGACTGTGTTGTAAACGCTGAAACATAGGTAATTTCTTCACGGGCAAAACCCACAGACATTACCGGGTTAACTAATGAATTAACTAAACCTTGCAGTGACAGTTGCGCTTCGCTTGAAAGTGGGAAGGTATTGATATCTTGGCGAACCGAATCCCATGTTGTAGAACCTTGTACCGATTTGCCTGAAGAATCTTTCAAATCGGTAGTCATGACTAGCATGTAACCATGCGCAGGCTTAAGCGGCTTTAATGGAACAAAGGTAATAGTGTCTGAATCCGCCAACGACAGTACGTAGTCAACACCGTATTGAAGCTGGTCACCAATTTTACAACCTGCCGAAGGTGTAGTGACTTGTGCACAGTCTGCATCGCTCTGGTCTAAGCCCAAAGTAGCTTCAAATAACAATACACCAGCTGATAGTGAAGATTCATCAAGTGAAACGCCAGTAGGTGTTTGAACGTCAATAACAAATGGATGTTGTGTAGACCAACCGTCCAACACATTTAGTGCATTTTGTGGGTCGGCAAAATCGGTCGGATCAGCAACGGGAATGTTTAACGTGTAATCGAAGAAGCCATCGTCACCCGGTAACATCAATAAATCGTTAGGAACATTTAAATTACCCGCCGCCGGATCAAAAACGATTCGAGAAAAAGGTGTTTGAACTTGAGTTTCTGATTCTATGTCAGACAGGGTTTCATTTGAGCCACCACAGCCTGTTAGACCCAGTGCGAGGGCGACACTGGTACTTAAAATGAGTTTTCTCATTGTTACTCCCTACAAGCAATATTGTTATTCTGCGTCTAAAACACGCTCTACCCAATGTAGATACTTGGTAATGATACCCTTTTTGGCAAGCAGTAGGCGTTTTAAACAAGTTAGACCAGTTGTATCTGTCTCAATCTTATTGACTTTGTTTCAACTTTGCAAAGTTTTGTTAACTCTAATTGTTAACTTTTTTTACGTTTTAATATTTTAGTCCATTGAGGTTTTACTTTCTGGCTTGTCTGAGTATGATCCCGTCTCCCTCTTGTAAGGGGAATTTGTTAAGTGGTTAGCAATAATAAACAGGAATAAGATGAACAATTATCAAGCACCCAATGACTTACTTAAAGATCGCGTTATTTTAATCACTGGCGCTGGCGATGGTATTGGTGAACAGGCTGCTAAAACGTATGCCAAACACGGTGCTACGTGTATTCTTCTTGGCCGTACCGTTAGCAAATTAGAAAAAGTCTACGATGACATAATTGCCTCCGGTGGTGCTGAACCCGCTATTATTCCCCTCGACTTAAAAGGTGCTACCCCAACCCATTATGAACAAATGGCGCAAACCATCGAAGAACAATTCGGGAAACTTGACGGTGTGCTACACAACGCTTCGATACTGGGACATTTGAGTGCATTTAAAGATATTGGTGAAGCGGAATGGCGTGACGTGATGCAGGTCAACGTAAACGGTTGTGTTTTTATGACACAAGCACTTATTCCTGTTCTTAAAAAAGCCGACAATGCTTCGGTAATCTTTACCACCAGTAGTGTGGGCAGAAAAGGGAGAGCGTTTTGGGGAACCTACGCGGTGTCTAAATTTGCCACCGAAGGCGTTATGCAAACACTAGCCGACGAATATAAAAACAGTAGCTTGCGTTTCAACTGCATTAACCCAGGTGGCACACGCACCAATATGCGTGCGCAAGCTTTCCCAGCGGAAAACCCAGAAACACTGAAAACACCTGAAGACATTATGCCAATGTATCTTTACCTTATGGGCAACGGCAGCGCAGCAGTGAACGGTG
>Ga0256829_1003452_pt1 | contig 10961 bp, 10 predicted proteins | sample 131447metaG_FD_185979 | JGI IMG/M metagenome (GOLD analysis project Ga0256829, IMG submission 185979) | Hydrothermal vent microbial communities from Lau Basin, Pacific Ocean - 131-447 | ecosystem: Environmental > Aquatic > Marine > Hydrothermal vents | place: Pacific Ocean: Lau Basin | collected... | reverse complement strand
CTCGGATTTTGAACCGCTACAATCGATGAAGCGCAAGAACTTCACACCGGCCGGTTGCGGCTGGACCTCGGATTTTGAACCGCTACAATGCAGGTTGCCGCACAGAGCGAAGCGGGCTGGTTGCGGCTGGACCTCGGATTTTGAACCGCTACAATGGCAGGCGCTGCGCGACGTGCCGACGCAAGGTTGCGGCTGGACCTCGGATTTTGAACCGCTACAATTTACGATTGGTTACAGCCCCGATGGATTGGGTTGCGGCTGGACCTCGGATTTTGAACCGCTACAATAGATAGCCAGTTAACTTCCTCAAACTGCTGGATTTAACTAGCTGTCTATTGTGCTTTTCCAAAGCGAATCGCATTAAAACATCACCAGTTGTTGTGGATTTTGCCGCGTCTTCCTTCGGCCCTGATCCGAGAAATGTACAATATCACGATACTGCCGGTCCGTGAAGTTAAGAATCTGTACATCTCCAGCGTCGGGCAAATGGCGCGCGATTCGATTGACTCGCGTCGCAAAGGCCTCTTTTCCATTTACAAAACGCGCATAGACGGAAAACTGGCTGCGCTCAAATCCCTCGTCCAGCAGAAAATTGCGAAAACCGCTCGCAGCTTTGCGTTGCGGTTTGGTGTCGGTGGGCAAATCAAACATTACAAGTATCCACATCAGACGATATCCCGATAGAAATGTAACAGGGTGGGTCATTGGCCCAGCCCTGCGAATATCAAAGGGTCAGGGGGCGTTGGTAAGACAAGACCCAGTTTGCCGGTTTCAAAACTTTGTCCCAAAGAGGTTGCAAGCTTCATCAGTGCGACCGAGACCGGCGTAACCCCATCACCAAGTGGTAGATCCGCGGCGATCAGGCGCGCCAATGCCTGTTTGGCTGAACTGTTCACATCTGTTCCTCTGGCAGAAACGATGGTTCGCACAGAGCTATCGACCAGAGGTCGAAACGGCTCCATCAAATCGTCGGCCAACGCGAAAGCATTGCCTCGGTTGGAATGGAAAAGGCCAATGGTCGGATGCAGGCCCGCCGCCACGACAGCCCGCGCGGTCGCGGCGCGCAGAACGGTATAACCGTAGTTCAGCAAGGCATTTTCACCGTTGCCACCAGTATCCCGGCGAAAATCTGTTCCCATCATTCTGGGCCAGTAATAGCGGGCGGCTTGTGCTTCGATATTGGTGCTGTCGCCAGAGGTAAGTTTGCGCAGCATCATCGTCAAAGGGGCGGCGGATTGGCCTATGGCCTCAAGTGCAGCCGCTTGCATCCCGACTTTGCACGCCACGACTTGTTTCCACGCTTGTTTGATCAGCGGTGTTTTGGCATTCCATTGCGCCCGCATTCGCGCGCCCTGGGCAAAATGGCCCTCGATCGGCAGCAATACGGATTTTGGGGCGTGATTGGCGGCACACAGAACTACTGGTGCGCCACGTTCGGCAAGCTCAACCAGGAGCGAGGTTGACCAGGTTGTGCCGTGGGCATGCACGATTACTGCCGCGATCTGGTCAAGCGGTGTTCGGCCAATCTCGGTACCGTTTTCAGATACTTTCAAAAACCCATGGTCACGGAACAGATGGCGACCGTCGGTCGCTATGTCAATAATTTGGTCCACTTACTACCCCTCGCGCTTCTGCGCGAATCGCTAATCCGTTGATTATACGACAGAATTAGGAAACGCCCTAATCGGCGTGATGGGCTGGGTTATCCGGGGTCTTGCAAACGCCCCATTTCATCGACGAACACCCGGCGGATTTTCGCTTTGAGAAGGGGGCCTGCCGACATCTGAATGAACTTGAACGGGTCATCTCGGTCGCGGTTCCGGGCATCAGCATTTGACTCGGTATGTGGGGCAAGGAAAAGCGTTCCGCCTTGGTTGAATTTCTGCACGTAACAAATGATCCGCGCGCCCCCACGCTCAATGGCGACCATGTCGCGTTTGAACACGCGCAGCAGCCTTTTTGCGGCCGGATGCGGGCGGTGGAGTGTCTCGCCATGCGCCTCATAGGTGGTAATAACCTGCGCCTTGGGCTTGCCATCGGGCAGGCGCCAGATTTCATAGCAATAATTACTATCGCCTTTGTAGGCTTTGACCGGCTTGCCATTTGCATCGGCGATCTCCACCCGTGCCGAGGCTTGCAGACTTTCGATCAGCCGCACATGACGGATGCCCTGATAGGGGCCTTCATTCGCCGAAAATTTGCGCAGGGCCTCTTCAAGGTCTTTTCCGTCTTTGCCTTTGCAAACCAAGGCCAGCTTTCTTTGCAGATAGGGGTCGCGGAGATTTTTTCCCTTGGTCGTGAGTTCAATATCACCAGGTTTGAGTGAAAGCAGAGGCGCGCTGCTGACGACGGTCTGATCGTCAATGATCCCATAGGCGGTATCGTTGTGAAGCTGGCCGGTCGTGCTGTCATGCCCGGTTTTGCGTCCTTCGCGGTCTATGCGGCCATGATCGGCGCGGTGGCTGACGGTGATTTTGGCCAGTTGCGCCCTGATGTCGGCGCGAAAGCCGTCCCATGGTTCTTGGGTTGTGCGCGCGACGTCTTCGGCGGCATTGCCGTTTTCCTCGTCACGTCGGGCGGCTTTGCTAATCCGGTTTATCAGGCTGTGATCCGTGGCCGCGACCACGGCGGCATCAATCGCGTGGTGCCGGTGGTCGGTGCGGTTCTTGGCTTTCACGGCACCGTCCTTGTCCGGCAAGAGGCTGTTCAACCCCCAATGGCGGCGCAGCATTTCGGTCATCCGTCCGGGCACCGCGTAAACATGGCGCTTGTGATCGCCGCCGTCATAAAGCGCATCAAGATAAGCGCGGGCAATGCGCGACAGGTATTGGGTATCCTTCAAGGCGCGTTCAGAAAAGTCGTTTTCACCCTCAAACCGCTCCATCGCGTCGGGTGCAAAGCGCCAAGCCTTGTTCTCTGGCAGGTTCTTTAGATTGGCTGCTATGGTGCCCCACTGGTCTGTATCGCCCCAGGCCTCCCACGGGGTTTTGTTGGTTTTCTGGCGGTTGAATTCCTTCAGGCACAAGGTGCGATTGGCGAAACCGTCGTCCAGCGTGCGCGAATAGGGCAGGATATGGTCAACATCACAACTGCCGTCAAAGACCATGCCAATATTGATCCGCTGACCGGAATAGGGGCAGTTTCGGGTCATTACATCATCGCCGAGGCTCTCCCAAAGGCGCAGGCGCATCCTGTTCGCACCGTTATTGGGCACACCGATTTCCTCGAGCTTCACCCCCCGCGCGATCGCCGCGTCGGTATTGTCCTTTATCTTGCGCTGCACCTCGCGCTTTTTGTCCTCGGACAGTTTCAGATCGCGGGCCAGTTCCACCACGATTTCGTCGGGCTTGCCGTAAACGGTGATGATCCGGTTCACCAGTCGGCGCAACTGGTTGAGGCCGATATGCACCGTCGGGTTGGTGATGCGGCCGAAACGAGTGATGTCGTCGTCATTTTCGTCATAAGTACCGGGGATGACATGACGGTCGAGTATATGGCCATAATAAGGTAACTCATCCAGAACCTCGCCGGTTCTGCCGTCGGAATGATGCCAGCCACAGGCCGCGACTGCAGCGCTATAGGGGATCACATCCGCCTTGAGTGCTGCCAGAATCCGCTTGGTCGCGGTCAGACCAAGCCGCCCGTAGCCTTCTGGCAGCGGCGCGTTGGCTGCACCTTCCGCATGGACCCGATCCAATCCGTGTGTCGTTTCCAACCATTGTACGAGATCATGATGTTCGGCGTCCGACTGCACTGCGCGGATGCGGCTTACAACATCCCATTGTGCAGCGCTATCAAGCGTGGACCAGCGCGGCCCGAACCGGTCGGGATGCGACAGGCTGGCGCGCACCGGGTCACAGGTTATGGCATCGCGGTTGGCGGTTTCCAGGGTGAAGGATTGTTCGCTCCGCAGTCCAATTACCTTGCCAAGCGCCTTGAGTTTCAGTGCCATGCCGGCAAGCGACTTGGTGTGTTTTTTGTTGTCCAGCGCATGCACGATCTGGTCGCGTTCCTCATGGCTCAGACCACGCGCGGGCGCGCCGCGTTCCGCGATGCGCAGCGCGTTCACGGTTTCAAGCAGAATGCGCCGCTGGTTGAGCGGATGGGCACTTGGAATGCGCCGCTCGTCGGTGAACAGGCACATGCCAACTACAGGCGTTTTCAGCGGGCGCTGGTGGAAAATGATCACCCGGATTTCATCGCGCAAGTCGTCGGTCAGAGTATCGGGATGATGCGCCGCCTGCGCCGACCACAGTTTTTCGAACTCCTCTGACAGATGCCTCCGGTCGGGATAGAAATCATAGCCGGGTTCCGCTTTCTCGGAATTGTCCCGCTGCGCAATGGAAAGGCGGGTGCGCACCGAAGGCACCTTTCGGGCATCGGTGGCCGCAGATCGTCGCATATGCAAAAACTCGCCATAGGTTCGCGCGCCTTTGGCCATCATCGCCTGATCCAGACGCGCGGTCGCGTCCTTGATCTTGCCGCTTTCGTTGTCACCGCGATCGGTCTTGCGGTTGGATTTGAAGCCGCGCCGCTGATTGAGGTGAAACAGCGCGCGCCCGAAATGGGCCAGAGGCAACGCCTGATCAAGCCCCTCGGTGCGTAGGGTATAAGGGTCCAGCCGTTCCAGTTCTTTGGCGGCAGCAGGATCCGGAGGCATCAACCCGACTTCGGCCATGCGCTTCATCAGGGCGGCTTTGCGGCGCAGATACCGGTCGCGACGGCGGCGCTGGGCGCGGGCTGCTCGGCGGTCAACCGCCAGTGATGCCTTGGATTTCGGATCGCGACCATCCGAAAAAATCCTGACGCCCCCGTCCAGAACAGAAGAAATACCGCCGTTTTCGGTCTTATAAAGCCACCAGCCAATGGAATTTGTCCCGATGTCGAGTCCAAGTCGCATAGAGTCCTCTTAATAATAACACAAAATTATTTCCCATATGGTTGCACAGAGATAGATTGCGCTCAACTTGAAAAAAAATCTTGAATTTATTCCGTGTTCATGGGAGTTTGAGGCGTTCAAAATCCGTGGTCGAGCCGTTAACAAGCATTCGATTGCACCACATTGAAACGCAGGCTACGGCCTGCGTTTTTGTTCTGGACCATCAAAATGCCTCACACTGCCCCTCCCACTCCACCGGAAACGGCTCCAGCAGGATTGCCAACGTCATCTGGGGCGGCTGCCGCCCGTCAAGGATCGCCTCGACCATCTCCGGTGCCAGCAGGCTGAGGCGCAAAACCCGAGTCATGTAGGTGAGGGCCAGCTTCTCATGCTCTGCCAGTTCGGTGATGTTGGTGAACTGACCGCTTTCGAGCATTTTCTTCCAGCGGAACGCGCGAGCCAGTGCCTTGACCAACGTGCTGTCGACGCAGGCTTTCTCAATGGCTGCCGCTTCGCCGTTTGGCGTGACAACCCGTTTCCGGCCACCATATCTGCGAATGACGAACGGCACATGCACCGAGATCGTTTCCACTGGTTGCAGGCGGCGGCTCATGCGGCCTTACCCCTTTTCTTAGCGTCCATAGGCGTGAGAAGCTTCTTGGGCGCAGGCGATGCGGGTATGGCTGTCATGCCGGCTGTCCTCGATGGCTCGGGAAGCTGTGCCGCTCGTATCGCCGCCCGGGATCGACCGCTGATTACGCGATGCCCTTGATGGCTATGTAAGGCGATGCCGGCGAGACGGGGCATGCGGGACATAACCGGAAGGGAGGCAAATTCATGCGGACATGCATTGGCATAGATGCGGCCAAGACGACCCACTGGGCAGTGGGCGTTGACGAAATGGGCCGTGTCGTTCTCGACCGCGCGGTCGAGAACGACACAGAGGCAATCGACACCCTGATCGCGGCGTTGCACCGGCTCGATGGCGAAGTGGTGATCGGCCTCGACGTGGTGGGTTCCTTCGCCCGCTTCCTCGAAGCGATGCTGCTGGCCGAAGGCTTCACGCTGGTTCACACGCCGGGCATTGCGGTCAATCGGGCCGGCCAGGGCTTTGCCGGTGGCGAGCGCAAGTCCGATCCGCGCGACGCGCGCACCATCGCCGAGCTGGTGCGCACCCGCGATCTGCGCCCGATTCTGCCCGACGACGACACCCACGTCGCGCTGCGCCTCAAGGTCGGGCGCCGCCGCGACCTGATCCAGGACCAGACCCGCCGCCTTGCCCGCCTGCGCGGGCTTCTGTGCGGCATCCATCCGGGGCTCGAACGCGGGCTCGACGTTACCTGCAAGGGGCCTCTGGCGCTGCTCTCGAAATACGTCACCCCGGCTGAAATCCGCCGCGCCGGAAAGGCCCGCCTCGTCGCACACCTGAAGAAGACACCGCATCTGCACGGGGTTCACGCCCTGGCCGAGCGGGCGCTGCAGGCGGCCCGCGCCCAGAAGATCGCCGTGCCGGGCGAGGCCGCCACCGCCGAGCTGATCCGCGAACTCGCCAATGAGGCGCTCGAGACCCGGCGCAAGATCGCCCGGCTCGATACCGATCTGGAGGGGCTCCTTGCCGACCACCCTGACGGCACCCTCATCCGTTCGCTGCCGGGGATGGGGGTGGTGCTGGCGGCCGAATTCATCGCCTGCACCGGCGATATCGCGCGCTTCGACTCGCCCGATGCGCTGGCCTCTGCAGCAGGTCTCGCCCCGGTCCTCAGGCAGTCCGGAAATCGCACCGGATGGCGCCGCGCCTTCGGCGGCGACAAGGCGCTCAAGCGCGTCTTCTACCAGAGCGCCTTTTGCGCGGTCTCCACCAAGGACCCGCTCTCCAAGGCCTTCTACGACCGTAAGCGGCGCGAGGGCAAGCACCACACGCAGGCCCTCATCGCTCTCGCACGACGGCGCGTGAATGTGCTCTGGGCCATGCTCCAGTGCCGCGAAGCCTTCGATCCGAACAAAAATGCTGCTTGACTTAGCCATTACGCAGCTTCCCCTCGGCGGCGGTGAGTTCATGAACGAGGCTGCGAAGGCCATCAACTCGCAACCTGACGTCCAGCCCACCGAGCCCGATATCGACCCGTTCCACCAATAATTGCACGATGCGCGCTTGCTCAGCGGGAAACAACTCATCCCAGAGTGGATCAAAATTCATCAACGCCACACGGGCCTCATCCTCGGTTATGTCGCCGTCATGGGGCTTGGTCGCTTTCCATGTGCCGATGATATTTTCCGGCTGGCAGAACACGGCCCGCAGCTGATCAACCACCGCCGCCTCGATCTCGCCAGCAGGCACACGGCCGATCGGACAGGTTCCAGCACCATGCTTCAGCACGGTCTGGCTGACGTAATAGCGGTAAAGCCGGTCTTTCTTGCGCGTGTGGCTCGGCGAAAACGCCGCCCCATCCGGCCCGTACAGCAGGCCTTTCAGCAGCGCAGGCGTTTGCGCGCGGGTGTTGCTGGCGCGAGATCGCGGGCTTTCTTTTAAGATGTTATGCGCCTTGTCCCAGAGTTTGCGCGGAATGATCCCCTTGTGCTGGCCGGGATAGGACTGGCCCTTGTGGACGGCCTCGCCGATATAAACGCGGTTGCTCAGCAGGCGGTAGATGTATTTCTTGGTGATGGGCTTGCCTTGCTTTGTGGTAATACCGCCCGCGCGCAACTCTCGCCCCAGCTCTGTGCATGAGCCCAGTTCCACGAACCGCTCGAACACCATTTTTACCGTTTTGGCCTCGGCCCTGTTGGTCACCAGCCTGTGGTCTTTCACGTCATAACCCAAGGGCACATTGCCACCCATCCACATGCCTTTCTTGCGCGACGCGGCAATCTTGTCGCGAATGCGCTCGCCGGTGACTTCGCGTTCAAACTGGGCAAACGACAGCAGAATGTTCAGGGTCAGCCGCCCCATTGAGGTGGTGGTATTAAACGACTGGGTCACGGAAACGAAGGTGACATTGTTGCGGTCGAACACCTCCACCAGCTTGGAAAAATCCATCAGCGAGCGCGACAGCCGGTCGATTTTGTAGACCACGACCACGTCAATCAGGCCTTCCTCGATGTCGGCCAGCAGCAGTTTCAGACCCGGTCGTTCCAGCGTGCCGCCCGATATACCGCCATCATCATAAGGCTCGCGGATCAGGGCCCAACCTTCGGAACGCTGGCTGGCGATATAGGCTTCGCAGGATTCGCGCTGGGCATGTAGGCTGTTGAATTCCTGCTCGAGCCCTTCGTCGGAGGATTTACGGGTGTAAACCGCGCAACGCAGCTTACATTTGATGTCCTTTTTCATGCTGTCCCCCTCCGTGATTTCAGGCCAAAGAAGATCCAGCCGTTCCAGCGGGTACCGGTAATGGCGCGGGCCACGGCCGACAGCGAGCGATAAGGCCGCCCCTGCCATTCATAGCCATCCGCCTGCACCGTCACCGTCTGCTCGATCCCCTGCCATTCGCGGATCAGCTTGGTGCCCGCGATCGGTTTTAAATCAGCGCGAATGCGGCGCAGGACAATATTGCCGCCGTCGAGTTGCTCGCCCAACATTTCCAGCCGCCGGACCGTCTCGGGTTTCAACCCGCCATAGGCGAGTTCCTGAATGCGGTAAGCCAGACGGCTTTCGAGATATCGGCGATTGAAGGCCGGTGGTTCGGTTTCAAACAACTCGCGCCACTGGGCTTTCAATTCCTTTGTCGGTGTGGATTTCAGCGCGGCCAGGCGCACAGGAATGGGATCGGCTTTTTTCATGCGGTTCTCCGGTTCAAGGTTTCCGCAGTACCGCTCTGCTTGGGTGAGTTGTGAAGTCGAAATTCTCCATTGTTGCCAGAGTGTTCGGCCTGATCGCGCATCCGAAGCCTAATCAGGCCCCGCGCCAGCAACGCGCAGAGTTCTGCCCTGCGATCCGCTGGGGTCATCTGGTCTGGAGAAAGCGGATTGGAGCCCACAAACGGGTAATCGGGAAATGGGGGCATGGACGCGTCCTATCAGTCGGGTACGCGGCCAGATTGCCGAAGCAAATGAGATTAACAATTCAAAACAGTAGGTTGTGGGGCTTATGGCGGTGCGTGTCGGTTTGTTTCAGCAATGCCCTGCGAAGAGTTTGCTTTCTGGCGCGGCAGATTCGCCAAATTCCCCTCAAAGTTACAGAATCAAACCTTGCGGCCGTACCACCGGATCCGCCCGATGATGTTGACCTCATCCATCAGGCATTCATAAGGCGAATAATTCGGATTATCCGATGTCACACGAATGCGTGGTGGGTCGCTGGCTGGGATGTGCTCGACCCGCTTGGCCACCAGCCCCATGCCGTCGTGCAAGACAAACAGACCCGAGGGATGTGGTGTCTTGCGCCCCATATCGACAAGGATGGTATCGCCGTCATTCAATGTGGGGATCATGCTGTCACCGGTGACGCGCAACATTCTGAGATCGCGGGGACTGGCCCCAAGTTCGTCCTCGATCCAGGACAGGCGAAAATGATAAAGCTTGCTGGCCTGTTCGTCATCTGCGTGCACGACCGTTCCGCCGCCAGCGGATGCGCGGGCACGCACGCCGGAGATGGCAACAAAGGTGGTATCGGGGACATAAATCTTCGGGGCCTCTCCCTCGACGTCGCCGTCGCCATCAACCAGCCAGTCGAGATCGACCTTCAGAACATCGGCGACCTTCTGCAGCTTGGCCCTGCTGGGGCGCACGGATTTTCCGCGCAGAATGTCATAGATGAACGAGCGATTGAGCCCTGAGGCTTCCGCCACTGCTGCCGGTGTCATGTCGAGTTGAAACGCACGGGCCTTGAGGCGTTGCGCGATATTGGTGACGATCATGGTTATCCCCAACCGATCTGTGGACTAAATAGGATAATTATACTGTTGAAAGAGGACGGTCAATCAAATAGAAACAAATCACGAACATATGGGGGTGACCATGGGATTGATTCCGCGAGAATATTACACTTTGGCAGAATCTCTGGGAGATTGGGGAATTACCGAGCCGGAGCTGCAGTATATCGTGGAAACCGGACAGTTGACCTTGTCGACCAGAATCTACGGCGCCTTCGTGAAATGCAATGGGAAGAGCAAACTTGGTCGGCACAACCCTGACTTTGAAGATGTGGTGGATCTTCGTCGCCGCGATGCGCTGAAGGTTCTGCGCAAGTCCGCAAGCCCGGTGCCGGATTTTATCTCGGCGGAAGGCGGTACGGTTTCAACGCCCGAGGGCGGCAAGGATTGGGTCGTGTCCCGTGATACGCTGGTCGTGCGCAAGTCAGAGCGGGACAGATTTCAGGAGATCATCAACCGGGCGAGAATACCCCATATTGATGATTATGAACGGTTTTCTTCGTTTACTTACGACAACAAGGTCTTCAATTTCACCGACATGCAGGCACGTGCACTGAACTTTCTGTACATCAGCGCTGTGATTGGCAAGCCGGACCAACGAGGATTGGACATACTCGATGCGGCGGGTTCTGTATCGACCAAGCTCAGCTATCTGTTTTCCAGTCGCCCGGGCTGGCGGGAATTGATTTTGAGCGATTCGGGGCGGCGGGGCTATTATTTTATGGAACCCCGTCTGGTTGTCATCATGCGACTGGGCCTCTGACCCTTCCGATATCCTGATCTTTGAGAGCCCGCCATGCGTGGGCTTTTTTGTGTCCAAATCCCGGACCCTGATTCGCGAAAGCCGCAAAAATCGGGTCGGTGCTCGGTTGGTGGACAGGTGGTGGCTGGTCGGCGTTCGGTTGGCGCTCCGACCGAAAATAATCGGCCCATTGATTTCCAACAATAAACTAAATTTATCCACCGACCATTCATGACACGACTTCCGACCCGGAGCTTTGACATATTGGCCTCATCAACGCGATGAGGACCATAATGGAACAGGATTTTCTGACAACAAAGCTTCTGGCCCGGCGATGGAAAATCACGCCGCGGACTCTCGAGCGGTGGCGCGCTGACGGACATGGGCCGCGGTTTTTGCGCATTGGCCGCCATATTCGCTACCGCCAATCGGACATTCTGGCCTTTGAGGCCGATGGGGGTGTTGCGGC
>Ga0256829_1003451_pt1 | contig 10962 bp, 7 predicted proteins | sample 131447metaG_FD_185979 | JGI IMG/M metagenome (GOLD analysis project Ga0256829, IMG submission 185979) | Hydrothermal vent microbial communities from Lau Basin, Pacific Ocean - 131-447 | ecosystem: Environmental > Aquatic > Marine > Hydrothermal vents | place: Pacific Ocean: Lau Basin | collected... | reverse complement strand
AACAATATAAAGCCCTAATCCAAAACCAGAACTTCTTTTTTCTGCTTGGGAAAAAGGTTCTGTATAGTATGTTAAAGGGTGTGGCAATGCATCCCCTTTTGAGATAACTTGAATAATTTTACCCTGATTGGCAATCATGACACATTTATCATGCCCATATTTCATACCATTATCTATAAGATTTTTAATCACTAAGGTCATCAGTTTTTTATCGGTAGTAAGTGCCAAATCTTGAATCTCAGTTTTAATACATGAACTTTGTGTCATAAGAAGTTCTTTACTCTCTTTGCAGATATCACTGAGTGTCACATATTCAAAATTTGGTTCAAAACTTTGTGTAGTGACTCTCTCTATCTCTGCCAATTCAGAAATAAGTTCATTCATACGTTCAAACGCACGCACAAGTACCTTTTTGGTTGTCTCATCTTCCATCATTTCTACTGCAATACGCCCTTTGGTAATAGGTGTTTTAAGCTCATGCATCAAATTGCGCATAAAAAGGTTTTTAGAGGTACTCAATTCATTAATATGTACAATAGCATCATCAAAACTTTTTGCAATTTTTCCTATTTCATCATCATACAGATAGGTAATACGTGTCTTCATATCACCTTGGGCGAATTTTTGTATCTGTTTATGTAATGTTTTAAGAGGATATAGCTTTTTCAACACCGCTACATATAACAATAGCAACAATGCAATCAAAAACAATCCTAATAAAATTGCAATTTCAAAATAATAATTTTCAGGAAGATTGTCCTTTAACATCAAATTGTGTTCTAAATGTTGTACATAAATATATTTTGTATTATGAAGTTTAAATACTCTTACTTTTCCTAAAGAAGAGCCTCCCGTAAAGATAGTAATCGCTTCTGATTCTATCTCATTTTTAAGTGTATTAAAAGAGTCTTTCTGTATCTCTTTTAGCTGAAACTCATGATAAAGTTTTTTTAACTTTTTACGATCTGCATTTTGCTGTAACGTAGAAAGAAATGTAATAGAAATTAACTTGTAACGTTTATACTCTTCAATTTTCTGTCTGTCTTTATCCCAAGAGACAAAGAGTAAAAAAGTGGCTATCAAAATAGCAATAGCAACCAAAAACAAAATATGAATAAACGTCGTTACAGAAAGATTTTTCATCTACACTCTATCTGTCAAAAGATACCCAACCCCACGTATGGGCTTCACATAAATATTGTCAGGGTCAATTTTCGCTATTTTTTGTCTTATCCGTGAGATGATTACATCAATATTTTTAATAGATGAATCATCATCAATGTGTTCACTTTCATATAAAAGTTGTTCTCTGGATACCGAACCATTTTTATGTTGCAACAACATAAGCAAAACATCATACTCCGCAGCCGTCAGTTCTAAAGATTTTCCTTTAAAACGTATCTCTCTTGCTTTAGGATCTGCTACAAATAACGCTTCTTCAGGTTTTTTCTCTTCAGTGCTTACGGTACGTCTTAAAATAGTTTTAATCCGAGTGACCAACTCCCTTGGGTCATAAGGCTTAGGCATATAATCATCTGCCCCTCTCTCCATACCGATTACCTTGTCTGTAATATCATCTCGTGCCGAAGAAATAATAATAGGGATATTGCTGACTTCACGTATTTTGGGAATTAGTTCCAAGCCATCGATGCCAGGAAGCGTCAAATCCAAAATAATTAAATCAAAAGTATGCTGTGTCAGCAACGAAAGACCAATATAAGGATCTTCTGCACCAATCACTTCCATATCAAACTTTGTAAGATAATTGGTCAGTATGAGTGCCAATTCTGGGTCATCTTCTATAATAAGTATTTTAATAATGATACATCCTTTTTTGTTTACATTATTGTAAAATAGGTTTAACCAGAGGTTAACCTATCTCACTGTAGTCCAAATAGACCTTTGTAATTGCTATTAGAAATGAGGTAATAGCAGGTCCTACAATCATACCCCAAAACCCATAGGTACTCATACCTGCAAAAATAGAAAAGAAAATAATAATAGAATTAATCTTAATCGTACTCTTTAAAAAGTCCTCTTTAATGACCTTAATAATCATCGGCTTGATAATTGTATCTGCAATAATGGAAATCATCACAACGGAGTATGTTCCAATGATAATGGCTGTATGGGCATCAATCTTTGTCCATGCGTATAAAGATACAGGTGCCCAAACGATAATCCCCCCAATAACAGGAATCAATGAAGCAAAACCATAAATCACACCAAAAAGTAAGCCATTAAATCCAAATGCAGTCATAATAATACCAAATAAAAAACCTTCAAAGATAGCTGTGACAATGACGGAATAAAAAACAACTTCCATCGTGGCAGATACCTCTTGCATCATACGAGCACCTTTAGCTGGAGAAACAGGTAAAAGAGATAAAATAATATCGAAAAATCGACTCCCATAGTAGTTGATAAAAAAATAAAACACTACCACAAAAAACATATTTTTCATAAAACCAAGTCCTGCACCACCTGCCAAAGTCAAATAAGTTGTTGACTCTTCGATGTAAAATGATATTTTTTCATCACTAAGATACTTTTGACTCATCTCTTTTAAAAAAGGAATATCTTGTACATTGGACTCTACAAAATGGATAGTATCTCTAATACCTGCACTGTCTATTTGAGAAATATACCCTACGCCAACGGTCGCCAAATAGACAATAGGTGCAAAAAGTAACAAGGTTAGAAGTATAGTAGAAATCCCCGCAGCAATATGTGCAGAATGCGTATAGGCTACCAATCTTTTTGTCAGGTTAAATGTCCCCATTGTAAGCAACATAGCAACCACTAGTGAAAGCAAAAAAGGTTTATAGACAGAATATGCCCCAATAATACCCAACACAAATAACGCTGTAATCATCAAAGCACTTTTACGCATTAAACAGACCTTCCTTTATTCCACCGAGCTTAAAATGCTCATAGGATTTTTGTGTGGCAATACGTCCACGTGCAGTACGTTCAATATATCCATTGGCAATAAGATAAGGCTCAAGTACATCCTCTATGGTGCCTTCATCTTCACTCAGTGCTGCACTAATGGTACTCAGCCCCATAGGCTTGTTTTTTGCAGAAACCAAAAGTTCAAGCAGTTGAATATCCTGTTCATCAAAACCAAGATTATTCACACCTAATTGATCCAAAGCATATTTGGCACGCTCTAGGCTTATCTCTTCCTCATCTAAAACTTCTGCAAAATCACGTACACGCTTTAACAAACGTAAAGCGATACGTGGTGTACCACGGCTACGCCTCGCCACTTCAAGTGCAGCATTTTTTTGGGCAACTTTATTCAATTTAAGTGATGCCTGCGTTACGATATGTGCTAACTCTTCAGGCGTATAAAACTGCATACGAAAATGCATCCCAAAACGCTCACGCAAGGGATTTGACAACATCCCTGCTCTAGTCGTTGCACCAATGAGTGTAAAACGTGGCAGGTCTATCTTTACAGTCTGTGCCGCAGGACCAGAACCGATGATAATGTCTAATCTAAAATCTTCCATCGCGGGGTAAAGTATCTCCTCAATAGCCGGAGACATACGATGAATTTCATCAATAAAAAGTATATCACCCTCTTCTATGTTGGTAAGCAGTGCCGCCAAATCTCCTGCTTTTTCTATCATCGGTGCAGCAGTGGTTTTAATGTTTGCATTCATTTCACTAGAAATAATATTTGCAATCGTGGTCTTGCCAAGACCTGGAGGTCCAAAAAATAAAATATGATCTAACGCCTCACCTCTTTTTTTACTCGCCTCTATAAAAACACTAAGATTTTTCTTTATCTTTTCCTGTCCAATATACTCATCCCATCCACTAGGACGCAAAGAGACCTCATAAGAACCCTCTTCATCAAAACGTTCTATTTCAACCATGCGTTCCATTAATACGTATATTCCTCACTAGGAAATTCACGCCCTTTTACTTCATTACGGTAAGACTCCAGTCCTTGGCGTATCTGTTTTGCACCATCCATATATTGTTTTACAAATTTAGGCTTGAAGGCTTCAAAAAAACCAAACATATCAGACCAAACAAGCACTTGTCCATCCGTCACATTTCCTGCACCAATACCAATAGTTGGGATAGATACTGCCTCCGTAATCGCTTTAGCGGCTTCTTTTTTTACACCCTCAACGACAATGGCAAATGCTCCTGCTTTTTCTAATGCTATAGCATCTTCGACAAGTGATGCAATATCTTCTGAATCTTTTCCTCGTACCTTGTAACCACCTTCACTACGTAAAAACTGTGGCATCAAACCTATGTGTCCTAGTACAGCAATCGAATTTTGTGTAAGTGCTTCTACAATGTGTGCACGTTCTTTACCACCTTCTATCTTCACTGCCTGTGCATTGGTTTCCTGATAACAGCGTGTAGCATTTTTTACCGCCAATTCTGCATTGATGTAAGAGCCAAAAGGCATATCTAGAACTATCAATGGTAACTTCGCACCGTTACAAACTGCTTGTGTATGATAAATCATTTGATTCATCGTTGCACTTAATGTATCCTCTTTACCAAAAAAACTCATATTGAGACTGTCTCCTACAAGTATCATCTCTACTTCACCATCAAAAAGCTGTGCAAAGAGAGCATCATAGGCAGTAACCATCGTTATAGGCTCAACACCTTTCATCTTGGCTATTGTCGTTAAAGTAACTTTGTTTTTTATTTTGGGGGTATGCATACTCACAAAAAACTCCTTTGGAGTCTAGTTAATGATGTATAGTAAATAGTGAATAGATATTGCATTGTTGGGTTTCTACCTTGTTTCATTCATCTAATGAGATATTTTTACTCATTTTATCATATAATGTTGAAATTAAATCTATTTCAGATAAAAAGAGTCTCTATTGAATAAAAAATTAGTCGCATACATCACTACAGGTTTCCCCTCTTTAGAATTTACAGTCGATGCAGCGTTTGCTTTAAAAGAAGCAGGCGTGGATACACTAGAACTTGGTATGCCATTTTCAGATCCTGTCGCAGATGGACCCGTTATCGAAGCAGCCAATTTAAAAGCTTTGCAAAATGGTTTTAAACTGGAACATCTTTTTGAAGCTTCTGCAAAAATAGCACCCCATATCGATACACTCTGGATGGGCTATTTTAATCCTTTTTACCATAAAGGTATGGATTATTTTATTAATAAAGCTAACGATATAGGTGTGAATGGCTTTATCATCCCTGATTTACCGTTAGAAGAGGCTGCGCAGTACAAACCCAGTGTAGAAGCTGCTGGACTTAATCTTATTGACTTTATCGCACCTACAGACTCTGAGGTACGCATACAAAAAATAGTCTCTAATGCAAAGCAATTTATCTATCTTGTTGCCTATGCTGGCATTACAGGATCAGGGAAAAGTGAAGATTTGCAAGCCATTGTCACCAATATCAAAAAATATTCAGACACACCTGTTTATGTAGGTTTTGGCGTTGATCAACATACAGCAAAAGCAAAAGTGCAAGGCGTTGATGGAGTCATTGTTGGTTCAGCTTTTGTCAAAATTTTACTTGATGAAACACTTAACAACAGTCAAAAAATTACAAAAATCTCTGCAATTGCAAAAGAGATTAAAGCAAAAATCAATGAAGGAGGTTAACTATGGATGAAGGTATTGAACTAGGTATCGTTTTTCTACTTGTTGCTGTAACTATTATCGGTATTGGTTATTACTATTTTACTAAAAAAATGCCAAAAGAGTAGGCGTTAATTATTTTAGAGTATAATAACTCTAAAATAAGTATCAGGACTCTTTTATGCAACATTTCATTTGGGATATTGACCCCATAATTCTTCATTTGGGACCACTACAACTTCGCTGGTATGGACTCTTGTTTGTAGGCTCTTTTTTTCTTGGGCTTATGCTACTACAATGGATATACAAACGTGAAGAACAAAATCCAGATGAGCTAGATAATTTTCTGATTTATATGCTTATAGGTACGGTCATAGGGGCAAGACTCATGCACTGTTTTGCTTACGAACCAGACTTTTATCTTTCTCACCCACTTGAAATATTCAAAGTATGGAAAGGCGGGCTTGCTAGTCATGGTGGGCTTATAGGGGTAGTAACAGCGCTCTACTTTTTTGCCAAACGCTATCATCGCTCTTTTTGGTGGCTTCTCTCACGCCTTACAATGCCAGGAGCACTTACAGCAGCCTTTGTACGTTTTGGTAATTTCTTCAATTCAGAAATACTTGGTTTACCCTCAAATGAACCTTGGGCAATTATTTTTGCACGTGTAGATATGATACCAAGACACCCTGTTCAACTTTATGAAGCATTTTCTTACCTTGTATTGCTTTTGATACTCGTGAGTCTTTACAAAAAAATCTCAAGTGTCATGGCAACAAAATTACTTCCTGGTATCTTCTTAACCTATATGTTCAGTGTACGATTTTTACTCGAATATACCAAAACACGACAAGCAGATTATACCACTTCACTTCCCTTTACCACAGGACAAATGCTAAGCATACCTTTTATACTTTTAGGACTCATATGGTTACTATGGGCTTTTAAAAGTTTAAATGCCCCATCGAAGGGATAATACTATGACACAAAGCATGCACAGAAAAAAATATGCACTGGGTATTGACATTGGTTCCACTACAGTCAAATATGTTGTCTGTGATGAGCACTTTCACATTGTTGCTAAAGCCTACACTGCACATGATACCAAACAAGCACCCACGCTTCTCAGGCTACTTGAAGAACTTTCACAAACCCACCCAGACATCTACAAACATATAGACAAATCCTACATTACAGGCTCTGGTGCCACACGCATTGCACCAACAATTAATGCCCGTTTTGTCCAAGAAGTCAATGCCGTAGTATTAGCAGTCGAACATCTACATCCAGATGTCAGAGCCGTCATAGAACTAGGGGGTCAGGATGCAAAAATCATCCACTTTAAACAAAGTGAAGATGGTAAAAAATCTGTCCTTACTTCGATGAATGACAAATGTGCTTCAGGCACTGGTGCTACCATCGAAAAATGTACCATGAAAGTAGGGATGGAAGCAGAGGATGTACAACAACTTACTTTTAAAACAGACAAACTTCACCACGTGGCAGCAAAATGTGGTGTCTTTGCCGAAACAGACATCGTAAACCTTGTGAAAACTTCTGTACCTCCTGATGAAATTATGAACTCTTTGGCTGATGCCATTGTGATGCAAAACCTTACCGTACTTACACGTGGCAATACACTCATGCCAAATGTCCTTTTACTGGGAGGTCCTAACACTTACTTACCCTTTTTGCAAGAGTGTTGGCGTATGCGTATCGCTGAGATTTGGGATGAACGTGGCATAGTCTATGACAAAGAGAAGATTGACACACTTATCAATGTCCCTGACAATGCACAATACTATGCTGCATTAGGCGCTGTCATCTTTGGTGAAGGTGAAGCAAACAACGATAAATCCTTTAATGGACTCATACAACTTAAAACCATGGTAGATACAGGTGGGGCTACAGACAATGACAACAATGACACCCCCCTTGTCAGCTCACCCCAAGAGCTTCAAGCCTTTAAAGAATCCTATACCATTCAACCTTTTGTAGCTCCTATACTCACAAAAAAAACTACCTGTTTTTTAGGTATAGACGGGGGCTCCACCTCTTCCAAAGCAGTCCTGTGCGACGAGGAAGGGAAGATGCTTTTAAAAGTCTATCAACTCTCCAAAGGCAACCCTATAGAAGATACCCTGGAACTTTTAGAAAAGATAAAAGCACAAGATCCACATGGCTATTATGACATCAAAGGTTTAGGTGTTACAGGCTATGCGGCAGATGTACTTGGTGGTGCACTAAATGCCGATGCAAATATCATCGAAACTATCGCCCATATGAAATCTGCACAACACGAATTTGGTGAAAGTATCAATGTCATTTGTGACATAGGTGGACAAGATATTAAAGTGCTCTTTATGGAAAACGGTATGATGAAAAATTTTCGTCTCTCCAACCAGTGTAGTGCCGGAAATGGTACACTACTTCAATCTATGGCAAAACAGTTTGGCGTACCAGTAGAAAGCTTTGCAGATGTTGCGTTTAGGGCAAAAAAAGCACCATTATTTAACTATGGCTGTGCTGTATTTCTAGACACAGACAGGGTCAATTTTCAAAAAGAGGGCTATACCAAAGAAGAACTCTTTGCAGGTATCTCAAAAGTACTGCCTAAAAATGTCTGGCAATATGTGGTACAAGCACCTAATCTAGCAGCTTTTGGAGAGCATTTTGTACTCCAAGGTGGGACACAGTACAACCAAGCAGCCCTAAAAGCACAGGTTGACTACATTAAAGCACACGTTCCCAATGCACGCGTTGATGTACACCCTCACCCAGGAGAAGCAGGAGCGTACGGTGCAGCCATAGAAGCCAAAGATGTTGTAAACAGACGTGGGTATGCCACTTTCTGTGGTATGGAAGAAGCATTACAAATGACCTACACCTCTAAAACCGATGAGAGTACACGTTGTCACTTCTGCAATATCAACTGTTCTCGTACCTTTATCGACACAAAAACGCCACATTCCAAAACGGTACGATATATTGCAGGTTTTTCTTGTGAGGAGGGTACAGTAGAGTCACATGAAGCGTTAAAAAAGCTAAAAGATTCAAGAAAAGATTTACAAAAAACGATTCCAAACCTTGTCAAAAAAGAGTCCATTGCACTTTTCACATCAAACTACACACTCCAAAAAGCACCTACCAAAGAGACAAAAATCACAGAACAACAAGTCAAAGTGACGCTCGGTGGATGGGGGCCTACACTACGCAAACAAGTAACAAGATCTTTCCGAGTGAGCAGTTCAGAAGACAAAGCGTATAGACGTAAACTCAAAGTTGCTATCCCCAAAGTACTCAATATCTATTCACTTGCACCCTTTTTACGTACCTATCTCGAAGCACTGGAGATTAACCCAAATAATATTATCTTTTCTGACTTTTCCAATGAAGATATGTACTTAGAGGGTGCCAAATATGGTTCTGTGGACTCTTGTTACCCCGCCAAAGTAGCACAATCTCATGTCTATGCACTGCTTTATGCAAAAAAGTTTGCACGTAAAGCTTTTGAGTATCTTTGGTTTCCTGCGGTCACTGAACTTCCAGGCTATGTGAAACATACCATGGGTCAAACCTCTTGTCCTATCATCTCTGGTACGCCTAAGGTGGTGTACTCTGCCTTCACTAAAGAGAAAAATCTCTTTGCTGAAAAAAATGTTGACTATGTCGAAGACCCACTCAATTTTGATAACAAAGACCTACTCAAAAAACAACTCTTTGCCACATGGAAACGACGCCTTCGCATCACAGAAGATGAAAGCAACTGGGCAGTAGAACAAGCTTGGCTTGCCTTAGACCAAAATGATGCAGAAATGATGGCTGAAGGTAGAAAGATACTTGATAATGCTGTAGCCAATAACGAAATCGTTATCTTGCTCTTAGGTCGTCCTTATCACTCCGATCCTGGGTTAAACCATGAAGTCTTAGATGAATTTCAATCTTTAGGATTCAAGACACTCTCCATGCGTGCCATTCCTAAAGATGAAGTCTATCTCTCTCAATACTTTGGAGAAGATATAAAACAGGAGCGTGTTACTTCCGCCTATGACATTCGCGATGTCTGGGCAGAGAACTACTCTACCAACTCTGCACAAAAAGTATGGGCAGCCAAATTTGCTGCACGCCATCCCAATGTTGCAGTACTTGATTTGAGTTCATTCAAATGTGGGCATGACGCACCAACCTATGCTATTATTGATAAAATACTAGGGGCATCACGTACCCCTCATCTTACTTTACACGACATAGATGCCAACAAACCAGGAGGCTCTATCAAAATTCGTGTAAAAACCTTTGCCTATACATTAGAACAATACAAACGAACACTTGGTAGGGTGGGCATTCCTACCCACCAAAATACTAAAACACCCAAGGTGGACAGAAATTCCCACCCTACAATATCCAATTTGGAGGAAGCATAATGAGCATAGCATGTAGTACCGTAAAAATGACAGACAAAAATGGTGACCTAAACTTCTTGGGTCAAGAAGCCACACAATGGCGTGATATACCCAAAGAGCCTATAGAGTATGCACCCAAAAAAGAGACTATTATGCTTGTAGGTGGACTTACCATACTCCAAGACAGACTTGTGGAGAGTGCACTAAACTCCATAGGTGAACGCTTTGTGGCACTCCCTAACCCCGATTTTGAGTCTTTTCAGATGGGAAAAGCTTTTGGAAACAGAGGACAATGCAACCCTACTTACTTTACCGTAGGAAACCTTGTCAAGTATTTGCAAAACCTACGTGATGAAAAAGGGCTTACAGAACAAGAGATTGTGCAAAAGTATGTCTTTGTTACTGCAGGAGGTTGTGGACCTTGTCGTTTTGGTATGTATATTACAGAGTACAAAAAAGCCCTACGTGATGCTGGGTTTGATGGTTTTCGTATTACCTCTTTTGAGCATGACAAAGGCATCTTTCAAGGAAACGATGAAGTGGAACAACTACTCAACCTCAGCCCAAAATTTTTTATTACCCTCGTCAAGGCAGTGATTATCGGAGATATTCTCAATATTCTTGGCTACAAAATGCGCCCCTATGAAGTAGAAAAAGGAAGTGTAGATAAAGCTATGGAAGAGTGTCGCCTACTTCTTTCACATGCATTTGAAAAGAAAAACTCTCTTACACAAGCACTTTGGAAATGTCGGAACATTTTAGAAAAAATACAGCTCGACCGTCTTCAACCCAAAGCCAAAGTTTTGGTTATGGGAGAATTTTGGGCAGCAATGACAGAGGGTGATGGCAACTACAATCTACACAGATTTTTAGAAGCCGAAGGAGCAGAGTGTATCCCGCAACCTGTGCTAAACAGGCTTATGTTAAGCATTTGGGAAGCAGAACATAAACTACACAAAAAAGAG
>Ga0256829_1003450_pt1 | contig 10962 bp, 8 predicted proteins | sample 131447metaG_FD_185979 | JGI IMG/M metagenome (GOLD analysis project Ga0256829, IMG submission 185979) | Hydrothermal vent microbial communities from Lau Basin, Pacific Ocean - 131-447 | ecosystem: Environmental > Aquatic > Marine > Hydrothermal vents | place: Pacific Ocean: Lau Basin | collected... | reverse complement strand
CTCCTCTTGAAGTGTTTTTTCATCCATCTTGGTTGGAGGACAAATCCATAGTTTATTTTTAACTGCACCCTCACCTCTTAAAATCTCACCTGCTGCTCGGAAAAGACCAATGTTAGTCATGCAAGAACCAACAAACACTTCATCTATTTCAGTTCTTAAACCAGTTTTATGGATCTCTGTTAAGGTTTTAACATCATCTGGATCATTTGGGCAAGCTAAAATAGGCTCTTTTATCTGATCCATATCTATCTCGATAACAGCTGCATATTGTGCATCTTTATCAGCTTCCATCAGCTCAGGGTTTGCTACCCATGCTTTCATTTTATCAGCGCGTCTTTGTAGAGTTGCTTTATCTTCGTAACCTTGGGCTATCAACTCTTCAATGAGAACAATATTTGAGTTTAAATACTCAATAATTGGCTCTTTGTTAAGTTTCACCGTACAAGCAGCGGCGGAACGCTCTGCAGATGCATCTGAGAGTTCAAATGCTTGCTCACATTTAAGATCTTCAAGACCCTCAATTTCGAGAATCCTACCACCAAAAATATTTTTCTTGCCAGATTTTTCAACTGTAAGCAAACCATCTTTGATAGCTTGGTAAGGGATAGCATTTACCATATCACGAAGTGTGATGCCTGGCTGAATACTCCCTTTAAATCTTACAAGAACAGACTCTGGCATAGTTAATGGCATCATACCAGTAACACCAGCAAAGGCTACCAATCCAGAACCAGCAGGAAAAGAGATGCCCATAGGGAAACGAGTATGGCTATCTCCGCCAGTACCAACAGTATCTGGAAGACAAAGTCTATTTAGCCACGAATGGATAACACCATCACCTGGACGAAGAATGAAGCCTTTTCTACTTGTCCAGAACTCTGGTAGCGTATGTTGTAAGTTAATATCTGCTGGCTTTGGATATGCTGCAGTATGGCAGAATGATTGCATAGTCATATCAGCACCAAAACTTAAAGCTGCTAGTTCTTTTACTTCATCACGAGTCATTGGACCAGTTGTGTCTTGAGACCCAACTGTTGTTGCTATTGGCTCACAATAAACATTTGGTTTAATACCCTCAACTCCACAAGCACGACCTACCATTTTTTGGGCAAGAGTATAACCTTTACCATTATCAGCAGGTTGAGCAGGAGTCATAAATATATCTCCAGCATCCATGCCAAGAGCTTCTCTAGCTTTAGCAGTTAAACCTTTTCCAATAATAAGAGGAATACGACCACCAGCACGCATCTCATCTGGAAGAGTATTTGGAGCGATTTCATAACTTGAAACAACCTTGCCATCTTTGACAATCGTACCTTCAAATGGCTTCACTGTGATGAGATCACCCGTATTTAACTCTTTCGTAGGTGCTTGAATAGGGATACATCCTGAATCTTCTGCAGTATTGAAAAAGATAGGAGCGATAATATCACCAATCACAATACCACCAGTTCTTTTATTTGGAATACCTGGGATATCTTGACCCATGTGCCATTGAACAGAGTTGATGCCCGACTTACGAGATGAACCAGTCCCAACAACATCCCCAACATAAGCAAGAGGATACCCTTTAGCTTTAAGCTCTTTCATGGTGTCTAGTGGATTATCCATTCTATTGACTAACATTGAGTTTGCATGTAGAGGAATATCTGCTCTAGTGAAAGCCTCACTCGCAGGTGAAAGATCATCAGTGTTTGTTTCACCAGGAATTTTATACACAGTTACAGTGATCTCTTCTTCCATTGCAGGTTTATTTGTAAACCATTCTGCATTTGCCCAAGATACTAGAACCTCTTTAGCAAATGAATTACCATTGTCCATCAAATCTTTTACTTCATTGAAAGAATCATAAACTAAGATAGTATTTTTTAACTCATCTGTTGCAGCTTGTGCCACTTCTACATAAGTAGATTTTAGTGCTTCTATAAGTGGACCTACATTAAATCCACCTAACATTTTTCCAAGAATCTCAATTGCATAAACTTTATCGATAGCATGACAAGTTGTATCGCCTTGAACAATTGCATTTAAAAATGCTGCTTTAACATACGCTGCGTCATCAACACCAGCAGGAATTCTATTTTCAAATAGCTCAAGTATGTATTTTTCTTCTTGAATTTTATCAGCTTTTAATAATTTAACAAGTTCTGATACTTGCTCGGCTGTTAACGCTAACGGAGGTACACCAAGAGCTATTCTTTCTTCGGTATGTGCTTTATAATCATCTAAAAATGCCATCATCTGTCCTATAATTTTAATTTTAAATAATTATACCTAAATAAAAAACACCATTAAAAAAGATGTTACAAAAGTAAACACTAAAAATAATGTTTTTTTTAATAATGAGTAATAATGACACACTATAAATTTCGTTTTTTTACTTCATCATCTATAAATTTTTTTTGTGGACCTCTGTAGTTACTTTTTAGCCAGACTATATAGGCATCATCTAAATCTACAAAGAACATCCCTTTGTATTGACCAAATTCTATTCGAGGAGATTGTAGATGATAGTTTCTTTTCTCAGTGCATGAACATTTTATATCTACATGTTTTACTAATGCCTCAAACTCATAAAACTCTATGTTTTTTTGTATGACAAATCTATAAAGCTCAAAGTCAAAAATACCATTTCTACTCTTAACAAATTGTTCTAACTTTTGGATGGCTTGAACGGTTAAAGATTCCAGATTTACAATCTCTACTTGAAATGATTTGTATAATTTTGTAAAAACTAATTCTGCCACATCATTCAAAGTATCTCTCTCACCCCTTTTGCATTTGCACTAGAGAGAACCCCTTCATGTTCAAGTTGTTCTATGATTCTTGCTGAACGATTATAGCCTATTTGTAGCTTTCGTTGTAGATAAGAGATAGATGTTTTTCTATCGCTAATAATTACATTTTTGGCTTCTTCAAAAAGTTCATCTAACTCCTCGTAACTATCTCGAGATGAAGAACTATCTTGTAAATCTTCTTCAACTAAAAAACCTTTATTATAGTTAGGAGGGCGTTGAGACTTGATAAAATCTACAATTTTTTCAATCTCCTCTTCTGAGCTCCAAGGAGCATGAAGTCGAACAAGTCCTGTTGAGCCAGGAGGGGTAAAAAGCATATCTCCACGACCAAGCAAAGATTCTGCACCCATCTGATCAAGAATAATCTTAGAATCAACTTTCTGTCCAACCCTATAAGAGATGCGAGATGGAAGATTTGCCTTGATTAGCCCTGTAACAACATCTACAGATGGCCTTTGTGTCGCTACAATAAGATGTATTCCCGATGCTCTAGCCATTTGAGCCAATCTGCCTATAGAGTGTTCAACCTCTTTTCCACTTGTCATCATCAAGTCAGCCAATTCGTCTATAATAACGACAATATATGGAAGATTTTCACCACCCTCTTTTGCAACTTTTTCATTGTAGTTTTCAATATTTTTTGTTCTTGTATCAGCCATCAATTCATATCTTCGTTCCATCTCATTTACCATATTATTAAGAGCGACTATAGCTTGTTTTGGTTTTGTAATCACGGGAGTCAGAAGGTGAGGAATATCATTGTAAATAGAAAATTCTAACATTTTTGGGTCTATCATCAAGAGTCTTAATTGATCGGGTGAGTTCTTGTACAGAAGAGAGAGTATCATTGCATTAATACCTACACTTTTGCCACTACCTGTTGTTCCTGCAATAAGGAGATGCGGAAGTTTCTTCAAATCTGTCATAAAAGGCTTTCCAACGATATCCTTTCCTAAAGCTATTGTCAAAGGGGAAAGAGAATCTTTAAAAAGTTTATCTTCGAGTAAACTTCTAAGGTAGATAGTATCGAAAGAATCATTAGGAATCTCTATCCCCACTACATCTTTTCCTGGGATAGGTGCTTGAATCCTAATAGTCTCAGCAGAAAGAGCCATTGCCAAATCATCTTGAAGACTCAATATCTTGCTCACTTTTACATTTGCAGCAGGTTTAAACTCAAAAGTAGAGACAACTGGTCCAGTATAAGTTCTCACAACATCGCCCTCTATCTTAAAGTGTGCAAGCTTTTCTATAAGGAATTGTATCTTTTCATCAATTTCATTTTCATCAATATTTCTTACTTTTTTATTATCTTTTTGTAAAAAATCAATTTTTGGCAATGTAAAATTCTTTGGTTTTTCAGTTTTTCCCATCTCTATTGTGGCTAAAAGTTTTGTGTTTTCTTCGAGTTCATCTACAAAAACAGAATGTTTTTCTTCTTTGATTTTTGAAACAATTTCTAAAATATTATTTGGTTCTTCACTGTTTTTTTTCTTTTTTATCTCTACTTCATGTCTTAGGTAAGCAGGCTTATCTATCTCAAGCTCATATTGTATATCGGTATTTTCAGGTTCATTTATAGATATTGAGCTTTTTGAAATATCAATGATTTCGTTTGAATCTTTTAACTCTATTTGAGGGGGTTTGTTGGATCTATTAAATAAGGAATAGAGAATAAAAACTAATTCTTTAACATTTTTATCAAAAATAATAATCAATGAAATGAGAGTAATAATTAACCAAAATATCCATAAACCGAACAAGCCAATATATGGTTTTAAATAATCTGCAAAATCTCCAGCAAAACTGCCTCTTAAATTATTGTGAACTAATATAGCTTGTGCTAACAAAAGAGAGAAAAAAAACAAAACTGATGAGATAATCACAGCATAGTTTTCCAAATCAAAATTTGGTTTTTTATAAAATTTATAGAGAGGGTAAAGCAACACAAACAAATAAATATATGAAATATAACCAAATAGCTTTTGGTTTTGCATACCAAAATTATTGCCAACACTTCCCATCAAGTGAATGTCACCTAAAATTGTGGAAAATCCAAAATAGACAAGTATTCCAAAGATAAGTATAGAGACGGTTTCTTTCAAACTGTAGTTTCCTTTAAAATAATTAAGAAATTATAGCCAATTATATATAATTTACTAGATTTAATTTTGATACTTTTCCTACTGTTGAAAGCATCGCTTTATAATCAGTAGTAAGCTGACTCAAACTTAAGGATGCCTTTGCTAAGTCTGTATCTATAACGCTCGAACGCAAAGTCTTTACACTGATTTCTAGGACACTAGTTCTATCAACCTCACTCCGCAGGGCTTTTGATTGTGCACCTACTTGAGCATGAGCACGCAAAACATGATCAGTCAAATCATCCATCATAGTTATTGCATTCTCAATCCCAATATTTCTCATATTAGCACTTGTTGCATCTGGATAAAGTTTATGGTTTTCTACAGCTGTTATCATCTGATCTATCACATTGAAAAAATCTGTTTTGGGATCTCTTACTGTTATAGCATTATTTGTATTAAAGGTCATGAGTGATGCCGATGCCCCAAAATCACCACTATTCGTATCATACATTGAAAATTTTGCTAATGTATTCGAATTTTGTTTATCTTGAAATTTAATTTTACCATCATAGCTCAAACTTACTTCACCAGCAGCATTAGCAGATAATATTGCTGTATCATATTGGGTGTCAATACCTGGGACTCCTGCAGGAAAATTACTTGTAATCGCCATATTCATCACATCCATCAACTGTCTATATTTCATCTCATCGCCATCTACTGCTGTTCTAGGATTAGACATATTGTATATATTGTAAGTTTTTCCAGTATTATTATCTGTAAATGTTGAGCCACCTGCTGCAAAATTGATATTTAAATTTAAAGGAGTACCTGTAGCAGTTAAACCCTCAAGCTTAAAAGAAGAACCATTAAGCGATCCACTTGCAACATCTGCTAAAAGAGTCGAAGCTGATGCAAATTTATTTCTGTTGGCAAGTGTGATCATCTCTGTTTGGCCAACAATTCTCGATTTTTTAATAATTTGAGGAACATTAGAAGAAACAATAGAACCCTCTCTTGTAAACTCGGTTCTATCATACTCCAAACCATCAATCTTTAAAGAACTAATTGAGCTTGCGGGATCAAGATCAGATTTTACAAACTCTTTTATAAAAAGACCAGGAGGAGTGATTCCTGTGACAAAATTATCAAAATTTGTTTCACCACCATCTAAGTTTGTAATCAATCCAGATTTAGCATAGGCTAGGTCATTAATATTGGCTCGGTCATTAATATTAGTACGATTAAAATCAACTGCACCAACCATATTGAAGTCAAGCTTACTAGATCCCTTAATCTTATTTTGTATGACAAATTTACCATGTTTGTTTAAACTAACATCCACTGTTCCCCCATAAGCTTTTTTAATCTCGTGCAAAAGGGAGCTAATAGGTTGTTCATCACTCATAGTGATAGTTTCTTTAAAAGATCTTCCTCCACTATCTGTACCGCGAAGATAAAAATAGTGCTTTGCTACACCGGGTTCTGCAGCATCTGTATCCCCCATAAATTCTCTTATAGTGCTCTCTTTTGTCACTACTCCAGCTTCACCCTCAGTCTCTCCAGTTGGAAAATTGCTCACGAGGTTGTCATTGACTGCATTTGAGGTGACCTCTCTTTTTACAAGATGTTTTTCACCAAGAAATAGTTCCTCTCCAGTAATGTTATATTGCTGTTTTGTTTTACTTCCTGTAAATGCATCTGATGCTACACCATTTCCTTGATAATGCCCATCATCATCTATTGGTTTTGTATCAATAGCTGAACCAGAAAAAAGATACTGTCCATTGATGGAAGAGTTTGCAAGGTTACGAAAGTGTTCTTTTATTGTCTTAAGCTCTGCGGCAATCGCGTCTAAAGAGGTATCACTGTTTGAACCATTGGCCGCTTTAATTAAAAGGACACGCATCCGACTCATAGTCTTATCAAAATCATTTAGAATAACATCTGTTTCATTTGAAAGCTTATACCCGTTATTGGCACTTTTACTAACCTGTTCAAGTTCTGTGCTTTCATTATCTAGTCTTATAGTTTCAGCAAAGGTTCGTACATTATCCTTAGCATATTTGATCTGTAAACCTGAGGCTATCTGTTTGTTAACATCAAAAAGTTGTGTCTGTAAACTAGTATTTTTACTTGAATATAAATTACTATAGTACATACTCGATGTAACTCGCATAACACACCTCCATTTGATGTTTGCACTTTATTTACTATATCTAAGCAAATATAGTTCCATTTATTTCAGATAAAATCATGAAAAAAATATTCATTTATGAATACATTTAGGTTTTTTTTGGCATAATTGCATTTCAAGATTGCCAAACTACCCGCCTGCGTGGTGAAATCGGTAAACACGTTGGATTCAAAATCCAATGACGAAAGTCTTGTCGGTTCGATTCCGACCGCAGGTACCACCATTTTTTAAATCTTGGTTTTTTTTCTTTCTTCTTAATACAATCATCTTTTCATAGTATTGCCATCCTATAGCAATAGAACTTTATGCAGTATAGTTTTTCCCCGCGATAGATTCTATCAATACAGTAGCGTACGACCCCTTAGGTAAGGTAAAGCTCATGTGTAATTTCGTTTCTTTTTTAATGTATTGACATTTAATATCTTCTGGATAGATAAGAGCCACTCTTCTGTGTCCTTTTTCTTGCAAAAATTCATCATCATATTTTGCTTCAACAACTCTTGCTGCATCTCTAGCACGAAATACATCACGACCACAAAGAAGCCCAGTAGGTATAGTTTTATGTGCTAAAAAATCTTTTGTAGGCATCATCTTAGGTGTTGTCAACTTCCCTCCCTTTGCGAGATAGACATCGCCATCAAGCAAGAGAAACTTTTTTTCATTTTCTTCTCTTGAAGTCACAACTCTCTCTCTAAGCCATTCATTGAAAAATTTGCTTTGATAGATGGATATTAAAAAGTTTTTTACTTTATTGTCAGCAATATGCAAGTCCCCTGCTATCATCTCTTTAGCTTGTTTTATACTATCGTTATCTCTTCCAAATCTTTGATATCCAAAATAGTTCGGTAAACCATTTTTAGCTGCACTTCTTGCTATTTTTTCTATTTGTCCTGCTTCTATATTTGTTATCTCTTGGAGGTTTACTGTAAATTTATTTCCTTTTAAATCTCCCATACGAATCGTTCTGTCATGGAGTGTCATACTTAAAATTTTTATATTTTTATTGTGAAATTTTTTAAGTGATTTTTCATACTTTGCATCTACTGATATGTATTGAGTAGTTGTAGCATGCTTATCTTTGAGACCTGCATAGCCTATCTTTTGGGCATTTATATTTAAAAACTCTGCAAAAACTGCCACCATATCCCATGTTGTAAACTCCACCTTTTTGATATGGAGGATAAGGTACTTGCCCTTCCCTTTAAACTCACCAAGTGGCACTTCATCTACTATAAAATCTGTTGGCGTTTGTGTGAACTTAAAATCAACTCTATTTTCACTGAGGTATTCTCTTTTTCTCATAATGCTAAAATCTTTAATTGTTTTTGAGCGATAAGGATATCTTTGTTTATCGCTTGTTTTAACTCATCTAGTGAATCAAACTTTTTATTGTCTCTTATAAAGGAGACAAAACTGATACTTGCACTTTTTTCACACAGCACTTCGCCATCGAGTATGTGACTCTCTATGGCAAAACTTCCATCTGTACTGACTCTATGCCCTACAAAACTTACAGAGGGATGATAATGCTCTTCGTCATCTATGCGTGTTAGACTTACATAAACGCCCTCTTTTGGTGTTAAAAAACCTGATGCACTAATGTTGATAGTTGCTACCAACTCTTTTTTACCGATCCCCTGCCCCGCTTCTAATTTTCCGCGGATGGTATAGTTATGTCCTAAAAAATCATTGGCTCCGTTGATATCACCGATGCTTAGCTTTTGCCGAATCTTATGTGAGTGGATAGAATCATCATGAAGCCTCACCTCCTCTACAACAACAACTTCGCCACTAAACAATGCTCTTAAATCATCAAAGTTATATTTTCTATTTTTCCCGAAGTGGAAGTCATAACCCACTACAATCTTCTCTAAAGAGAGAAATTTTTTTTCTAAAAATGCTATAAATTCTTTGCCGTTAAGATGCCTTATATCTTCAAGTTCAAGATAAAGAACAGGATAATGTGTAAAATTTTCTCGCTCTTTTTGTGGCGTTAGGTTTGCATAACCTGTTTCTATCACGACAATGCAACCAACATCACCTAGCTCACTAAAAAGTCTTTGATGCCCAATGTGCATCCCATCAAAACCACCTATGGCGATGGCGGAACTATTTTTTATAGCAGTAACAGTACTCAAGATTACCCTCTTTTCCAGTTAATGTAGATGGTGATTTTAAGATCAAATCCCATCCCTTATCTTCAGATGCCTTCTCAAACTTTTGCATCGCTTCTTGTATTGCCTTGTCATCCAAAACAACACCATGCTTATCTCGTTTGGCTTCGCGTCCAACCTCAAACTGAGGTTTAAACAATAATATAATTGTATCATTTGCCAATAAATCAACAGTATCAAGAATGTTAAGCAAAGAGATGAAAGCAACATCACTCACTACCAAGTCAAAAACTTTTTCACTCTCAAACTCTCGTATATCACAGTTCTCGTAAGAGAAGACTCTTTGATCATTTTTTATTTTTTCATGAAGTTGCTTTGAGCCAACATCTACAGCACTCACCTCTTTTACACCATATTCAAGTAGAACTTGAGTAAAACCACCAGTAGATGCACCTATATCTAAACACACTGTATCTACTATATCTAGGTTTAACTCATCGAGAAAACCTTTGAGTTTATGTGCTGAACGGGAGACATATTCAAGATGCTCTAGTACCTCAACCCTATCTTCATCTTCAACCTGATATGCACTTTTTTTGACAACTTTATTATTGACACTTACCAACGAGCTTTTAATGATGCTCTGTGCCTTTGTCCTGCTCATAGCTAAGTTGTTTTCTACAAGATAAGTATCCAATCTCAAAACTGAAACTCCACTGCTGTATAAATATACTTGATAGTTTGATTATAATTGGAAATACCATTTGTCGTACCTGTTGCATCAGCTTGATCATAACCAAATGGGTATAAATCATAAGATAGTTTGATGCTAATCAACTCACTTACACGAAAAGAAGTACCTAATCCATAGACAAAGGTAAAACCTTTTGCATTGGCATTTTTCTCTCGTATATCACCAACACCAAATTTTATGTAAGTATCAAACATATCATTGTATAAAGGATAATGTACTAAAGTTGATACAGTAACAATAGATAAATCCAACTTGACATTCTTAGACTTGAGGACAGCCGTATAAGGTGCTATTTTCACATAGTCAAGTTCAACTGAAAAATATTTGTTCATATATGCACCTGCATAAAAATTCAAACTCTCCGATCTCTTTTCTTTGAGAGCTGTATAGAGTCCATCATCATTATACTTTTGTTGCCCATAGCCCACTCCAATATAGGGTCCACCCTCTCTATCTGCATATGCACAAGAGAGCATCAGCAATAAAACTAAAATATACTTCATATCAAGACCCTCATCTCATCTTCTGTGATGCACTGCACTCCCAAACTCATCGCTTTATCATACTTGCTTCCAGCATCTTCGCCATAGATGAGAAAATCCGTTTTTCTAGAGACACTCCCAGAGACCTTTGCGCCTAAATGCTCTAGATGCTCTTTGATAACTCCGCGAGATTTACTCATAGTACCGGTTAGCACTACTGTTTTTGCTTTAAAAGGATTTTCTTGTGCTTCGATTTTCTTTGTAGGCTCTTTAGGCTGAAGTATAGTGTGTAGAGCAGCTATTGTCTCTTTATTGACTCGTACAAATTCTAAAACAGATTCAGCCATCTCTTCACCTATCCCATCACACTCGATGATTTGCTCTTTTGTAGCCTCAACAAAGCCAAAACCAAACTCAGCACTTAAAGTTTTTGAAGCTACCTCCCCAATATGCTCAATCCCCAAGGCGTTGATAAATCTCCAATGCTCACACCTTTTTGCATTTTGGAGTGCATCTAAAAGATTTTGAGA
>Ga0256829_1003449_pt1 | contig 10969 bp, 11 predicted proteins | sample 131447metaG_FD_185979 | JGI IMG/M metagenome (GOLD analysis project Ga0256829, IMG submission 185979) | Hydrothermal vent microbial communities from Lau Basin, Pacific Ocean - 131-447 | ecosystem: Environmental > Aquatic > Marine > Hydrothermal vents | place: Pacific Ocean: Lau Basin | collected... | reverse complement strand
TGTTCCTGCTCCGGCTGTTCCTGCTCCGGCTGTTCCTGCTCCGGCTGTTCCTGCTCCGGCTGTTCCTGCTCCGGCTGTTCCTGCTCCGGCTGTTCCTGCCGACCCGCCTGCGGTCAATGTCCCTGCTGCACCTGTACCTGCTATCGCGCCGGTGACTCCGCCTACCGCGATGGGCTGAACGATGTCGGTCAAGGGTTGGAATGCTCCGAACTTATGTACCCCGCCGATAGCCGTCTCACCCGCACGAAGCGCACCTGCTGCTATCGCTCCGGGAATACCCCCAGCTACGAAACCTTCGCCAGCAGAAATAGCCGTGTTCAAAACCGGGCGAACCGTGTTGCGGTAAAACCCTGAGTTACGAAACCCTTTGGGCAGTATCTTCGATGCCGGGTTGTGAATCGTGCTTGCGATCTTGCTGCCAACTCGCCCTGCCGCTTTCGCAGGGTTACGCGCCAACTGTCCTATAAACCCAAATCTTGCCATCCCTATCTCCTACCGAGCGTCTTAATATCCGGTGCTACCGCGTTCAATTCCCACGGTGCTCCGCCACTGTACTCAACCTGTGCTATGTGACCTGACCCTATCGCAGCTACCCGTGACACACCAGTAGGGAGCGCGGGGGTTATGCTGGTGAACACTGCGTCGTCGAACGATACCGCCGCCGCTGGCGTTCCTGTCTTAACATAACTGTGCAGGAATAGCCTTGCCTTCCTTGCCCCGATAGCGTCCAACGCCCACTTGCGTGTACGAACGTACGCGTCGATGGCGGTGCCAGCGTCTGTAACTACCCCGTTCTCGAAGATGGTATGCTCAGTGAGCTGCGTGTTGCTGACAACGCCAGTGTGTGCGTCTTTACGGGTGTACGCATCGACTACCACGTTGCCGTCGCCCGCATCACGGGCTATAGCGTAGTCGATGTAAAAAGGAAAATGATGCCGCTCCCAGCTCGACCCACGGAGGTTAAGCGTATAGCACGTTGAAACGCTCGGGGGAAAGAACTGCGAGCTGGTGAACAATGCTGCCAACTGCGCGTATGTATACTCCGGTGGCAACGCGTTCGGCTTCGCCCCGACGGGCAAGAACGATGTCTGAAAAAAGAAGTGTATCTGCCGGGTAGATTTATTGAACGTACCGAACGCCCCCTTCAGCTCCCAGTCTTGCGCGCTATCAAATGCCTGCGCGATACTGACCGTAACTTCTTCGCTCTTAATGTCGCCATAAGTCAATGCGGTCGACAGCTTATGCACACCAGATCGAGCCACGAAATAAATCTCATTGTCTGCCTGCACAATCGCGTGTTGAGACGTTGCCACCTGTGTAGATACCTGGGTTACCTTGAAGGGTATCGTGCCTGTACTCAAGGCCACCAGTCGGTAAATGCCTCGCGTTGTGAATATAAGCAGTATGTCGTACAGATGCTTGAGGCCAAGGATACGCCCACCATCAACAAGCTGGAGGTCAATCGTGCCCCCATCGGTGGACAACGGGTTCAGCGGGTCTACCGGTGCCAGTGTGCCAACGGTTGCTACCTGCGAGTAATACAGCCGCGCAGGCTCCGCAGACACACCCGCGTAAAACATTCTGCCTGCGTACGCCGCGCAAGTCGTTGGGTATGTAGTGGTCGCAGTGAAGTCCGCGTGGGTAACGCTGAATACGGTGTTCGACCCCACGGGTAAATACTTAGGCACCCCCGACCCATATGCAAACACCGTGAACCTCTGCCGCGTAGTCGGTGAACTGGAATCGGTAAATGCTACCGCTACAGGGCGGTACATCTCTGATGTACTCGACGGCATAGCATTCAACGCGGCGAGTTGTAGCTGCTCAACTCCTCCCACAAACGAGAAGCGGGACACGTTACCCCCGGTCAACGCTAAGTGCGTAACCGATTCGATGGATAAATTATCCTCCTCCACGATGTAAACCGGCCTGCCTGATGTTGTCGTATCTGAAAGCGCGGCCAAGCTAAATACCGTCTTAACCGACCCGCCGCGTGCGGATACCCTCCCGCCCAGACCAAAATGCACATTGGCCGCATCAGGTACCGTGCCTTCCTTCGTCGCCAGGTCTTCGGCGGCGTAATTCAGCCCGCCTGCGTACGGCTGCTCAATTACTTCGGTCATACTCGGATTCTCGGTGCGGCCTTGTTACGTCGTGACCGAGCAAACACGGTGCGAAACATTTTAACCGCAAGTGTCCGAGCAGAGCTGGCCTCTGAAACGCTGCCAAAGTGCTTGTCCTTCGCAATCGCATACGCCATCTGCACCACCGCGTCGTGATATGCAGCGGGGCCAGCGAGTACGTCTGTATCAAGTGCTGGGTCAGGAATATCCTGATACCCGTACACCTGCACCAATGTCTCTGGGGCTACATCGACAGGCTGCGGGAATACGTAAATCGTATTGAAGTCCCGCATAGCGAAGTGGGTCGGCGTGCCTGTCTGCGCTCCAAGTTGCGGGGCGATCTGCGTCAGCTCCTCATACGTGTAACGGTCAGATAGTACATTGCCATTATATGTAACGGTTGAAATCTCCAGCAGGCTCACTGCGGGTACGAACAGTTCTGGGGTTGCCCCGGCAGTCACCGAAGTCAAACCTTTCTGCCACGGCCATCGCTTCAGCATGTTGCCTTCGCGATATGCCTCTTTGACAAACTCGGTGAACTTGAGCGTCTGCGCGGTAGGGGCAACAGTCACCGAAGTGACTGTTGCTTCCGAACACGCGGTCAGCGTTGCGTTTACTGCTTGGAGTAAATTCATTGGTTATTCGTCGATTTCCTCGCCGTTCAGCTCTTTACGGTAAGCTGTCTCAGCGGCTTTCGCTTTCTGCATTTCCACCGCCGCTTTGGTGCGCGCGGCTACGTCGGGCTTGCCGTCCTCGTCAACCGCACTGATGCGCAGCTCCGCGAACTTTGCCGATGCTTCAGCGAGCTTGGATAGCTTCGCCATCTGCGCTTTGGTGATCTTCCGGCAATTCCGGTAGCTGGACTCGAATAGTTCTTTGCTTGTGGTGTGAACCGCACCATGTTCGTTAATGAATGTGACCATGTGTTCTCTCCTGTTATTTTCCGTGCCGCTGGGTAAACCCTAGCGTCTTCTCCGCCGCACGTCTCGCTGCGACGGCTTCTTCAAAACTCTGATATGCGCCTAGCTGCCTGCGAATACCTCCCCATGTTACCACCGCCGCCCAGTACCCACGACGATTACCTTTCGGTGCATGCCAATACACCCCAGTAACACCAGACGTGTTGCTCATATACATCTTTTTGTTGCGCATGTTCTTGCCGTGCGCAACGTCGCGCAAATTACACGCTCTATTATCGGTTTTATCGCCATTCAAGTGGTCAATAAACCCCTGCGGCCACGCGTTGTTATACAGTGCCCAGCCTACTCTATGCACAAAGTACGCCTTCTGTCGGTACTTAACCATTCGGTATCCATGCCCAGAATGGGTGAACCCAGCTTCGACTCTGTCACATGGGAAGTATTGCTGAACCCATTTTCCCGGTGCCGTCGTTACTCGTCTTGGCCGCGCTATCCTATACAGTGCCCCTGTATCCGGGTCGTAGCTGAATATACTCCTCAGCTCGTTTAATTCTAACTCATTGTCCTTTGGTTCGTATGGCATGTACTCCTCCTTGCCGGTTGCCCAGCAAGGAGGAGTATAACCATGCAGGTATCACAACGCAATACCTATACACCTGCCTAAGCGGGCGAATAAAATGCTGTTCCGAAGGTAGGACGGAAAGCTGCAACACCGTAAACGGTGTCAACAGTTACCAGCGTACCAAGGAACTCCTGCTTGTACTGCGCTTGAACGCGTGGAGCTACCTGCTGTGCAAGTACAAGCGCGTCCTTGTGAATCAGCATACCTACGCGATACTGAGTGACACCATCTGCTGCCAGAACGGTTGGGCACTGAGTAGTGACGTAAACAGGGATGCCATACAGCTCGCCCCATGCTTTGCCCGAACCAAGCTCACCGCCGGAGGTAGCGATACCGTCGCGGCCAGTGCTGATGTATTCGGAGAAGCGTGGGATACCCGCGATAACATTCTTCTGCGCAGGCGGAATAACAAACGCGCGGTCATTGGCCGGAACATTCAAGTCATCCAAACGCTGAATCATGTTACGGATACCGAGGTCAGTCAGGTCAGTACCATTACCCGCAACGGCAGGTGCCCAAGGGGTCACACCGTCGCCACCAATTACCGCAGTAGACAGGTTAGCATACTGTGCCAGACAGTCGGTATCGACTTTCTGTGCAATAGCGTAGCCTGCTTTCTGAGTGTACTCAGAACGAAGGTTGTACTGAGACTGAGCAGACGCGATGTCTTCAATCAGGAACGATGTTTCCATGTGCTGATTGATGTTCATTACGAACTCGGTTTCGATCGGCGATTGCAGGGTTACCTGCGTATTCGCTACTTTCGCATTCGCTGTCAGGTTGGACAGGTCAGGTACGTGTAACGTATCGCCTTTCTTTCCCTGCATGGGGAAAGATTTCATCAAAGATTTTGCGAGCAAAGTCGCTTCCGTCGCACGACGGATTTCGTCCAGCCACAGCTGCGGGATAAAACTCGCACCTGTGGTGGTTGTCATTTGGTTAGCACCTAACGGCATAACAAACTCCTATTTATTGTTGCTGGTAGAAGCGCATGATCTCCGGCTGGCGGCGGGCGTATTCGTCCGGCGACATCGCGTCAATCTGTGCTCTACTCAAGCTTGAGGCAGGGGCGTTGTGGGATTTCGCTCCGCCTACTGATTGTGCTGCCGAAGGCTTACGGTCGCGCTTCTTTCCAACCAGCTTCGCTATCATGCGTGCTCCAGCTAAAGTATCGAGCTGTGCCTTGTCTGCTGCGGGCAGTGTTTCAAAGTATTCGGATACTTTGTCTCCGATGTCTTCGCCATACTCTTTGCGCATACCGTCCCAGAAGGCCGTCTGTTGCTGCTCTGCAAGCTGCGCCTCAAGAGGTGCAGTAGCTTCGCGAACGTATGGCTCGATCTGTGCCTGTATGTCAGGGTCTAACCCAGTGGTTTGTTGTGTAGAATCCGGTGCCTGTGAAGTAGCCGCTTGCTGCGCTGCTAATGCCTGCTGCGAACGGGTGTACTCAGCCGTTAAGCTCTTGTACCCTTTTTCCAAGTCTTCCACTGAATCATATCTGCCAGCGTACTTTCGACTCTCTTCACCGGAGTCCGTAGAAGCGGGAGTGTCCTTCTCATCAATGGCCGTGGCGGTGTCAACTATCTCTGCCCGGCTCCCATTGACGGTCTGGAGTCCTTCGTCTGTAGGAGTGTCCTGTGTATCCGTCATGTTTCAACCTCGCTTTTTACTCGTTTGTAGTACGCTTGTCAAGGAACTGTTTTAACTCCTTGATTACACGATACTGTGCAGCCGTAGCTGCGTACACTTCCCCATAGTTGGGTAGTATCTCTGACGGTGGTTTCGCGTCCAGGTGTGGACGTTCAAACTTCTGCTCCATCCACGTCAGCATCTCGCTGAACGCGGGCATCTCCACCATTGTGTTGTAGTCGAGCTTACTGCGGCGCGCCATCTGGCACTCCCGCTTCCTGCCCGGCCATCATCTGCTCGGCGGCTGGGTCAGCCTGGGCTGGTGAGGGTGCTTGCTGCTGCGGTGCCCCCTGCGGAGCCTGCATCTCCTGCGGCTGCTCTGGTTTGAGGAAGTCCTCGTCGTCATCGAATCCCAGCTCACGCATGATGTGCTTGTTGATCTTCGCCCAGTCCAGTCTCGGCGCAAGTGCCTGCACCTGCCCCACGGTCTGGAGGTACGTCATCATGTTCTTGAGTCTGAACTCACGCATCGCCACCAGTCTGGAGCCGCCCGGTTTGATGTCATATCTGCCTCGCAGATCGTCCGGGTGTATGCTCGTCCATGCCTCAATCTCGTCGAGGTCGTCGCGGCCAAGTATCTTGATGACCTGCTCCTCCTCCATGAACTGTGCGGCGTTGGACAGGTACATGCGCAGCGATGGACGGATAACCGAAGTCTCCACCTGCGACAGAATCTCATTGAAGCGAGAATTGCCTGATTGCGTCAGTGCCATGACCTCAGTAGCGGTGCGGGCACCGTCAGTAGTGCCACCGGCTACCAGTTTGATTGCTCCGGTGGCCTCCTCAAACTTACGTTCAAGGTCGCTTATCTCCTGATACGCCAGTGCTACAGCGGAGGCCGGGGCTACTGGCTGCAAGTTGTCCATATCCCCGACTTCAAACAGCGCGCCGGGTTCAGACACAAGATTGTCAATGTCGATGATACCGTCATCCTTGAACTTAAACATGCCATTGATGATGATGGACAGCTCATCGACCTTCTGGTTCGTGAAGGAGTTGATAAGGTACTGGAGGGGCAACGCGGGTTCCAATGCCCCGATACCGTACGCTTCGCCCGCCACCACACTGAACCGTGCGAACACGAACGGGTCGCGGCCATGCTCATACGGGCTTGGCTGGAGACGCAGCAGCACGCCGTTGCCGACGGAGCACACATAGTTGTGATACGCCTCCCCGTCCACCTCGAACGACCCCCACAGCTCGGTGATCTCGATGCTGCCACGGTCTGTGTCCATACCACTGGTCATGTCCGCCGCCTGAGCTGTAGCAATGTGGTTCGCATCCTCTTGTGAGGCGGAAATGCCCCCGTTTCCTGCGGTTCCCTTCAGTAATTTCAGCGCACCGGGTTCAAATATCTCCAGTGCCTCCGCTTCTTCGTAGGTCAGCCAGTATTTCCGAAGCTTGTTGGCCGTTTCCGGGTCAGACGCGAACGGGTCGACGTGAAAATACTTCATATCCAGTGTTTTGAAGCGAGAACCGGAGAAAATCTTTTCGTCACCGGAGTATTCCTCGCTCCAATCCACGATGGCAGCGGAGTTTCCGATGGTAATCAACTGTTTGAGGAAGTGAGAGACGTTCGTGCGGTAGTCCGACGCGTAAACCTGCTGGTACAGCAGCTCTTTCGCCGCATCTGCACGCAACTCGAAGCCTTCATCCATTGGTTTCACATCAAAGAACCGCTCATTTGGGAACAGCCCGGACATAATCTGGCTATGAATGTTCTCAACTGCGGCGAAGGACGCGGGTACGAAGGCACGGGACTTCCATTTCGGTGTTCCCTGTGACGCATCGAACTTGGACAGATATGCTTTCTCGCACTGTAGCCACACTTTCTCTTTACTGATTCGCTCCGCTGCCCACTTTGTCCACAGGCTATACACATGTCCGGTGATTCCACGTGTTTCATACTGCTGCTTCACCGCAGCCGCGTTCGGCGCGGGCCGCGTGTGGTCTTCCTGTTCGGGGAGTATCTTGGCTCTATTTTCTTTCATTCTTTTTCTCCAACAAGCGTTTCAACTCGCTTGGCTGTTTGTGTTCGAGTATTTCTTTGAGTGTCATCAGTACCCTCCGTACATGGACGCGGGCTGATAATGGCGGGACGGTGCCCCTTTGCCCCTGCGTCTTTGCGGTTTGATGATGCCCGATAGTGCTGCTTCGAGGGCATCGCTTGAGTCATCGTGTTTGCTTTTCGGAAATGTAATCAACTCGTCCAGCAGGTCGTTCGAGTCGTGAATCGGGTTGGCGCGTTCGGGAAACACCAGTGCGCCCGACTTTACATTCGGCACCATACTGCGGATGCGTACCTCTTTGTTGGTGGTGGACTTGTACTCCTCAATCTTGAAGTGGACATTGCGGCGGCGTTGTGCGTCGTATATCTCACGGGCGAGCATGTACTGAAAGCCGTTCGTCTCAATGCGCACGGCCAGTGGTTGGAACTTCAGCACCATGTCGAACAGCGCGTCGATGAGTTTGTCCGGTGCGAGACGTTGGCGCAGTACGTCCAGTACATACACATGGTTGTCCGGTGCTGCTCCGAGTGCCACTATGGCTGAGTAGTCGGCGCGGGTGGAGCGACCCATCGACGGGTCGAGCGCGATGGTGACGTTGAGGGGGTGGGTGACGTTGTTAATGTTGAGTGTGGTGCGGGAGGTGGTCGTTGATACCGTGTGGGCATTGTAATGCACGAAGTCCGACGATCGGAACTCCGCAGTCTCGGGATTGACAGCTTGGCACATGTACTCCTGCGCCCACTGCTCGGTCAGACCTTGCGCAGACAGTGATGCTTTTGTGCGCATGAGGGACTCGTAGCTATGGTGCTCCGGCCACAGGCTGGTGTCCGGTTCGGGGATAGCGGTGTACTTCTTGCGAATAAACGTGTTGTCATTCTCGTAGACATTGTTGAGGAGCGAGTCTTCATGGAGGATCGTTCCAACAATGAACGCTTGCCCGTCCGTGGACAGTGCAGGCAGCGCAGCACCGTAGAACCACCGTTTGAGTTTCAGCCTTTGTTCGGGTGTCGCCACAGCCTCGTCATTCTCGATGTCGTCGAACAGCATCAGCGTGGGTCGGCTCTCGTGGTACTTCAATCCACGGAGCTTCTGCCCTGAGCCTTTCGCTATGACCCTGATGCCAGTTGACGTAGTGATGCTCTCTTGGCTCCACTGGTCGGTCGTAAGGTCACCGAAGATGCTGCGGAGCAGGTCATTGTGCATCAGTTCATCCGCGATGGCTTCCATGAACAGTTTGGCCTGGCTGTGTGAGTCAGAGACGATAACGATGAACTTCTGCTTCTGAAACAGTATGGAGTGGAGGATATAAACGAAGGTGAGCGTGGTGCTCTTACCGAAGCCGCGGGGGCAGACCACACACTTGCGGGGGTTTGATGCCAGTGCCAGTTGGTACAGCTCCTTGTGGAACTGCGGCGTACCACCTTGGATATGGTGTGGGAACAGTTTTCGACTGAACCACGCTATGTCCCGGTGCATCTGCTGCTCAATGGCTCTGTTGGGCATTCGCGGTGTCTATCAGGGGGGAAGCAAAAAATCCAGTAAAAAATTTTTGCTAGTACGTCAATAGATGTAGTTTGAAAACGGGTCGCCGATTGGGCTGTTGATAGCGCACCAATAACTGTAGTTTGAAAACGGGTCGCAGATTGGAAATTTGGGGCAGTTCTGATAGCGCATCAATAGTGGAAGTTTGAAAATGTGTCGCAGATTGGAAAAGTGCCATATGTACTAGCTTCCGTTTGCCCCTCGGGGGTACTCCCCCCTATGTCAACAAATGTGACGTATAATCACACAAAGAAACTAGGGATTACCCGCCCGCTAGAATCTAGCAATAAACCAAGATAATTGCTGATTCACTATTGACACGGTAACAACTAAAGCGCATAATTCCCAAACCGGCAGGCATTGCCGGAATAATGAAAGATAAGAGAGGCACAACATGAATGCACAGAAGAAAGAGACAACACAAGAAAGCGCAACGGTAGAGGTTGTAAGGGAATTCCCGAAGGCCGATGTAAAGGCAATCGAACAAGCCAGAGCAATGAATGAAGCGCGTGAAGCGGCGAACAACGTAGAACATGCACTGTCTAACGTAGAAGGCGCAACGGTTCGACTATCTGACACGTTAGCAGATTATGTGAAATCAAGCGCGTTTGAACTACCTGTCGCAGACGCGGTTTCCACGCTGGTGGACGCATTGAGCAATGAAAGCCGTCCACGTGGTACTGTCAGTGGATACGGGACACAAGTGAAGGCGGTGTTATCCGCCATGCACGCCAGCGGCCAGACGGATAGCAACCTTGCGTATATCATGGTTGCAGCCGATGCCGACACCAAGCCATCAGCTTTCGCCTCTGTGGCTAAAGCGTACAAGGCGGACGGCACCTTGAAAGCGGCCGCCAATGCGGCAGGCGAACAGGGCAAGAAAAAGACAGCAAAACCAAGCACTTCTCCTGCCGAACATGAAGAAGTGGATGAAGCCCCCGTGCATGACGCGGAAGTGCAAAACTACAATGACAATGAACAGCAAGTGTTCGATGCCTTAAACTCTGGCAATGATCGCGCATTGATTAACGCGGTGGCTCGACTCGCCAAGCGCAACGGCATGGCCGCAGAGATTGCGGCGAAGACATTCAGCACTGCATGGGAAAACGCATAGCTGCTAGAATCTAGCAACAAGAAAGCCCTGCCTTAATCGGTGGGGCTTTCTTGTTTCCGTATTACCCAAGCCCGTAGCTTCACCGCTACGGGCTTTTTGTTTGCCCGCTATACACTGGCCTAGCTTGGGTAATAAAAACCTCATGGCGTGGATTGTATGGCCTTCACGTCTATTGCGTTGGATTTCTCAAGCTCTGCTCTTGCTTCATCATTCAGTTTTTTGATTCGCTTCGCTTGTTCGGCTTTCGGATTTCCCTCAAGCATCTTCTGCGCTTCTTCCATTGCCAATTTCTTGGCCGCATACGCGGGGTTATAAATCTCTGGGTCTTTTGCGGCTAACAACGCCAAAACTTCTTTTGGGCTGCTAGACTCTAGTGCCAACTCATACGCCATTTCTTCCAACCTTGCTTGCGACTCGGCAAGTGCCAAACTTATCGCCTCCGAAATCTTCGGATTTTCCAGCCTCCATCGCTGGAAAACTTCGCTCGAAATTCCAGCTCTGTGAACCGCAACTTTCAAAGAATTTCCCCTCAACAAAAACCCACATATTTCATCCAATTTCTGCAATACTTCAACTCGCATTTTTCGCCTCCTTCAACCTGATTTTTAACCGCGTTATACTGTTATACCTAAAACTTAAAAGTTTCTCTACAGCTTTTCTACGTGCTACTCTGTGATCTCATATCACAGAGTCTCCTATATATTTTTTTTATATAAAAAGGTATAACAAGTATAACACAGGGGGAAATCCCAAGCCCACAACCAAAAACAGGCTGCTATACCCTATAACAAATTCGTATAACATTATACCCATCACCAACAGTCGGCTGCTATGCCCACACACCGCAGTGTGGGTATTGCCCCGATTGTTATACCCCCCAAGCCGAGGGGGGGTCTAACAGATATAACGCGTTTACCCCGCATCGGGAAACCATGCCCTTCGGCCTTTTCCAT
>Ga0256829_1003448_pt1 | contig 10969 bp, 8 predicted proteins | sample 131447metaG_FD_185979 | JGI IMG/M metagenome (GOLD analysis project Ga0256829, IMG submission 185979) | Hydrothermal vent microbial communities from Lau Basin, Pacific Ocean - 131-447 | ecosystem: Environmental > Aquatic > Marine > Hydrothermal vents | place: Pacific Ocean: Lau Basin | collected... | reverse complement strand
CGCTTAGACCTTTTATTGAGTTAAATGCTTCATATACAAAATCTCTTCTTTTTTTGAATTCTTTTCTCATATTTTCTACATCCATATCAGCTTTTCCTATTAATGCCGGAATTGCCGCTTTTTGAGTAATTGTATTTATGTTTGAAGTTGTTTGGGATTGCAGTTTTATCATATTTTGGACAAGTTCTTTATTTTTACTTGCGCAATATCCAAATCTCCAGCCTGTCATTGCGTGAGATTTACTTAGACCGTTTACTGTAATTGTTCTATTTAACATATCTTCATTTATGCTTGCAACAGATGTAAATTTTCCTTCAAAAATCAGTTTTTCATACATTTCATCACTTATTACCCAAATATTTGTATCTTTTAAAACTTCCGCTAGAGTTTTTAATTCTTCTTTTGAATAAACAGCACCTGTCGGATTGCTTGGAGTTGTAAGGATAAGGGCTTTTGTTTTAGGAGTGATTGCTTTTTTTAGCATTTCAGCTGTAATTTTAAATCCTGTTGATTCGTCTGTTTCTACAATTACCGGCACTCCGTCATTATATTTTACAAGTTCGGGATATGTTACCCAATAAGGTGCCGGGATGATTACTTCATCATTTTCATATAAAATACATGCAAAAATATTTGCTAATGATTGTTTTGCGCCATTGCTTGAGATAATTTCATCTAAATCATAATCTAAATGATTGTCTCTTTTTAATTTAATATGAATAGCTTCTAATAATTCAGGAATTCCAGCAACATTTGTATATTTTGTCCATCCGTTTGTAATAGCTCTTATAGCTTCGTATTTTATAACTTCAGGTGTGTCAAAATCAGGTTCTCCTGCAGAAAAAGCCAAAATATCCCTTCCTTGTGCTTTAAGCTCCCTTGCTTTTTGAGAAATTGCGATTGTTAAAGATGGACTTAGTTTATTAATTCTTTTACTAAACATAATTAAGCCTTTTTTGTGATATTATACAAAAAATTTGATAAAATGATATTTAGAAAACTAATAAAAGGAAAAATTGTGAATTTTTTAAACAATTTAAAATTAAAACAAAAATTTTTATTACTAGGAACAGTGGTAATTATCGGTTTTATAATAATGCTATTTTCAAATTTATATTTCTCAAAAAAAGAAACGAATTTGATAAAATTATTACATAAGGTAGAAAAATTAAAATCGGATATGTTAATATTAAGAATAAATGAGAAAGATTTTATTATAAAAAATAATCCAAAATATAAACAAAAACACGATAAAAATTTCAAAATTTTTATGAATGATTTGATAAATACAAGAAAAAGTTTTGATAATCTTGGTTTAGATGTCAATTTTAATAAATTAGCAAAAGCAGCAATTAATTATAATAATCAATTTAAAAAAACAACTTTTAATAAAAATATTAGTAAAAAGATGCAAAATTTTATTAATCTATTTGAAACACAAATAGATAACAAATCAAAATCAGTTAATAAAATGATAAATAACTTGGAAAGTAAAACATTTATATATCAAATTATAATTGCTTTTATAATGATATTTGTTATTATAATTTTAATTTATTTAATTTCATTTAATATCCTTAAAAGTGTTTATATATTAAAAATAAATTCTTTAAATTTCTTTAAATTTTTAAACAGACAGACAAAAGATATTGAAATAAAAGAAATTGATTCAAAAGATGAAATAGGAGAATTGGTAAAAGTTATTAATGAGAATGTAGAAAAAATTAAAGAAAATTTAGTCCAAGATGAATATATGATAAAAGGGCTTATCAGAGAAGTTGATAAAATGAAAAGAGGTGTGTTAGAAGGAAGAATTGATGAGAGGGCGGCAAATCCGGAACTTGAAAAAGTCAGAGGTATATTTAATGAAATGCAAGATGCTTTGGAAAAAATTATAGGAGAAGATGTAAATAAAACAGTTGAGGTTTTAGATGCGGCAATGCAAAAAAATTTTACTAAAAGAATTAAAAATGCTATTGGAAAAATAGAAAAGGAAATTAACAGTGTTATTGAGACTATTGTTTCTGTTTTGTTAGTTAATAAAGAAAACGGAGAAATATTAAATGAAGAATCCAGAGTTTTAAAGCAAAAAATGGATGAATTAAATAAAGCTTCTATAGAAGCTTCAAAAGAACTTGCAAAAGTAGCTGATATGATGCAAAATATCAATAATTCTATTTTTGAAGTTTCAAATCAAACCACAAATGTAGTGTCTCAATCTGAAGATATTAAAAATGTTGTAAGTGTGATTCAAGAAATTGCAGATCAGACTAATTTACTTGCACTTAATGCCGCAATTGAAGCTGCAAGAGCAGGAGAGCATGGAAGAGGTTTTGCTGTTGTGGCTGATGAAGTTAGAAAATTAGCTGAGAGAACTCAAAAAAGTTTGGGAGAAATTGATGCTAACATTAATGTTTTAGCTCAGTCTATTTCAACAATCGGAGAAGCGATTATCAAACAAACGGAAGAAATCTCTACCGCCACTTCAAAAATAGAAGAAGTAAATAATAAAACTAAGAATATGCAAATCTCAGTTTGGGATGTTGATAAAATTACCGATGAAGTAAATGAAATGGCAAATAAAATGTTAAAAAATGTTGAAGAAAATAAATTCTAAGTTTTTTTAAGAGCCTCTAAATAGTCTCGATATTTTTTTTCCACTTTTTCATCTTTTTCTATAATGTCTTTATTTTCATTTGTAACCGCTTCTTCAAGGATTTTTATTCTGTCCATTAAGTATTCAAAAAGCTCTTTTTCTATATCTGGTAATTTATTGTGAGAAAGAGGGGAAAAATCTTTTCTTTTTATTACTTTTCCAGGAATCCCCACAACAGTAGAATAGGGTGGGACATCTTTTACCACTACAGAATTTGCTCCTATTCGGCTCTCTTTTCCTATGGTGATATTTCCTAAAATTTTTGCTCCGGCTCCTATTGTCACATCATCTTGGATAGTAGGGTGTCTTTTGCCTGGATTTAAACTAACTCCTCCAAGTGTTACACCTTGATATATTGTTACATTATCTCTGATAATTGCAGTCTCTCCTATTACAACACCGATTCCATGGTCTATAAAAACATTTTCTCCAATTTGGGCACCTGGATGAATATCTATATTGGTAAAAAGTTGATTTATTGCCATTATAAAACGGGCTATTCTTTTAAAGCCTTTTTTGTAAATTGTATTGGCAATTCTGTAATTTACAATAGCCCAAACGCCTGGATATGCGTATAAAAGCTCTATTTTGTTTTTAAAAGCCGGGTCTCTGTTTTGAACTGAGAGAAAATCTTTTTTTATTTTATAAAGAAGGCTCATTTATGACCTTTTTGATTCTAAAATTAATCTCTTCAACAGGATTTGAGGCATCTATTAAAACATAAGGAATTTCAAGTCGGGAACAAGTTTTAATTAAATTATCCTGAATTTTTAAAAGATAATCAATTCCTCTTTTTTCTATATTGTCGTGTAATTTTTGTGAGAGCCTTTTAATTAGCTCTTCTTTTGTAAGTTTTAAAATAATTACTTTTTGAGGAAAAATAGAATCTGTTGCAAAGCGGTTTAAATTGACCAAAAAATCAAAATCAAAAAAAGATAATCCATAAGCTATTCCGCTTATAACGCTTCTGTCACTTATTATTAATTTATCTAAATTCGGTTTTATTGTCTTTTCTATAAGTTCGGCTCTGTCTGCTAAAAATAAAAAAAGCTCTGCTTTTTTAGTTATTTTATCTTCAAAAATTATTTTTCTTAGTTTCTTGCCAAGTGTACTAAATCCCGGTTCTTTTACAAAAAGTGCGTTTTTAAACTCTTTGTTAAGCATTTTTATTTGTGTTGATTTACCTGATGTATCTATTCCTTCAATTGCTATATACATCTTCTAAAATCTCCTTTGAAATTAAATGAGAAACATCGCCTTTATATTTTAAAATACTTCTGACAACACTAGAAGAGATAAAAGCATTTTCAAGATTTGGCATAAGATAAATTGTATCAATATCATCATATAATGATTTATTTGCGTATCCCATTTGAAGCTCATATTCAAAATCGCTAATGGCTCTTAGTCCTCTTATGATTACATTGCAGTGCTCTTTTTTTGCAAAATCTACAAGAAGGGAATCAAAATGTTTAATTTTTACTTTTTTAAATTCTTTTGTAGCTTTTTTCATCATATTAACTCTTTTTTCTAAATCAAACATCGTTTTTTTGTCTTTGTTATTTGCTACTGCTACAATGATTTCATCAAAAACTTTGCATGCTCTTTTTATGATATCCAAATGACCTTTTGTAACAGGATCAAATGTGCCTGGATATATTGCTTTTCTTTCATTACTCATCTTCTGTTCCCCATCTTTTAAATAAATTATTTTCAATTCCCGCTAAATCAAACCATTTGCCTATTAAAAATTTTTCCATATCTTCAATATTTTTTGGATTATTGTAATATGCAATAACAGGCGGGGCTATAAAAACATTTGCTATTTTTGATAATTTTAACATATTTTCTAAAGCAATTTGAGAAAAAGGAAGCTCTCTTGGGGCAAGAATTAGCTTTTTTTTCTCTTTTATAGCCACACTTGCAGCTCTTGTTATTAAATTATCTGCTATTCCATATGCAATTTTGGCTAATGTATTCATACTTGTTGGAACAATAAATGTTGTGTCAATTCCAAAACTTCCACTAGCAGGTGGTGCTGAAATATCATCATTTAAAAATATATTTTCTTCTTTTTGCAAAACTGTTTTTGCATTTTTGCTAATGACTAAATATTTTTCATACTCTTTTGGGATTAAATTATATAGTTTTAATCCTAAATTTGCCCCACTTGCTCCACTTATACATACTAAAATTTTATTCAATTTCCACGACTCCTTTTTTGATTACTTTTGCTTTTCTTACTCTATTTTTGAACAGTATATTTACAATATCATCTTTATATCCGTCTCCTAGGGCTTTTGCAAAAGATGTAATAGTTATATCTTTTGATTTTATAATAACTGAAACTAAAGAATTTTTTGTTACAAGGGGCATTTTTTTTGTATTTAAAACATTTATAATTGCGTTTTTTGAAATAATTTTTGAAGCTACTAAAGAGGGGGATATTTTATATAAAGGTTTTGCATAAAAATTTTTAAAAGGTATTTTTTTTAATATTGTTTTTTCTTTAATCTCTTCATTTGGTTTTATTATTTCAGTTGTGATAAAAACAGGAATTAAAGCTTTTATTCTTACATAAAAGTATCTTCCGTCTATTTTTATATTTCCGCTTGTGTGTTTAGGGTTTATCAAAAATTTTAAAGTGTTATATTTTTTGGGAGGGGAGGGTATTATTTTAATCTCTTTTATTTCTATTTTTGGATAATTTTTTTTATAAAAAGATATTATTTTTTGATTAATAGAAGCAAAAAGAAAAAGTGGTAAAAAAAATATAATGATTTTCAATTTTACATTTTCCATTTTCAATTTAAAGCGTATTCTAAAACTTCTTCTATTCTTTTTACAGGAATTATTTTAAGATTATCTTTTACTTCATTTGGAATGTCATCTAAATCTTTTTCATAGTTTTTAATAGGAATTAGAACTTTTTTAATTTTTGCACTGTAAGCTGCTATTAGTTTTTCTTTAAGTCCTCCTATTGGCAGGACATCTCCGCTTAAAGTAATCTCACCTGTCATTGCTACATCGGCTTTGACTTTTTTTTCACTGAAAATTGAGGCAATAGCCGTAGTTATTGTAATTCCGGCACTTGGTCCGTCTTTTGGAATTGCTCCTTCTGGGACATGGATATGGATGTTATATTTATAATAGATAGGTTCTTTTGATTTTTCTTTTACAGGAATTTTTTTATTATCTATTAAAACTTTTATTAAAGTAAAGGCGATATGTGCTGATTCTTTCATTACATCACCAAGTTTTCCTGTTAAAATAATCTGACCTTTACCTTTATATTTAAGAGCTTCTATTTTTAATACATCTCCACCAACAGGTGTCCATGCTAAACCGTTTACAACTCCGATTTTATCTTTTTTATCAACTGCTTCTATGCCAAATATAGGTTTTTCTAAGAAATCTTTTAGGTTTTTTACACTTATTCTTACTTTTTCTTTTCCATCTAAAATTTCTAAAGCTGCTTTTCTCATGAGTTTTGCAATAACTCTTCTTAAATTTCTAACTCCGGCTTCTTTTGTATATTCTTCTATTATCTCTTTTAAGGCTGCGTCTGAAATTGAAATTTCTGTTTTTTTAAGAGAGTGTTTTTTAATCTCCTGAGGAATTAAATATTGTTTTGCAATATGAAATTTTTCCTGAGGTGTATAACTTCCTACAAAAATCATCTCCATTCTGTCTCTAAGAGGTGATGGGATTGTGCTTGGATCGTTTGCTGTTGCTATAAATAAAACTTTGCTTAAATCTAAATCAAAATTCAGATAAAGGTCTCTAAAAGCTGAGTTTTGTTCAGGGTCAAGAATTTCAAGAAGCACTGCTGTCGGATCACCTCTGTATCTTGCCACTTTATCTATTTCATCCAAAACCATAACAGGGTTCATCTCTTTTGCGTTAATAATTCCCTGAGCAATTCTACCGGGCATTGCTCCTATGTATGTTCTTCTGTGACCTCTTAGTTCATTTACATCTTCAAGTCCACCAAGTGCAATTCTTATTAAATTTCTATCAAGTGCTTTTGAAATAGAGTTAGCCAGGCTTGTTTTACCAACTCCTGGAGGTCCTATAAGACATAAGGTAAGTCCTCTAAACTCTTCATTTCTTTTTTTTGCAAGTTCTTTTGATGCAAAATATTCAACAATTCTCTCTTTTGGTTTTTTAAGTCCGTAATGGTCATTATTTAGTCTATTTTTAAGCTCTTTGATAGAAAATTCTTCTTTTGCAAAGTTGCAAAACGGAACTTCTAAAGCCCATTCTATATAGTTCATAGCCGTTGTGGCTTCTGCACTTTCTGGGTGCATTTTTGAAAGACGCTTTATTTGTTTTGTAATTTCTTTTATTGCATCTTCTCTCATGCAAGGTTTTAATTTTTCCAGTTTTTCTTTATATTCTTTAATCTCTTCTTCTAAATCGTTATTAACTCCAAGTTCTTGTTGGATTAATTTCATTTGCTGTTTTAAAAGATGCTCTCTATTTATTTCCTGGACTTGTTCCATAACTTTTTTGTTTAATTCGTTTTTGAGTTTAATGGCTTCTATTTCTTCTAAAATAAAATGAATTATTTTTATTACGCGTTCTTTTATATCAATTTCTTTAAAAAGTTCATACCCTTTTTCTATAGGAAGTTTAAGAGAAGAAGCTATAATATCTACAATTCTGTCTGCATTTGAATTTGAATCTATTATTTTTACAAAATCTTTTGGGAAAAATGGATTAATATCACTTAGGGTTATGATATGCTCTTTTAGAGTTTCAAGAAGAGCTTTTATCTCTTTTTCATTTTTGATTTCAGTTTCTATTTTGTCTACCAGTGCAATTGTAGGTTTTTTATCTGTTATTTCAATTATTTTTCCTCTTGTTAGTCCTTGGAAAAGTATTTTTATTTTGCCTTCGGGGAGTGTGACTTTTCTTATAATTGTTCCAATTGTTCCGTAAGTATTTATATCATCTTTAATTCCTACAAAAATCAAAGAATGATCATTTATCGCTTTTTGAACGGCTATCATATCATCTTTTTTTTCCAAGAATATTGGAATTATCATAAAAGGATAAATGAGTTCCTTCTCTTTTAATACAGGAATTTGTGCTGGTAATTGTTCATAATTTTCAAGTTTCATATTTCTCCTTACCAATAAAATAGTTTTTTATACCAAGGTATAACAGGTGGTTGCGAATTTTTTGGTATTTTTGTATTATAAAAATTTGCCGCTTTTGGTTTATCTAATTTTTTGTAAAGTTTAGTTATTTTTTTATTTAAATACTCTTTTGTTAAATAGACTTTTGTATAAATAGTATTAACTTCTGGTAAAAACTCTGAATTCGGATAATTTTGTTGAAATGTTTTACACATATTTAAAATATTTAAAATTTGAGTTTGATTTGTATAAGCATTTTTATATTTTAAAAATTCTATTTTTATTTTTTTGTATTCACACCATGGAATTTCATTTATTGAAGCAAATCTTTTTTCATATTGATTTAGATAAAATTTTGCCAAAATATAGTCTTTATTTTGTAAATGAGCTAAAAAAAGTGCCAATAAATCGCTTTTTATATAAGGAGAACCCGGATAATTAGCTTCAAGAGACATAAAATCATTATCTGCTTTATCAAAAACTCCGTTTGTTAAATCTTTTTTTATTTGCTCATGTATTTGGAGATCTGTATTGAACTCTTTATTTGTTGTTTTGTTTGTGCAGCCTACTAAAAAAAGCAATAACAAGGCCAAAAGTAATTTTTTAATCATTTAATTTCCTTAATTCTTCTTCAATTTTATTTAATTTTTCTTTCATTTCTTTTAGTTCATTTATATTTTTTTCTACAACTGCTTTTGGAGCTTTATCTACAAAATTTTTGTTTGATAGTTTTTTTTCAAGTTTTTCTATATCTTTTATTAATTTTGTTTTTTGTGTTTCAAGCCTTTTTATTAAAGGAGTGATATCTATTTCATTTTTACTAACCATTGTTTCTAAATTATCATTTATATCTCTTATTGCATTTTCTATTGGCTTTTGTACAAATTCAACCGCGTCTATTTTTGCAAGTTTTGTTATGTATTCTTTTGCAAGCTCAGGAAGAGAAGCTAAAACATGCGCTTTTTTTATCTCTTTTGCTCCAGTTAAGGCTTTTATTCTTCTTAAAGATACAATAGCTTCTATAATTAAATCAAAATCAGCAGGTTTATTTATATCCATAACTTCTGGATACTCTTTTAGCATAATTGTGTTTTTTGCAATATCTTTATTTTCACTTAATTCCTGATATAAAAATTCTGTTAAAAACGGCATAAACGGATGAAGAAGTTTCATTGATTCTTTAAATATGCTTCCTAACTCATTTATAGAATCTTTGCTAACTTTGCTAAGTTCAATTCCCCAGTCGCAAAAATCGTTCCATAGATATTTGTAAAGTGTCATTGCCGCGTCGTTAAATCTGTATTCATCAAGCTCACGTCTTACATTTTTAACGGCTTCGTTGAATTTATAAAGCATCCATTTACCAAGGTCTGTTTTAATTTGAGTGTCTTTTAAATCTTTAAAACTCTCAGCGTGCATTTTTAAAAATCTGGCTGCGTTATAGAGTTTATTGGTAAAATTTCTGCTTTCTATCATTTTGTTTTCAGAGAGTTTAATATCTCTACCTTGAACGGCTAAAATAGCTAATGTAAATCTCATAATATCGGCTGAGTATTTGTCTATCATTTCAATAGGGTCAATAACATTTCCTTTTGATTTGCTCATTTTTTGACCGTGTTCATCTCTTACAAGTGCGTGAAGATAAACATCTTTAAATGGAACTTCTTTTAGGAAATGAACGCCCATCATCATCATTCTGGCAACCCAGAAAAATAGAATATCAAATCCTGTAATTAATAAATTATTTGGATAAAATCTTTTGAGGTCTTCTTCTTTCCATTTAATTTCTTTGCCCCACTGGCCATTTTCCCATCCAAGAGTAGAAAAAGGCCAAAGTGCTGAACTAAACCAGGTATCAAGTACATCCGGGTCTTGGTGGAAATTTTTAGAATGACATTTTGGACACTCATTTGGCTCTTCAACACTTGCCCACTCATTGCCGCAATTTTCGCAGTAATAAACAGGAATTTGATGTCCCCACCAAAGTTGACGGCTTATACACCAGTCTCTAAGCTCTCTCATCCAGGCATCATAATTGTTTTTCCAGCCAGCCGGGTGAAATTTGATTTCACCTTTATTTGCCGCTTCAATAGCCGGATTTGCCACTTCTTTTTTCAAAAACCACTGCGTTGAAACATAAGGCTCAATTACGCTTTTACATCTGTAGCAGTGACCTACCTGATGAGTGTGAGGTTCTATTTTTTCGATAAAGCCCTCAGATTGTAATTTTTCAACAACTTTCTCTCTGGCTTCAATTCTGTCAAGTCCTGCAAATTCTCCTGCATATTCATTTAAAATTCCGTTTTCATCAAAAACTTTAATTGTTTTAAGATTGTGTCTAAGTCCCACTTCATAGTCATTTGGGTCGTGGGCTGGTGTTACTTTAACAGCACCTGTTCCGAACTTTTTATCAACATATTCATCTGCAATAATTGAAATTTCTCTGTTTATTAAAGGAAGACGAACTTTTTTGCCTATTAGGTGTTTATATCTTTCATCTTCTGGATTTACCATTACTGCGGTATCCCCGAAATATGTTTCAGGTCTTGTTGTGGCTACTACTATATATTCGTCACTTTCAACAATATGGTATTTAATATATGTTAAAGCTCCTTCGTGTGTTTCATATTCCACTTCGATATCACTTAGTGCCCCGTCTTTTGGACACCAGTTAACCATATAGCTTCCTTTTACTATTAAACCTTCGTCATAAAGTTTTTTAAACGCAACCCTAACAGCTCTTTGAAGTCCTTTATCCATTGTGAATCTCTCTCTGCTCCAAGCAGGAGATGCTCCTAGGCTTCTTAGCTGTTTAGTTATAGTACCGCCGCTAAACTCTTTCCATTCCCAAACTCTTTTTAAAAATTCTTCTCTTCCTATTTCTTCTTTTGTTTTGCCTTCGGCTAAAATCTGCTTTTCTACTACATTTTGTGTGGCAATTCCCGCGTGGTCGGTTCCTGGTTGCCAGAGTGTAGCATATCCGTCCATTCTTTTGTATCTAACGATAATATCTTGAAGAGTAAAAGTAAGCGCATGTCCTATATGAAGTTTTCCTGTTACATTAGGAGGCGGCATCATAATGCAAAAATTTTTTTCTTTAGAGTAATCAATTTCAAAAAATTTATTATTTTCCCATAAATTATATGTTTTTTTTTCAAAATCTTTTGGA
>Ga0256829_1003447_pt1 | contig 10971 bp, 14 predicted proteins | sample 131447metaG_FD_185979 | JGI IMG/M metagenome (GOLD analysis project Ga0256829, IMG submission 185979) | Hydrothermal vent microbial communities from Lau Basin, Pacific Ocean - 131-447 | ecosystem: Environmental > Aquatic > Marine > Hydrothermal vents | place: Pacific Ocean: Lau Basin | collected... | reverse complement strand
TCTAGCCCAATGTTGGTAAAAGCATACCCTTTGGTATCAACCCAACCAAATTTAATAGCAAAATACATAAAGATATCATCCGCATCTGGAGAGTGAGCAAGTTGAATATAGTTTGGCATAGTTTTACCTTGTGTTTATAGTAGGGGTATTTTATCCAAAAGCTACAAAAAGGTAAATTATCTAAAAAATATGTCAATTTGCAATATTTTTGCTTCTTCTTTCAAAATTATACTAAACTGCCAATATGACTAAATAATCCATGAAACTTCTTCAATGGTTATATTAGATAAAATTACTTCAACATAAAGGTTAAGGATATGACAATGGCAATGGATGCAAACAAACAAAAAGCACTGGATATGGCAATCAAGCAGATAGATAAGGCATTTGGTAAGGGTACGCTTATGAGACTGGGGGATAAAGAGTTTGAGCCTATTGAGTCTATCTCTACAGGTTCACTTGGGTTGGATATGGCTCTGGGGATTGGTGGTATTCCTCAAGGGCGTATTATAGAGGTGTATGGTCCTGAATCTTCAGGTAAGACAACACTGGCATTACAAACCATTGCTTCTGCTCAAAAGAAAGAGATGGTCTGTGCGTTTATCGATGCGGAGCATGCACTGGATGTGGTATATGCCAAAAATCTTGGTGTTGACACAGACAATCTGCTGGTCTCTCAGCCAGACTTTGGTGAGCAGGCACTTGACGTGCTTGAGACGTTGGCACGCTCTGGGGCAGTAGATGTGATTGTGGTGGATTCTGTTGCGGCATTGACACCTAAGACGGAGATAGAAGGCGATATGGGAGATACACATGTAGGACTTCAAGCACGTTTGATGTCTCAGGCACTTCGTAAGCTCACAGCTATCTTGCATAAAACAAATACCACAGTGATTTTCATTAACCAAATTCGTATGAAGATTGGTACGATGGGGTATGGTTCTCCTGAGACGACTACAGGAGGAAATGCATTGAAGTTTTACTGTTCGGTGCGTATTGATGTAAGGCGTATTGCCACACTGAAGCAGGGTGAAGCTCAGATAGGAAACAGAGTAAAGGTAAAAGTGGTTAAAAATAAAGTAGCCCCTCCATTTAGACAGGCAGAATTTGACATTATGTTTGGAGAGGGTATCTCGTATATTGGTGAGCTTATAGACTATGGTATCAAGATGGATATTGTCGATAAATCTGGTGCATGGTTCTCTTATGGAGCTACTAAGTTGGGACAGGGTAAAGAGAATGCCAAAATTACTATTAAAGAAAATCCGGAACTGCAAGCAGAGATAGAAGCCAAAGTGAAAGAAGCCTTAGGCTTTGGAGAAGGGTTAAGTATGGATCAAGAGGAGATAGATAAAAGTGGCAATGAATAAAAAGTGTAAAGTATCACTTCACACTTTAAGGTAAAATAGGATGTAATGAAAAAAACGTGAATTTGAAAACCTAATTAAAGTACCGTATAATAGTCGTAAAAGTGGGTTTATCTACAAATGGTTGTAAAGACGTTAAAAAAGGGTCTAATGTTCTAGTATTAAAACATAGAGACACATTTTTTGATAAACGTAGAGATAAGTTTGGTATGTGGAGATATACTTATTTGGATGTATATAGAGTCTAAAACAATGAAGGATTACACTTACCTCAAAAATGAACTTCAAGACAAGTGGAGGTGATTTCCAAAAAAAATAGCTAAAAATTAGAAATTTATTTTTTTAGGTGCTATAATATTGGAAAACAAATGGATTCTTTGGATTATTGAGAGGGTTCCATGACAAAAAAGCGGGAGAAAAAATTTTAAACAATGAGTGAGAGTTTAATATCCTAAAAGAATAGAAATTATTAGAAGTTTTTTTAAGGGAGTTTAAAATTTCGAACTTGTGAGAATATTTTTAATAGTAATGAAACAATTTGTATTTATTTGTATTATCTCTTTACAAGTTTTATTATATGCTAATCCAATAAGTGAGATGAAAAAATCTGTATCGATAACTCATATAAATGATTTTAATATTGCTGGAAAAATTTCAAGTGGTAAAACTGGAGATGATCTTCTTACGGGTGTATTGAAAATAGAGTATAAAAAAGAAAAATCATATTTGGATATTATATTGAATAGTTATACTCAGAGACATATTGTTGATGGAAAACGAGTTGATACGTTAACGATAGCCTATCTTAAAAATATATTTTCAAAGAGCGTAGAACAATATTCATATTATATTTTTGTTGGGGGGCAATATATTTCTAGTGGTAATTACGGAGGTGAATTCTTGCAGGATTTGATTCATAGAGTGACTCATAATATGAAATATAATTTGAGTTACTCCTCCCAAAAACATCAAACCATTGGGATTGTAGGAAAATATATTGGATATTATACATATGATATAAATACAGTATTTTATAATACACTCAATTTAGCATTTAATATAGATAAAAGCATAGATAGTGAATTTAAGATTGGTGTAGCCACTCAGATTAATCATATTGGAGTATGGTTTGGTGTAGGTATGAAGTATATTAATCCGTTTAATCATAGTGTCGTCAGGTTTTCAACTATAGATAAATGTACATATTATGCTTTATCTGGTATTTCATTTGATATTAATGAGCAGTATTCAATCAATATAGAAACAGCATTAGGAGGCGGTTACTTAGGAAGACAGCATGGATATACAACTAAGTTTAGTGTACAATACTTTTTTGACAATTAAAATAAAAGGAAAAAAATGATAAAAATAATTACCACGTTGCTATTATTGTTAGCGGTTGTTAGTGCCAATGAGGATTTTTATACACCATCTAATTCTGAAAAGATGAATAATAGTATGAGTATTTCAGAGGCTGTATTTAAGGATTATAAAAGTTTTTATTCATCTCATAGGTTATTACGCTTAGGTTTAGGATTTGCAGGGGGAGGAATAATTGCAAATACGCAAATAGATAGCAATATACAAAATTGGTATCAAGATAATGTTAGAAATAGTGGTACAAATAATTTTTCAAAAGTAGCTAAACAATTTGGAGAAGGAAAATATGTATTGCCTATTGCATTACTTTCGGCAAGTATAAATTTTTATAAACCAGAATCAAATTTAGGTATATGGGGTGTATATATGAGTCGTGCATATTTGGTTGGAGCACCGGCGCTTCTCATGACACAGGTTTTGACAGGGGGCTCACGACCAAATGAAAAAAATTATGGTTCAAAATGGAAGCCATTTTCAGATAATAATAGTGTTAGTGGACATTCTTTTATGGGGGCAGTACCATTTTTGACACTTGCACAGATGTATGATGATAATAGTGTAGTTAAATATCTTGCATATGCTGGCTCATTTTTAGCTGCATGGTCAAGAATAAATGATAATAGTCATTATTTTTCACAAGCTGTTCTTGGTTGGTATTTGGCATATGAATCTGTTGATGCGGTTTTTGATGCAGATAGAGAAACACAAAATATTTCTGTGACTCCAGTGATGGGACATGATAATTATGGTATTCAAGTACAAATGAAATGGTAAAATTAATATAAACTAATAATAAATAGGAGCATTATATTTCTTCTTGTAACTTATTGTTCTATTTCGAGATTTGGGATTATCTATGTTATTGACAAAAAAATACTTTTAGTGTATAACACGCAATAGATGTCATGGTACACAAAAATTTTACGATGATTTCGTTATAATAATATTTATTAGGATAAGCAAGGAGAAATAGTGATTCCATTTACAGATGAAGAGTTACAGCCAGCAGTGCAGAGTGTGATAGAGAAGGTAAGACCATCTATTAAGTTAGATGGTGGAGACATTACCTTGTTGAAAATTGAGAATGGAAAAGTTTATGTACAGCTTCAGGGTGCATGTGTAGGGTGTGGTAGTTCTGGGACAACGATTAAATTTGGAGTGGAAAGACAGATGCAAACACTTATTCATCCTGAAATTGTTGTGGTGAATGTGCCACACGGCTTTGAAGACAAATTGGATCAGTTGGGGTAAACATGGCAAAAATAAATCAAGCATTGCTATTAGAACGTGCTGAAAGAGAGTTTCTCAAGGGAGACTATGTGAATGCACTGAGAAGTTATGGTTTAATTCTGAAGGATTATCCTACTTTAGATGAAGCAAAAGTTGGTGTTTATTTGAGTGATTTAGGTGTAGAGAGTGAAGAGGCGGCACAAGCTTTGTTCGATTACTATCAGGTGATTAAAAATGAACAGGAGAATGCTGTTGATATTATTGATGGAATGATTGATACTTTGGATTCTTCGAAAAAGAAGATACAAGAGTTACTTTTAGATCCTATAGAAGAACAGATAGAGTACAGCGATGGCATATCGTATCATGACTTTTTAACTTTGGTAGAGAGTAGAGGAAGTTTTAAAAAAACATTTGAAGATATTATGTTTTCAACCAAAGTGATTATTAGCAATAAAGATGAATTTATCGATTTTGTTAAGCAGCTTTCAAGTGAAGGTTTTGATGAAATGGCTTTGAGATATTTGGATGCATCAACACAACTCTTTGGTAATGATCAGGATATATTGGCACTATATCATGTAGTAAGTGGTACATAAATTGAAACTAGACTTTAATCAAGGTGTTTATGCATTTATCACAGATGATACAAGCAAACTAGACAGTCAAACCCTCTTTTTAAAAACGGCACAAAATGCTGTCTATTTTGATGCTCTTGAGAGAAAACCAGAGTACATTACTCCTTCAGAGTTGATAGAAGTTTGGCAGCTTGCGGATATGAAAGTAGTAGGGGTTACGGGAACTAACGGTAAAACGACTGTTACAGCAGCGATTTACTCTTTTTTACTTGATTTGGATGAGAAGCCTGCCTTACAAGGTACGCGTGGCCTGTTTGCACAGGAGAAGCGTATAGAGCAGAAGAGTATGACGACTCCATCCATACTAGAAACACTGCACAACATGAAACAGACTTCAGATTTGGGATGCAACTACTTTATTATGGAAGTCAGTTCTCATGCGATAGACCAAAAACGAATTGAGGGATTAAAGTTTGCACTCAAAGTGCATACCAATGTCACTTCTGACCATTTAGACTACCATGGTACGGTTGAAGAGTATAGACGTGTTAAAAGTCTTTTCTTTGCGGATGAATCACCAAAATTACTTAATAAAGATGATATTAAAAATATTACCTATAACCCTATAGGTGCACAGAGTTATGGTGTAGATGAACCAGCAACTTTTAAGGTACAGGCATTTTCGCTTTTGCATGGTATTACAGCAGGTATCAAACATTTTCAATCAGAAGCAACTTTTTATTCCCCTATGGTGGGGCTGTTTAATCTCTTTAATCTTATGGCAGCTATTGGTTCAGTACAGATGTTGACGGGCAGAAACATTGAAGAGATTTGTGAAGTGGTAGAGTATTTTGCTGGGGTTTCCGGACGTATGGAGGTAGTGAGTCAAAATCCCCTTGTCATTGTCGATTTTGCACATACAGATGATGGTATGCATGCTGTTTTAGAGTCTATGAAAGATAGAGATCTCTCTGTAGTCTTTGGGGCAGGTGGAAACCGTGACAAAGAGAAGCGTCCTCGTATGGGTGCAGTTGCCGGACGTTATGCAAATAAAATCTATGTGACTTCAGACAATCCACGTGATGAAGTACCTGAGCAAATACTTGAAGAGATTTTGGTAGGATTAAGAGGCAAAGAGAATGTTACTGCTTGTCCAGATAGACGACTAGCCATTAAGATGGCACTTGATGCCCTTCAAGAGAATGAAGTTTTACTGATTCTTGGTAAAGGAGATGAAGACTATCAGGAGATAAAGGGTGTTAAGCACCCTTTTGACGATAGGACTGTTGTACGAGAGTTGTTGGCTGAACGACAGGGATAATGTTTATATAGGTTTCTCTCTTTATTTTTTTAGAAAAAACGAAGCAAAAAATCGTCATCTCTTTCGAATCACTATCGCTTTCAAGGGCGTTCGAGATGACAGGGACACGCTTTGCGTGATTTGAAAGAGGGATTTTTTTCAAAAATCGTTGACAAATGGATTTGCCTATGTCAAAATCACTCCTAATGTCGGTCGGCTGAAGCCAACCCTACGTAGTTCCTATATTCATATCAAATTTCTCCCCTGTCTCTTGTGTATGATTATAAAGTTTCCATGCATGAACAATCTGCCATGCCATCCAGCTAAATGAGAGAATGGTGAGTGCACCTGCTACAAAAATAAATAGATGTATAAAAAGTGACAATACAAAGGTGACAATGGTTGCCAGATGAATGTAAAGATGTTTCTTGGCTGTCTTTGGGTGGATGACTTCATGCATCATGGGTGCGGTAAAGTAGCCTTGGCTGTTTAGGTGAAACCATGTTAGAAATGGGACTATCTTATAAAACATTGCAAAGACAATACTCAGGGCAAATGAGGCAAAGAAGATGTAGCTAAGAGGTTTTAGCAGTGTCCACTCTGTAAAGTATTGTAATAGAATAAACGAGAGGCTTAGCACTAAAGAACCAAGTCCCATACGCCAGAACCATACTGTGGCATCTGTGAGAGGACGTTTACGTTGTGTAAGTCTCTTAAGTGTCAATAGGGCATAGCTAACAAGCAACCCTATGACAACTACTTGTCCCACTACCCAAATGGAGGGTAAGAAAAATCCTGCAACACTACTCATAAACAGTACACTAAAAAGAGCCATAGGCAGATAGTTACTCATAGTTTTTGGGTAAGCAGGGGTGACGTAGAACATCTCAATGACTTGAAACGAGATAGAGAGTATGAGCAGGGCTATCCATCCGAAAAGTCCAAAAGAGTAGTGGGCGGTTTTAACCTCTGTATAATAGGTACCCTGCAGTGTGCCATGAAGTGAGAGTAAAAGATAGAGTGCAAAGAGTACGACGATAAAAAGTGCACTCAGTGCAAAAAGCATACCCTTGGATGAACTGGTATGGTTGTCAAGTTTACGTAGGTTGACTAACATAGGAATGACAGCGGTAAAAATGGAAAATCCCAAGAGTATAGCTGCAGCAATGTATAACCATACTGCTGAAGTGTTAAAGGCTACGAGTAGTGTGACAACGCCCAGTGTAAAAGGATAAAGCAACAAATTGGATTTTTTGATAGGTGATTTGAGGCTTACCCCAGCGATGACAGGTAACATCTGAAACAAAGAAGCAAACATAAATGAGAGCATGACACCCAGTGTCAATAGATGGGTAAAGGTAAGTGCAGCAGTGCTGGATGCATCAAATATATCTGTTTGGTAAAAAAAGAGACTTATACCGCCAACTATGCCAAAGCATGCACCTAAGAAAAAAAAGTGAAAGACTACCGAGATAGGAGGTGCTTGGTCAAGAGAGAGACCAGATTGACTAAACACTCAACAAATCCTTTAATGCGACATCTTTATTGCTTGTGATAATAATCTCCCAGTCCCCCACGCTATTTTCTTGGCTCAGTGTACGGTAACCTTGCTCTTGTGCCAAGTCCAAAAGAGGAATAGGATTTTTACTATGAAGCATATAGAGATAGGTGTCACTGTTGAGTTGTTGTAAGGTTTTGATGGCTATCTCTAAGGGTTCTGGGTGTGCCAGTTCTCTGGTATCTATGCCTAGTTTTCTCATAGTGTCACCTTTTTCATAGCTTCAAGTGTCTCTTCTTTGAGTGCTTGGGGTAACTGTCTGTCACACATAGCATAGAGCATTTGTTCCTCTTTCATGTTGTGTTGTTGCAGTAAAATCATCATCGATTCAGCAATGGAAAGGGCTGCATCTTTGTCTTGTTTTTCAATCGCTTTAGCCATATTGCCAATGAGCCCTTTGACTTGCTCATGTTCGTAACGCATGACTTGGGTAGGTCCCTGTGTCATACCTGTTGCTGATTCAAAGGCAGGGAAAAGGTTTTCTTCCTCCTCCTTGAAGTGGCGTAGTGTTTCATTGGCGAAGTGCAAGAAACGCTCATCAGCTGTATCCCATTCACCTATAGCTATGGCTTCTTCTGTTGTAGCAAAGAGTGTGTCACATTCTCTATGTTCTGCTTTCATATGGTTTGAAATAATCATCATTAGTCCTTTATCATTGTAATTATTTGGCTATGGTTGTTTGTTTCAAGAAGTATGGTTTCTACACGTTTTTGCCACAGCATACCAAATGTTTTTTTCTCTTCTTGTGACACTAAATTTCTGAGGCTTTTACCCATGAGTGGCTGCATCATAGGGTCAGCAGGAACAGAAGAAGGGTCATAGTTTATGGTTACACTCTCCCCATTATCAAGTCTTGTGAGTTTGACTTCACCTTGCATAGGTACATCAAAAGCCAAAAGATTGTCTCTTGAAAAGTTACCTTGGATGCCTTTAAATCCTCCTACACCATTTGCACATACAATAAAGCCTATGATATTGGCTATAACACCAGTGACCCCATCTGTTTGGGCATCACGCATCTCAACTTTGATGCTACCCCGTTCTGGCAAGGTAGTGGGGTAGAGTGTCTCTAGTCCTATTTTTGCTATAAGATATGCACCTGCAACGGTAGGACAGGAGTGTCCTGCAAGTTTCACACATTCAAGATAAGAAATCTCAAGTATTCCATCTTCAAAGGTACCCAAGAATTCAGAGAGAGGGTCATAGAGTGTAATGCTTGGCACTTGTGTAAAAAAATCGGGGTATGACATAGTATTCCTCTTGGGTATATCAGGTTATTTCGCATTATATTCAAAGCTTTACAATAAAGCATTGATATGTGTCAAGTTGTTTTTGACCTAAACGCTGGCAGTTTTGTTGCATCATATGGGTTGAAAGATGAGCTGTTGCAAGGATGCATAAACTCACATTAAGTAAATCAGAGTAAAATACTCTTAATTATACTATTTAAGGAGTTCATATGACACCCAGTATCCCTCAACCAGCATTTTACATCTTTAAATGTCAACAATCGGCACCTCCAGGCATGCCAAAACCATCTTGTGTGAAGTCAGATGACCCAGAGTCTCAACAGCTTTTTCAATATCTTGCACAGTCATTGATGCAAAAAGGTATTATCGGTACTGTACAGCCTATACAAACAGGATGCTTGAATCGCTGTCAACAAGGTCCAGTGATGCTTGTCGAGCCTGGGCATACAATGTATGTTGGTTTAACAAAAGAGAAGATTGACAGAATTATCGATGAGCATATCATTGATGGAAATGTAGTTTCTGAATTTGTTATCCCTGATGAAGTATGGGGTGAGCCTATATCTCCTGCTTCTGTAGCTCGCTAGATATTTTTGGGTGTGTTGATATCACACCTCTTTCCCCAATTACTTCACAATTTTAAATATAATAAAGATATAGGTGGGATTTTGCTATAATCCCAAATAATTACTGTAAAAAGCAGATTTACAATATTAGGAATGACTATGAACATCACTATGCTTTATTCTAAATTACATAGAGCAACCGTTACTGATGCCAACCTTAATTATGTAGGCTCTATTACTATTGATCAAGATCTTTTGGATGTGGCTCATATGCGTGTAGGACAGAAAATTGATATTGTAAATATAAACAACGGTGAGCGTTTTTCTACCTATATTATCTCAGGTGAACGTGGCAAAGGAGATATTTGTCTTAATGGTGCAGCAGCACGTAAGGTACATAAGGGCGATAAAATCATTATCATTGCCTATGCTAGCATGGATGTTAAAGAGGCAGATACATATAAACCTAAAATTGTGATACTTGATGATGAAAATGGCATCGAACAAGCGTTCGAGGGGCTAGAGTAACCATGTTTGAGGGGTTTGATATAGGAAAGATGTCTGAGATGATGTCTCAGATGCAAGACAAGGCCAAAGAGATACAAGAGCAGGCTAAACATGTACATTTTAGTGCCAAAGCAGGTGGTGGACTTGTCGAGATAACTGCCAATGGTGCAGGCGAAGTGATAGATTTAAATATTGATAATAGTTTACTAGAGGACAAAGAGTCTTTACAGATATTATTAATCTCTGCGATGAATGATGTCACTAAAATGATAGAAGAGAATAAAAAGTCCCAAGCAATGGGAATGATGGGTGGGATGAACCCATTTGCTAATAAATAAGAGTAATATTATCCTATTTAAAGAGTTCCTCAATGCATTCGTGTCATTATAGATGTAAGCAAAAAGGACAATAGATGAATCCAGTAACTGAAGCGATAGAGAATGACTCTGTTGCAAAAATGAAATCTTTGATTAAAGATGGCATAGATGTCAATAAACCTATCCTTATAGGCGAAGAGTATGAGTTGGATGAGTATGATGAAATCTCTCCTTTGTTTTATGCTATTCGTAAACGTGCATCGTTAGAGATGATAGAGCTATTGCTTGATAATGGTGTAGAACTTACCCAAACTGATTCTGATGGAGTATCAGCATTAGATATGGCGATTAAGTTTAGACGTAAAGATGTGATACAGTTTTGTATTGATAAAGGGTTTGACCTTAATCGTACCAAACGTAAATCAGGTATTTTACCAGTGATGCTCGCAGCATGTTTTTCAGATATGGAGATGATGCAGCTTCTTTTAGATGCTGGTGGAGAGATTAACGCTGTAGATAGATCAGGGATGTCTCCTAAAGACTATGCCAAAAAACTTGGACAGACAAAGATGGTTACATACCTCCATGAAAGAGGTGCAAAACACAATATGTATCAAGAAGAGAGTTAAAACTTTGAGCAGTTCTTTCCATATTGATTACAAAAATGTAACCAAGAGACTCTTTTATGTAATCAATCTGTAACTCTTTTTTTTTATACTTCCGACATCTTAAACAAAATAAAGGAAGATACATATGAAAAAAATTGTATTATCAATGGCAGTAGCAGCTTCAGCAACACTTGCAGGTGGGGAGATTAATCCAGCAGAACAAATTGTACATACAGAAGCACCAGCAGGGGTAACTGTAAAATCAGGAGCAGCAGTATTAAAGTTTTCTGGTCAGCACTATCTTCATTAT
>Ga0256829_1003446_pt1 | contig 10971 bp, 22 predicted proteins | sample 131447metaG_FD_185979 | JGI IMG/M metagenome (GOLD analysis project Ga0256829, IMG submission 185979) | Hydrothermal vent microbial communities from Lau Basin, Pacific Ocean - 131-447 | ecosystem: Environmental > Aquatic > Marine > Hydrothermal vents | place: Pacific Ocean: Lau Basin | collected... | reverse complement strand
CCTGAAGTTCACCGTCGAACTGATCGCCCCGATCGCCATGGAAGAGGGCCTGCGCTTTGCCATCCGCGAAGGCGGCCGCACCGTCGGCTCGGGCGTCGTCAGCAAAATCGTCGAATAACGGTTCAATCCCGAATCGCGCGACGGGGGCTGATCCCCCGTCGCACCCATGAAACCTTGAGGCCGAAAGAGGCAAACACATGCAAGGTCAAAACATTCGAATCCGGCTTAAGGCCTTCGATTACCGTGTTCTGGATGCCAGCACGCAGGAAATCGTCAATACGGCCAAACGGACCGGTGCGCAGGTGCGGGGTCCAATCCCACTGCCGCGCAAGATTGAAAAGTTCACGGTGCTGCGCAGCCCGCACGTTAACAAGAAGTCCCGTGAACAGTTCGAAATCCGGACGCACAAGCGTCTGTTGGATATTGTGGATCCGACCCCGCAGACCGTGGACGCGCTGATGAAGCTCGACCTCGCGGCCGGCGTGGATGTCGAGATCAAGCTGTAAGGGGGGCATAGAGACATGCGCTCTGGAGTTATTGCAAAGAAACTGGGCATGACCCGGCTTTTCACCGAGGATGGCCGACAGATTCCGGTCACCGTCCTGCAAATGGAAAACCTGCAGGTCGTGTCGCAGCGTACGGTTGAAAAGGACGGCTATTCGGCAGTTCAGCTTGGCTGTGGTGCGGCCAAGGCCAAGCGGACCTCGGCGGCTATGCGCGGCCATTTCGCCGTTGCCAAGGTCGAGCCGAAACGCAAGATTGCGGAATTTCGGGTCAGCCCGGAAAACCTGATCGAAGTCGGCGAGGAAATCACCGCCAATCATTTTCTGGAAGGTCAGAAAGTGGATGTTGCGGGCACCTCGATCGGCAAGGGTTTTGCCGGCGCGATGAAACGACACAATTTCAGCGGGTTGCGCGCGACACATGGTGTATCCATCAGCCACCGCTCGCATGGTTCAACCGGACAGTGTCAAGAGCCGGGCCGAGTGTTCAAAGGCAAGAAAATGGCTGGTCACATGGGTGCTGCCCGGGTGACGACGCAAAACCTCGAGGTCGTCCGCACTGATATCGATCGTGGTCTGATCATGATCAAGGGCGCGGTTCCCGGCTCGAAAGGCGGCTGGGTTACGGTCAAGGATGCGGTCAAGAAAAAGGCACCGGAAGGCCTGCCCAAACCTGCTGCATTGCGCTCGTCGCTGACGCAGGCGGACGCTCCGGCTCAGGATGCCCCCGAAGGAGGCGCAGAAGAATGAAAGCCGACGTAATCAAACTGGACGCCAAAAAGGCGGGCTCGGTCGAGCTGTCTGACGCGATCTTTGGCCTTGAGCCGCGCGCTGACATTCTGCAGCGGATGGTGCGCTATCAACTGGCCAAACGTCAGGCGGGAACGCACAAGGTCAAGATGCGGTCCGAGACCAGCTATTCGACCAAAAAGATCTATCGCCAGAAGGGCACCGGCGGCGCACGCCACGGTGACCGCAACGCGCCGATCTTTCGCAAGGGTGGCGTTTACAAGGGGCCGACTCCGCGCAGCCATGCGCATCAGTTGACCAAGAAGTTCCGCGCTCTGGGGCTGAAGCACGCGTTGTCGGCCAAGGTCGCGGCCGGTGAACTGGTTATTCTGGACAGCGCCGAACTGAAAGAGGCCAAAACCAAGACATTGGCCAAGGCGATCAAGGATCTCGGCTGGAAGCGCACGCTGGTTATTGACGGTGCCGAGGTGAACGAAAACTTTGCCATGGCGGCGCGCAATATCGACAGCGTCGATGTTTTGCCCAGCATTGGTGCGAATGTTTACGACATCCTGCGCCGGGACACGCTGGTTCTGACAAAGGCTGGTGTCGAAGCTCTGGAGGCTCGACTGAAATGACTGTAAAAGCTGAACTTTATGACGTGATCCGCAAGCCGGTTATCACCGAAAAGGCGACGATGGCATCGGAAAACAATGCGGTTGTTTTCGAGGTTGCGATTTCCGCCAACAAACCGATGATCAAAGAGGCCGTGGAAAGCCTGTTCAACGTCAAAGTGAAGGCGGTCAACACCACCATCACCAAGGGCAAGGTCAAGATGTTCCGCGGCCGCAAAGGCACGCGCAAAGACATTAAAAAGGCCTATGTCACCCTTGAAGAAGGGAACACCATCGACGTGACGACGGGCCTCTGATACAAGCCCTCGAATCACGGCCCCACGCGGGCCGTGTTCATGTTTTATCACGCGGACCTATGGGGCCGTTCACCACAGGGTCAGCCGACCCGCAAGCAAACGGAAAGACAGTTAAATGGCACTGAAGTCGTATAAACCGACAACGCCAGGCCAGCGCGGGCTGGTTCTGATCGACCGTTCGGAGCTTTGGAAAGGGCGTCCGGTCAAATCCCTCACGGAAGGGTTGACCAAAAAGGGCGGTCGGAACAATACCGGGCGAATTACAATGCGCCGCAAGGGCGGTGGGGCCAAGCGCCTGTACCGCATCGTGGATTTCAAGCGCAGCAAGATGGATATGCCAGCCACGGTCGAGCGGATTGAATACGATCCCAACCGCACCGCATTCATCGCGCTGGTCAAATACGAAGATGGCACCCAGAATTATATTCTGGCACCCCAGCGTTTGGGGGTTGGCGATCAGGTGGTGGCCTCAAGTAAGGCAGACGTGAAACCGGGCAACGCAATGCCATTTTCCGGAATGCCGATCGGCACGATCGTCCATAATATCGAGCTGAAGCCCGGCAAGGGTGGGCAGATTGCCCGCGCCGCCGGAACCTACGGCCAGTTTGTCGGGCGCGACGGCAGCTACGCGCAGGTGCGCCTCTCAAGTGGGGAACTGCGTCTGGTGCGCCAAGAGTGCATGGCGACAGTTGGTGCGGTTTCGAACCCCGACAACAGCAACCAGAATCTCGGCAAGGCCGGGCGTAACCGTCACAAGGGCATTCGTCCCTCGGTTCGCGGCGTTGTCATGAACCCGGTTGATCACCCGCACGGCGGTGGCGAAGGACGCACCTCGGGTGGTCGTAACCCGGTCACGCCTTGGGGCAAGCCCACCAAGGGGGCCCGGACCCGCAAGAAAAACAAAGAATCCAGCAAGTACATCCTGCGTTCGCGCCACGCGAAGAAGAAGGGTCGTTAAGATATGTCACGTTCTACATGGAAAGGCCCCTTTGTCGATTCCTACGTCCTCAAGAAAGCCGAGGCGAGCCGGGAATCGGGCCGCAAGGAAGTCATCAAGATTTGGTCGCGTCGCAGCACCATTTTGCCTCAGTTCGTGGGGCTGACATTTGGTGTCTATAATGGGCGCAAGCACATACCCGTCCTGATCACCGAAGACATGATCGGTCAGAAATTCGGCGAATACGCACCGACCCGCACCTATTACGGGCATGCTGCCGACAAAAAAGCGAAACGGAAATAGTCATGGGCAAAGCGAAATCACCTCGCCGCGTGGCGGATAACGAAGCGATGGCTGTCAGCCGCATGTTGCGCACCAGCCCGCAGAAACTGAACCTTGTTGCGGCGATGATCCGCGGCAAGAAGGTTGAAAAGGCGATCGCCGATCTGACCTTTAGTAAAAAGCGGATCTCAGAAGATGTGTTGAAGACGTTGCAATCCGCCATTGCAAACGCCGAGAACAACCACGGTCTGGATGTTGACGAACTGATCGTCGCCGAGGCCTGGGTTGGCAAGAACATCACGCTGAAACGCGGTCGTCCCCGTGCCCGAGGACGGTTTGGCAAAATCCTGAAGCCGTTTGCTCAGGTCACCATCAAAGTGCGTGAGCAAGAGGAGCAAGCATAATGGGTCAGAAAATCAATCCGATCGGCCTGCGCCTTCAGATCAACCGCACCTGGGACAGCCGCTGGTTTGCCAACAGCAAGGATTTCGGCGATCTATTGCTGGAAGACGTGCATATCCGTAACTTTATCAAAAAAGAATGTGCGCAGGCGGGGATCTCGAGCGTTGTCATCGAGCGGCCGCACAAGAAATGTCGCGTCACGATCCGTTCGGCGCGTCCCGGTGTGATCATCGGCAAAAAAGGCGCCGACATCGAAGCCCTGCGCAAGAAAGTGGCCAAGCTGACGGACAGCGAGCTGCATCTCAATATCGTCGAGGTTCGCAAGCCCGAGCTTGACGCACAGTTGGTTGGCGAAAGTGTCGCCCAGCAGCTTGAGCGGCGGATTTCGTTCCGGCGTGCGATGAAACGCGCGGTGCAGAATGCAATGCGCATGGGTGCCCTTGGTATCCGCATCAACGTTGCCGGTCGTCTTGGTGGGGCCGAGATCGCCCGGACCGAGTGGTATCGTGAAGGTCGCGTGCCGTTGCATACACTGCGGGCCGATATCGATTATGCAACCGTCGAAGCCCTGACCGCTTATGGCATCATCGGCATCAAGGTCTGGATCTTCAAAGGCGAGATCATGGAGCACGATCCGCAAGCCCGGGATCGCAAGGCGCAGGAACTGAACGAAGGGGGTGGGCCGCGTCCGCAGCGCCGCTGATTGGACGTCCGCCCTCTGAAGGAGAGAGAAAATGCTTTCACCAAAGCGCACAAAATTCCGCAAGCAGTTCAAGGGTCGGATTCACGGCCAGGCTAAAGGCGGTACCGACCTGACCTTTGGCTCGTTCGGGCTGAAGGCGACTGAACCCGAGCGGATTACCGCCCGCCAGATCGAGGCCGCACGTCGCGCCATGACGCGCCACATGAAACGTCAGGGACGGGTCTGGATCCGTATTTTCCCCGACCTGCCGGTGACGAAAAAGCCGACCGAGGTCCGGATGGGCAAGGGTAAAGGATCGGTTGAATTCTGGGCCGCCAAGGTCAAACCGGGCCGGATCATGTTTGAACTGGACGGCGTAACCAAAGAGGTGGCCCGCGAGGCCCTGCGTCTGGCGGCGATGAAACTGCCGGTCAAATGCCGGTTTGTGGAAAAAGAAGACTGGTAACGGTCGCGGCCACTGCCTTTACTGGAAATGAGAGGACCCCCGGTCGCCGGATCGGGGGTTTTCTTTTGCCCATGCCCTCGCCAAGTCCGCGTCGGCACGCTAAAACCCTGCCATGGCACAGATCAGATCTCTTTTTACAACCCGTCTCTATCAGGCCGCGCTATCCGAACCGGGGCAGGCCCCGACGCCGGATGAGCTGCGCGCGGCCTGCCTGTCAGTGGCCGAGGACGATGTTGCCGGTCAGGTCTGGTCCGAAGAAAACGACTATCCCGGCTATACCTCCTATGCGTCTCTGGATGATCTGCCGTGGCGCTTTCCAGTTTTCTCCGAGTTGGTTGATGTTCTGGATCAGCATGTAACCCGGTTTCTGGAGGATCTTGAATTCGATCTTGACGGCAAGGAGGTGCGCCTTGACAGCCTCTGGATCAACATCCTGCCATCCGGCGGCACCCATGCGTCGCATATCCACCCCCATAGCGTGATCAGCGGCACGACCTATGTGGCGATGCCCGACGGTGCCAGCGCCCTGAAGATCGAGGATCCCCGCTCGGCCCGGATGATGGCCGCTCCGTCGCGCCGACCCGATGCCCGAGCGGAGTTGCGCCCGTTCATCTATGTCGCTCCCAAGGTCGGCGATGTCCTGCTGTGGGAAAGCTGGTTGCGCCACGAAGTTCCCCTGAACATGGCGGACGAGAACCGCATCAGCGTCAGTTTTAACTATGGCTGGGCCTGAACAGAGGCTCGCACGCGCAAAGATATTGCGAAGGGGGCCACCAGAATCGGGCGGGGGCGCCATTTCCCCCCTTGCCAAGTCCTCGGAACACCCCTATAGACGCCACTTCTGACACTGACTCCACCGGAATCAGGGTGACCTCTTGCGGCCCGCCGGTGATGTTGAAAGGATCCTGCGTCATGAACGCACATGAACTACGTGACAAAACACCGGACCAGCTGCGCGAAGAGCTGGCCAGCCTGAAGAAAGAGGCGTTCAATCTGCGCTTTCAGGCGGCCTCGGGCACGCTGGAAAACACTGCGCGGGTCAGGGCGGTTCGCCGTGACGCAGCGCGTGTCAAAACCGTACTGAACGAAAAAGCCGCCGCCGCGGCCAACGAATAAAGGAAGCGTGACATGCCAAAGCGTATTCTGACCGGCACTGTGACCAGCGACCAGAACGAACAGACCGTAACCGTATCGGTCGAGCGTCGTTTCACGCATCCCGTGCTGAAGAAAACCATTCGTAAGTCCAAGAAATACCGGGCGCACGATGCGAATAACCAGTTTAAAGTCGGCGATCAGGTCCGCATTCAGGAATGCGCCCCGATTTCCAAAACCAAACGCTGGACGGTTGTAACCGACGCCTGAGGCGTCGGCATCCAACATCCAGTTTAATCGAAACCGTGGGGCCGAAACTGCAACAGGTCCCCACAGGTCGGGAGAAACCCAATGATCCAGATGCAGACAAACCTGGATGTTGCTGACAACAGCGGCGCTCGCCGTGTTCAGTGCATCAAGGTTCTGGGCGGTTCCCACAGAAAATATGCTTCTGTGGGGGACATCATCGTCGTTTCTGTGAAAGAAGCCATTCCTCGCGGCAAAGTGAAGAAGGGCGACGTTCGCAAGGCAGTCGTGGTGCGCACCGCCAAAGAAGTCCGTCGTGAAGACGGCACCGCCATCCGGTTTGACCGGAACGCGGCGGTCATCCTCAACAATGCTGGCGAGCCCATCGGCACCCGCATTTTCGGGCCGGTGGTTCGTGAGCTGCGCGCCAAGAACTTCATGAAGATCATCTCGCTTGCGCCGGAGGTGTTGTAATCATGGCTGCAAAACTGAAAAAAGGTGACCAGGTCATCGTTCTGGCTGGCAAGGACAAGGGTAAGAAGGGCGAAATCGCCTCGATCGATCCGAAATCCGGCAAGGCCATCGTCAATGGCGTCAATATGGCTATCCGCCATACCAAACAGAGCCAGACAACGCAGGGCGGGCGGATTCCGCAGGCCATGCCCATCGACCTCAGCAATATCGCCATGGTTGACCCCAAGGACGGAGGGCCGACCCGTGTCGGGTTCCGCGTCGAGGGCGACAAGAAGGTGCGTTACGCCAAGAAATCGGGAGAAGTGATCAATGGCTGATTATACCCCCCGCCTGAAGGCGCAGTACAAGGACAAGGTCCGTGCCGCGCTGAAAGAAGAGTTCTCGTACAAGAACGACATGCAAATCCCGCGTCTGGACAAGATCGTCCTGAACATGGGCGTTGGCGAGGCTGTTGCTGATAGCAAGAAAATCCGCTCGGCCGAGGCTGATCTGACCGCGATTGCTGGTCAGAAGGTTGTCGTGACCAAGGCCAAAAACTCGATCGCTGGCTTCAAGGTGCGCGAAGGTATGCCCCTTGGCGTCAAGGTGACGCTGCGCGGCGACCGGATGTATGAATTCCTCGACCGTCTGGTGACCGTGGCAATGCCCCGTGTGCGTGACTTTCGCGGCGTTTCCGCCAAGAGTTTCGACGGGCGTGGCAACTATGCCATGGGCCTGAAAGAGCATATCGTGTTCCCCGAGATCAACTTTGACCAGGTTGATCAGATGTGGGGCATGGACATCGTCATCTGCACCACCGCGAACACCGATGCAGAAGCAAAGAGCCTGTTGAAGCATTTCAACATGCCCTTCAACAACTGATCGCGGCAAGGAGACAGAAACATGGCAAAAACTGCAATGATCCAACGCGAACTCAAGCGGCAACGGCTGGTGGCGAAATACGCCGCCAAGCGCGCCGCCCTGAAGGAAATCGCAAACAACCTCGACCTCCCGATGGAAGAGCGCTTCAAGGCGCGCCTGAAGCTGGCCAAACTGCCCCGCAACTCGTCTGAGACCCGGCTGCACAACCGCTGCCAGATCACCGGGCGACCCAAAGGGTATTACCGTAAACTCAAAGTATCGCGGATCGCGCTGAGGGACATGGCCAGCAACGGCTATATTCCCGGCATGGTCAAGTCGAGCTGGTAAGGGAGGGATAAGACATGTCTGTGAACGACCCTATCGGCGATATGCTGACCCGTATCCGCAACTCATCCCTGCGGGGCAAGTCCACCGTACGCACGCCCGCGTCCAAGCTGCGGGCCTGGGTTCTGGATGTTCTGCAAAGCGAAGGCTACATCCGGGGCTATGAAAAAACGACCGACAAGAACGGTCACCCCGAGCTGGAAATCAGCCTCAAGTATTTTGAGGGTGTTCCGGTCATCCGTGAGCTCAAGCGCGTCTCGACCCCCGGTCGACGTGTTTATGCTGGCGTCAAGGACATCCCCTCGGTCCGTCAGGGCCTTGGAATCGCCATCGTCTCGACGCCCAAGGGTGTCATGTCCGATGCACAGGCTCGTACCGACAATGTCGGCGGCGAAGTTCTGTGCACGGTCTTCTAAGGAGGTCTGCTTATGTCTCGTATTGGCAAGAAGCCGGTCGAACTGCCAAGCGGCGTGACCGCGACTGTGTCCGGCCAGACCGTCGAAGTGAAGGGCCCCAAGGGGGTGCGCAGCTTTACCGCAACCGATGATGTGACGGTGGCGATGGAAGACAACGTTGTTCGGGTCACCCCGCGCGGCAATTCCAAACGCTCCCGCCAGCAGTGGGGAATGGCCCGCACACAGATCGCGAATTGTGTGACCGGTGTGACTCAGGGTTTCAAGAAAGAACTTGAAATCAACGGTGTTGGTTATCGTGCACAGATGCAGGGTAAGGTTCTGAAGCTGTCGCTTGGTCTCAGCCATGACGTGAACTTTGAGGTTCCCTCTGATGTGACCGTCACCGCCCCCAAGCCAACCGAAATCGTCGTCGAAGGTATTGACCAGCAGGTCGTTGGCGAAGTTGCCGCCAACATCCGCGCCTGGCGCAAGCCCGAGCCCTACAAGGGCAAAGGGATCAAATACAAAGACGAGTATATCTTCCGCAAGGAAGGTAAGAAGAAATAAGGAACCAGGCACATGGCTACGACAAAGCGAAATCTGTTCCTTAAGCGCCGCATGCGCGTTCGGAACAAACTGCGTAAATCCGCTGATGGGCGTCCGCGTCTCAGCGTTCATCGTTCGAACAAGAATATCTCGGTTCAGTTGATCGACGACGTCAAGGGCGTGACCCTGGCCTCGGCCTCCAGCCTTGAAAAGGGCCTCGGAGTGGTCGGCAAGAACAACATCGAGGCCTCGGCCAAGGTGGGCGCGGCGATTGCCGAGCGCGCCAAAAAGGCCGGTGTCGAGGTGTGTTATTTTGACCGCGGAGGCTTTCTTTTCCACGGAAAAGTCAAGGCTCTTGCCGATGCTGCCCGCGAGGGCGGCCTGAAATTCTAAGGAGATTACCGGAATGGCCAGAGAAAATAACCGCCGGAACAATCGCCGCGACCGCGACGAAACTCCGGAATTTGCAGATCGGCTGGTGGCGATCAACCGCGTGTCCAAGACCGTCAAGGGCGGCAAGCGCTTTGGCTTTGCGGCGCTGGTGGTCGTTGGCGATCAAAAGGGCCGGGTCGGATTTGGCAAGGGCAAGGCGAAAGAAGTGCCCGAAGCCATCCGCAAGGCAACCGAGGCAGCCAAGCGTGGCCTGATCCGCGTGCCGCTGCGCGAGGGGCGCACCCTGCACCATGATATCGAGGGGCGTCACGGTGCCGGCAAGGTGGTGATGCGCACAGCCCCCGCCGGGACCGGCATCATCGCCGGTGGCCCAATGCGTGCGGTGTTTGAAATGTTGGGCGTGCAGGACGTGGTGTCAAAATCCATCGGCTCGCAAAACCCCTACAATATGATCCGCGCCACCATCGACGGGCTGCAGCGCGAGGCAAGCCCCCGCATGGTGGCCCAACGGCGCAGCAAGAAAGTCTCGGATATCCTGCCCAAGGTCGAGGCGGCCCCTGCCGCCGCAACAGAAACTGCGGAGGCTTGAAAACAATGGCAAAAACCATCGTTGTAAAACAAATCGGCAGCCCGATTCGCCGCCCCGCCAAACAGCGCCAGACACTGGTTGGCCTTGGCCTGAACAAGATGCACAAAACCCGCGAGCTGGAAGATACCCCGGCCATCCGCGGCATGGTCAACAAGATCCCGCATCTGGTGGAGATCATCGAAGAACGCGGCTAGGGCCGGTTTTTCAGGTAAAAGATTGGGAACGCCCTGCGAGTGATCGCGGGGCGTTTTTTGTTTTGCCCGCAATTCAACTCTCGACCTTGGGGAATATTGAAAAAGCCCACCATGTGCTACATGGTGGGCTATACTCTATAGGTCGGGCGTCCGTCACGAGTCCTAGCGAACTTCGCGCTGCCGACGATTGTCCCGACCTTTCGTCTGCCACAGTAGGCATTTAACGAGCATAAGTCAATATGGAGTCAATATAATGAATAGAACCCCACTAATATCAACGCCTCGATTGGAAACCTATAAAAAATATACAAGTGATCCCATGAAAGCTATTGAATTGCACAATATGACCATGCAGGTAGGTTCCTCACTAATGGCTGTCATTGCGCTAATAGAACTAGGATTGCGAAATAAAGTTCATGATCAGATTTTTCGAGACTTCGGTGTGGAGGATTGGATGTTGAACCCGCCAGAGAAAATTCGATTTTGTCAAACGGAAAAGCGTTTGATAACCATTGCGAAAAAACATGCACGAAAAGCGATGTATTCTAAGCTTTCTCATAAAGATAAAAAGGCTTTAGACGAGAGGATTTATCCAATTGGTGTTCCGGCAGGCATCAAACACGAAATCCTGTCGAGAAAGAGGCAAGAAACGTTCGAAGTCAATCAAGGTCAGATAATAGCCCAAACGACAATTCTCTTTTGGAAGCGATTATTCTCGAAAGATTATGAAGAAATGCTCTGGCGCCCGTCTTTGCGTAATATCTTTCCTCTGAAACATATTAGGCGTTCCGATGTATCGTAAACGGTGCGAGCACCCCATCCATTTCCAGCCTTTTGCCCCTCGCAAGATTCTGATCTGATTTGCCGAGATCGGTAATTTGGAGGGTAGCACCAAATGGAGCAACATTTGTTAGGGGAGGCCCAA